>Ga0116229_10013533_pt1 | contig 11515 bp, 8 predicted proteins | sample S1TSphgellanicum_3_FD_87313 | JGI IMG/M metagenome (GOLD analysis project Ga0116229, IMG submission 87313) | Host-associated microbial communities from peat moss isolated from Minnesota, USA - S1T2_Fc - Sphagnum magellanicum MG | ecosystem: Host-associated > Plants > Peat moss > Unclassified... | reverse complement strand
GTGTGAACCCCCCCATTACTTGTTTCTTTCGCCTTTATGCTCCCCCCCCTTCTCCAGAGGGGGTGGGGGGTGGTGGGGGGGGGGGGGGGGGGGAGGGGGGGGGGGGGGGGGGGGGGGGAGGAAGTGGGACTTGGAATGAGGATTCCGAACAAGGATTTTACAAATTCAACGGATCTGAAAGAGTCATACATACTCAGAGGCGTGCAATGTTCCCGTGTGACCCGGACCCGCAGAGTAGTGCTCCTCCTGACACAATACAATAGATGCTCGAACACAACACGGACAGCCCCCCTTTTCCCGGATCAATTTCTTACAATTTCTTACAATTTGTTGCATTGCACTGTACATAACAACAAAAAATTGATGGCAGCAAAAACTGCAGGGTTCCGAATAATAAGGCAACTGGTGCGCGGAGGAGGAGGAGGAGCCGAGGACATGTAGAGTTGCAGACTATGACAATAGTAATAATTATCCGTAGACTAAACGGAACCAGACAAACATACAAAAAAACAAACCACAAACCCACTTTCTGAATCCTTAAGTGTTTTTTTTTTTTTTTCCTAAGCGAATTTTTTTTTTGTTTCCTAAGTCGACAAAAATACTTTCAACACAAACGAATGGTTACTCTCGGTCGATTGGTTACTAGGAGTATAAATGGCTTGTATAAAATAAACTTATTTGTAAAGTAGTCTAAACAAAAAAAAAGATGAACCTTAAGTTTGGACAAAATGTGTGATTATAACTTAGGAAGCGTAAATACTTATAAGAATTAATTTCAATTATGTCCTTATTAGCACATAAGTAAGTTACACAATTAAATTCCTACATAACACCCATATACCATACAAAACATTTGAACAATACAAAAAATGAAACTTGCATGTTTTTGAGCTAGGATCACCCTCACGCTTAAAACATGGTAACATCCCATAAGGAGCTCACCAAAAGTTCCTAAAGTTCTTAATTCACATGAATCATGCACCAAATACACATATGTTTTCTTTTTGAACATTTCCAAAATCAAAATCACATATATGTTTATTGTGACAAAGATTCATTACACAAAAGCTTATTCCCAAAGTTTAATAACAACGTAACAACATGCAATCATGAAAATTAAAAAATGAGTCTAAAGTTCGACTCACAACCCCTTAAATACTTCAAAAGAGAATTGGATAAATTATCAACCCCATTCATCTATATTTACTAAACATTCTTATTCATCAAGCCAATAATATTGTGACACAAACAAACCTTTTAAAACTATTATCCTTCTATGGATGAATCATTAAACTATTTAAAATCTATTTTTTAAGATCTAGTCGATTCCACATGATTGATTTCAATTGTGTCTAACTCAAACTATGTACTTACATAATTCATGAGTCCAATCTCAAATCTATAATCAAAAGATTCTAAAGATAAAGTCCATAAGTTGTCTTATTTATTTCCCATACTTTACCCCACCTTCTACCCCTAGCCCATAATATTAATATTTAGAAAATTTACTCATAGTAGCATGTTACATGAACAATCCTTAAAATGTAAAGCAAAGGAATCGAAAAACATGGCCAATTTAAAATTTCCACCCAAAACCCAAGGTCACAAAAGTTTGGTAATATGTTTGGGCATGTGCAAGCTTGCAAATGCAAAAATTGTGTTTTATGTTTGGATGTGACTTGTTTGGAAAGCTCAATTATTGTTGGGGATGTTTTTATTGTGTCAAAATTTCATATAGCTTAGTAGAGTGTGGCTTGATAGCATATTGTCTTGGGCTTTTGTTGATGATGATATTCTCTTTTGTTTTTGTTAGGTGTGTTTTCTAGAAGAGTGGATAGTGAGAATAGGGGATGGAGGAATCCAAAGCTTCCAAAGGTAGAAGTTGCCATGAGTTTATTGGAAAGGTACATCCTTGGGGCTCATCACAAGGAAAAACATCTCCAATTGTAGCTTGATGACCAACTAGTGTAGATAAAGAGGGGTTCATCTTTAGTTTTAAGTGTTATTACCGTAGCCTAGGGTCAGTTTCCACATTGACAAAACAAATAAATTTTTTTTTCAAAAAATGAATTCGTTTTTTTAATTTTTTATTTTTATTTTTATTTCCATCATCTACTATAATATTATGATATGAGAAATGAAATTATTCAAAATGTAATTATGATAATTTCCTGTGATCATTATGATGATTTCCAACATGTCAACTTCATATTTGCACAAAATTTCATTTCACTATTTTGAGGATTATTTAATGACAAAATTGACGTTACCTTAGGGTAAGGTAGTCCTTGTGAAGATTGAAGATCCGATTAAGGCAAATTAAGGCCCAAAACTGAAAATAACTTCATGAATAACTTTAATGTTTAGTAAACAACCTAAGAAATTTGTAAGAAAAAATTACCATAATATAATAATGTAGGTGCCATAATTGCAAGAACTCTAGATACATAATAAAGCACTGAAAAAAATTTATTAAAAAAAAATATATCGTGAGTACAAAGTATTTGAAAGGCACCTCATATCATATCATACTTATAGGTGTAAGATCCCTACTTATAGGTGTAAGATCCCTCTCATTCTTTTATGAATAAGTGTAAGAACCTCCCACTCTTATGCCGCCTCATGATTAGGTTTGTGATAACATTTGCCTTACGCTTTACTGGGCCCTTTATGTTGAGAATGCCCATGCCCTTACCCCTCCACCCCGGGAGCTTTATACCCTCCACTTATTTGAAATATGGGGAGTGGTTATTAGTTATTATGTTTGTGTAGTGGAGCAGAAAAGCTGACATTGGGTTCATAGGATTCAATGGAAAGCAATGATGGGAAACTAGAGAAGGGTATTAAGCCCATGTTAAGTTAAATCATTTTGGTTTTGGGTTAACTAGAAACCACCTAAATCCATACTTAACTATTAAGTATAATATATCTAATTTTTAAAAAAATTAATAAAAAAATTTAAATGTTTAATAATTTTTTAATTTTTAATAAAAATTTAAATGTTTAATAAAAATTTAAAATTTTTTTGGGCCCTTCCCTAAGATAGATAACACATGTAGGTTTCAGGTATTACTGATTTTCCCATTACCATTTTTTGTTCCTTGGATATCATCTTCCAAGAAATGGTCAAGTAACAATTAGAAAATATAGATGGAAAATATATAGCTAATTTTTTTTTTACCAAAAAACAAAAAAAAGGAAATTAACTAAGCATTGATGACCTTAATCTATGTTATCAAGGATGGTTACGTGATTGTTGCATAATAATCGGGTTCCTAACCCCCAATTAACTAGATTAGGCCTACCGGTCATTTTATTTTTATTTTTTGAAAATTGATAGATAATCTACCCACCTGGTATATAGCATTTCAAAAAACTGGCAAGATCCTTATGGGTTGGGTATATTGATTTTTTCAAAATTCGATAACCTACCAGGATGATCGGAGTTTCATCTCACTAGGTTATCAATCTTAAAACCCTAACCATGTTTAAGATTAGAAAACCCCCCAAATAAAAGCAAAAGAGAAAGAAAACCTGATTAACCTATAGTATAACCGACGGTTCTCAAAGTGAGTTTTTTAACATCCTTTATGCATAAATTGATAACCATGGTTTTATTACTTTGACAATGAAATGTGTCTAAAGATTTAAGTTTTTTGGTATAAATACCGTGTGTGCTCACACCCCCAAAAAAAAAAAAAAAAACCTTGGTCGGTCAGATATGAAAAAAAGCAATAAGTGACCAACACTGAAGAATACATTTAAAATTGGAACTATGTAATGTAAATGATTTTTTCCAAAAAAATTAACCCACTTTTCAATCATTTTAAAAATAATTTTTAAACCAAAATTTAAAATATTTATTTATTTAATTATTATTATTTGGGTGTCTGGTTTATGGATGACATCCAATTAACCCTAATTTCTCATGAACCCTGCTCCTCAACCCTAATTCTATGCTGACATTGCAAAGCAAGCTGGCTAGCTATTGACATATCATATATATTAATTCACTTGGTCTGTCTGTGACAGTGACTCCGAACGGACAGTGGCCACGGACAGTTGTTTGAAAAGAAAAGTTTTTTTAAAAAACCAAAAACATCAACCAAACATTGTTGAAATAACACACCTGTGCATTATGCACAGGGTTCACACTAGTCAAACACAAAATTTCCAGGAGGAGATCCATCTCTGTTATGGGTGCCCTGCCTGGCCTGACTGACTTGCCAAGGGAGCTAGCTAGGTAGCTAGGTAGCTACTATGATGATGGGTAGGTGGTAGGTACTGTGAAAGAGTTGAAGAACAAGAGGACAACCAGAGTGACAACTCTCCCAATACAAGAGAGAGGTTCAAGAAAAGGCTTGAGATCTTCTTAATTGAGATCTTATTCTTTCCTATTCTTTCCAGAAAATATCACACTTGAGGTCTCATATGAGCTCCCTTTGAGGTCTTAGTTGAGGCCATGTTTCATACTTGAGGTCTCATATCAAGTCCCATTTGAGGTCTTAGTTGAGGTCTTATTTCCTAATCAAGGTCTCATATGAAATGCCTTTTGAGGTCTTGGTTGAGGCCACATTTCATACTTCAGGTCTCATTATCAAGTAAGTCCCTTTGAGTCTTAATTGAGGTCCTATTTCATACTTGAGGTCTCATATCAAGTCCCTTTGAGGTCTTAGTTGAGGTCTTTTTTATTTCCTAATCAAGGTCTCATATGAGGTGCCTTTGAGGTCTTGGTTGACGCCACGTTTCATACTTGAGGTCTCATTATCAAGTCCCTTTGAGTCTTAATTGAAGTCCTATTTCATACTTGAGGTCTCATATCAAGTCCCTTTGAGGTCTTAATTGAAGTCTTACTTCATACTTGAGGTCTCATATCAGCTCCCTTTAAGGTCTTAGTTGAGGTCTTATTTCATACTTGAGGTCTCATATCAGCTCCCTTTAAGGTCTTAGTTGGGGTCTTATTTCATACTTGAGATCTCATATCAGCTCCCTTTGAGGTCATTAGGTGAAGGCCTTATTTCATACTTGAGGTCTCATATCAGCTCCCTTTTAGGTCGTAGTTGAGGTCCGATTTTATACTTGAGGTCTCATATCAACTCGCTTTGAGGTCTTATTTCATAAACATGGCCCCATAGTCAAGTCTCTTCAAAGGTCTTAAATTAAGGTTTTATTTCACAACTGAGGTCTTATGTATCGAGGTCCCTTTTCCCACCCTGGTCCCCCTACCCTCCCCCCAAGTTCATGATGATTGGATGACACACCAATGAAATATTGGGATCTCATTTTTGAAGACCTCAAATTGGAAGTATATGAAAAGAAATGAAAAGGGGTTTCTTTATTTTGATTTTTTCATCCAAAGTGGTGAAACCATCCATAAGCTCTTTAAGTTTGAATTTTTCATCCAAAATGGTGAAACCATCCATAAGCTATTTTCTTTTTCTTTTTCTTTTTCTTTTCTTTTCTTTTGGGGTTAGGTGGATCTTACAGAGTTGGTTATTGGATGAACCAGTATGTCAAATGAGATGACCGAATTTCTGTAGTTCCATGGTGATCATCCATAAGATGATTTCATCATCAGATTTTACCATAAAATAATATGAAAGTAAAAGAATTTATGCATCCTTCTATATTTTTGGCTACATGCTGGTATCGTAATGTAAAATCTCAATTTTTCATTATTTTTATAAAAAAAATTGGGAAATTTGGTGACTAAAGAAGTTTGAAAACACCTTTTTGCCATTTTGAAACAAAGATCTCCATTTAGCCAAAAAAAAATTTGCCTGAAAAAAGAGAAGAAAAGAACTAAGGTCTACACATTGCCATGAACATAATGATCTCAAGGGATGATTACCACCATTGATCAGAAATTGATCTGTGGCTCGTGGAGCCTAGTTTGTCTCCCAAATGTTGTGATTATGTTGTGCTTTTGTGGTCATTTAGTTGAGATTGTTGTCATGTGTTACAAAAGAACTAGAACCTCATTCACACTTAATCAAGTTCCAACTTTCAACCACAAAACAAAAACTACATTAATATCATATTTTTCAATTAATACTTAACCTTTTTATAGCTTGTTATCATACCATTTGCAAGTGCTAGTGATATATATATATATATATATATATATCTCATTTTTTTGACAACATGCACACAAGGTTGTTCATTGTGCATGTCAATGCCCACCTTTGTTTCACATGAATATTGAAGGGCACTCTAAACCCTAAACCCTTTTGACAAGGAGGTTTAGAGTTTAGGATTCCTTGTCAAAAGGGTTTAGTCTTGGTAATCTATTTATAATTTGAAATTTTTTACTTAGTTTATTGTAATTAAAAGCAACCTTTCTTGTCATAGAGGTTTTTGGATGTCTTCAACAAAAAATCGACAACTTTCTTCATCGATGTGCTAACATGATGTGAACAACAAAAGACACCAAAAGCAAGCTTTCCTTTATCGATGTTATTCTTTGTAACTTATTTATAATTTGGAAATCTACTTGGTTTATTGTAATCAAAAGCCAACACCGTGAGAATGATCAAAGAGGGTAGGCTAAAAAAGGATGCCAACAAAGGTGGGCATTACAAGATAAGTGATTTGTGCCATGTGAGGCTCAATTTGCTACTAGGAGACTTTGGGGGTAGGCAAGGTTTGCTTGTGACCTCCTCCCACACAAGTGCCTTACTCAAAAGAGAGTTGGAAGGTGAGTTTGGTGAGGCATGGCTCTGAATGGGGTTGTCAACATAGGGGTTGGAACCTACCTATTGACTCAAAAAACAAGCAATCAATGGTTTAGTAGAAGCAACCAAATGGAACCGAATCAAACCTCCACCCATATGAAACAAAGGTGGAAGGAATATGGGACCCAATGTTTGAAACTAATTAAATGAATGGGTTGGGGGGTGGAAAGAGCACCATTATTTTTGTGTTTTAAAACAACCCTTAGAATAATAAATAACCTAGAGAGAGAGGTTGATGAGATAACGTCTCCAACCAAAACTTTGAATCCAACCAACCCAAGAAAGAAGCACAATGTATCTATCTACCTATTGACCATATCACATAATGACAATAATGATCTACTAGGTAGTGGACCCTTGGTGACCATTACAATCCTCCTAGTGGCAATCTAGGATATATATATACCATTCTCACCATTAAACAACAATAAACCTCAGTTGGGTATCTATGCTATGCATGGGAACTTCTTATCACACTTTATATAGGGAACAAAGACCAAACCCTAATAAGACTTTGCCACACTAGTCTATATGTGAAAGGAATCCCAATTAAATCTCAATTTTGTTAATTAATAATCTTGGGCTGGAATGACATCTTGAACTAGCTAGCCTAATAATTAATGAATGAAACCCTAGACCTTCACAATAAATTTTGGTGTGAACTTATTATGTTGATGCCCATGGCACCACCACCATTCATGGGGCAAGAAGTTGTTAAAGTTGATGCCAAAAGACACTATGAGGGAATCTTGGCCCTTTGTTAGGAGAAAGGAATATGAATGTTCCTTCCTTCCTTCCTCTCTAAGAGAATAGAAGACACAAATAGACCTACCCTAATATATATAAGTAGGTAGGTAGGTAGTTAGTTAGTTTAAGGATTCCCTCAACATTCCACCCACTCCCAAATGGCCACCAAAGTAGGTACCTACTAGATAGTAGGTAGTAGATACCCAACATAAGTTTTCCACTATATAAGTTAGAATGCTAGTCAAAAACATATGATCAATTCCAACCTCGAGTCTCCTCTTGGATATGGTGCTTTCTCCAAAACAAATGAGAGAGAGAGAGAGAGAGAAAAAAAAAGAAGACTACAGCCATTACAGTTCTCCCTAAAGTCCTCCCCAGTTTGACCCCTATTTGATCCTGAGTTTGTTGCTTCATGCCCCAATTTTTACGTATCGGGTAAAGTCAGTCTGATTGGGGATGAAAACTGGGTACTGGGGCCAACACATGAGATGGCTAGCAATACAACAGGCCTTCAATGAGCCCTTATTACACTTTGTTGTTGGCATTGTTGTGGCTTGATTTTTTTAAATATAGGGTTTAGGGGTTTAGGGTTTAGGGCCCTTGGTGGCTGATTATGCACAAAGGGACGGCCAAATCGGTCCCCAATTTCTGTTTAGGTACTCTGAAGTGTTCCCCCTTGGGATTGGTATGCCTAGTAGTTCTATGTAGATTGTTGTATAGGCTTCTGTTGCATAGATTCTGAAATCTACCAAAATTTGGTAGATTCTGAATGTCATGTTGAGTTTTTGAGAGAAGAAAAACTATAAGATTCGGTAAAAGCTCGTTTTACTTTATGCTTGACATTCCACTAAATTTTTTAAAATTTTCATGCAATTTCAAAACAAAAGGCCATGAATACAACATGTAGGACGCTCAATCCACACCGTTCATCTTGGATTGAATGGCTAAGGTATCTCTATAGGACAATGTTTTTAAGCTTTCAAGGGTGAAATTTTTCTAACTGAAAATTGATTGTTGTAGCGTTAAATCTCAAAGGGTGAAACTAAAAAAGGAGATGGGAATTGGGTCATGCACTTTTAAGGGTAAAGTCAATTGGAATGGATTTTTACATTTATAGTGGCTCCTATTGGTTTTCATACCCTAGTTTTCATGGAAGGCACATTTGCATCACATTTTCTAACATTAGTTGCTATTGTAGGTTAGGTAATAAAACCCTAAACCCCTTGAAGGCCCTTGAAGGGGAGGCTAATGTGGTTTTCTTTTTTGGGGGGGGGAATCAATGCACACTTGAATATACTTCTATAACAATTTCTTTAAATTTTGGTAAATGATCAACTTCCCCATTTTTGGCCTTTAAGCAATTTAGTGAGTTTAACCAAATTGCACGTTAAGCCTTCTAAACCTTAGAAACTTGATGACATTTAAAAAAATGTTTTAATAGTTTTGTTTATAATGCATGAAATTCTAACTTGGATTGTTCTTGGGCTGAAATTTTGGTGCTATTATGTAGCTAGGATGTGGTGATAATCTGGAATTTAAATGAATTGTAGTTTAAAGATTTGAACACAACAATCCATGAACTTGTTGTATTCGTGATTTGGAAGTCAAAAAAGGCATATAAATCTATGAGTAGATTGTAGGAGTTTGGTACTTTAATATTTTGATTTGATTTTCAATAGCTTTGGCTTTGCACACCTCACTTAGATCATTTGGTTTTGGTACATAAGGAATTCTAAGAGACATGAGGTGTCTCGACTTCAAGTGAGATTCACACCAAAAGAACCCTAACTTGGGAGTTTTTCCATTTTCAACTAAACAACAAAAGGTTGCAATGGACAAAGTTTACAATTGAAAAATAAATTGTAAAACCCAAATCTTAATTAATCATGCGAAAACTAATTTTAAATTTCAATTACAAGAAATTTCAAGGAAATGGTATATGGAAGATTTTGCATAATTTTGACATGATGGTCATTCCGCTCTTTTGAGCTTGACATATTCCAATGCAGAACAGGTGCTACTAGGTGTGTGTTCTATAGTACATAACACTCACAATGGTCAAATAGTAGCCATTTTTGGTACCCCCACTCCCCCTTATTTTAACCATACTTGCAAAGTTTAGGGTTGCTATGATTTGGCACTCATTTTTTTCCTTCCCTTGCCTCTAGTGAGCTAAATTCTTGGAGCACATCAATTCTCCTTCTCTCTCTTCTAGGAGACCACCACCTTTCATTAACTTTTTTGGAGTTTTGGAACACTTTGTGGAGGAGAGATTCTTTGGGTCATTTTTTTGGATGAGCTAGTGAAAGGTATTTGTATTGTCCACATTGACCATATCTTATGGTAAATAGAACATGCAACAAATTGTATTTAAATAGTACTTTTGATGTTCCAAGTTGATATAGCATTCACGGAACTTGGGAGAAATATGAGCACCTTTCCTTAGTAAGCATAGCAAGAGTGATGGATGATATTCTTGGGCAAGAAAAAATTGAGACCCAACCCAAATTTTGTGAAGTCCAAGCACCTTTCATCATAAGTTGGATGAACAACCAATTTTTCATCGGTATGAAAATAGCACATGTGTGGAGTTTGTATGTAATACAAGACTTCACATTTGCCTTCTAGAAGATTTCATTTTAGGGTCAAACCCTAAAAACAAACACACTATCTTTAGTGGTGGAGTCCATGGGCCTCTATAATATATGGAACTTGGGTTTCCCAAGTGTTGAAAGTAAGCAACATTGGACGGATGATATTATTGTGTTAAGGTCATTACTTACTTACACATCCATCTATGACAATTCCTTTCCTTGGGCCTTGAACCACATATATATATATATATATAGCTCGGTCAATGCCGACCGACCTAAGTTCAATATAAGTGTGCATTTCATCGAACGTGAATTTATTTTTAATTTTTTTTTGGGGGTCAAAATGTGCGGAAAGAGAGCATGTGTACCATGTAACCCACTATGTTGAATTCTTCACAACTTCCGGAAAGTGGTGAACTACGACATGGCCCCAATATTTTGACATAAGACCACACCGTCCAAACTCTCGAACGAACACGTGACATTTTGTTGTTGTTGTTGACGACCCAACTTCCGTAGTGTCACCCGCACATGCCTTTTGAATGCTCTTTTTGTGTTGTAAAACTACACGGACCCTTTTTTTTTGTTGAATGCATTGGATTTTTTTCATTAGAATTGGATGAGATTTTCCCTACTATGCCCCCCTCAACAATAACTTCAAATGAAACTATATAAGTCATCCAACACTTAAAATGTGCCAACAAAAATAAAACTCGTTACTTAATGATTAAAATTATTGTCATTTTTAGCTATTTTTATGAATTGCAAGCTAAGACTAGGTAGTGTTTTTTTTAATAAAAAATAAATATATAAATTTTTTAATAATAATTTTTTTATTTTATTTTATTTATAAATTTATTTTAATGGTTCTATTTTGCTCTTACAACACCTCAACATGAATGGGTTTTTTTTGGGTGTATTATATAATTATTGTTGTAAATTCATTTTTGAAGGATGAATGTTTTTTGAAACATCCACCAGATTTAGACATGCTTCTTTTTTTTTCAATAATAGTTTTTGGATGAATGTTTATGTTCTTCATATGTTCATTGATTTTTTTTTCGGTCACTTACCATGGTGCCCATATATCCCAGGGTGTGGTAGCACTAGGGTACAAGCCGGTTAAAAGTGACAACCTTGATACCCGAATTTAGGAGCCATGCCTTCCTGTACCACAATGATTCCGGGCAGACCCTGTTGAAACTTCGTAAAAAAAATTAGTTAACGCCAACTGGCTGTCAATGGGTCAGACTGACTAAAATTCTGTCCTACAGAACAAAAGGCAAAAAAACAGCAGGGCAGGTTTTTAGTATTGGGCAGCAGGTATTGGGCAGGTCCCAGGCCACAGTGAACCAGCAGCACCCACCAGCACACCAGTTGGCCATTCTGTCCACTGGATGGATGGGGTGAGATTTTTCATCTAGTTCCTGACCCTGTGTT
>Ga0116229_10013531_pt1 | contig 11515 bp, 9 predicted proteins | sample S1TSphgellanicum_3_FD_87313 | JGI IMG/M metagenome (GOLD analysis project Ga0116229, IMG submission 87313) | Host-associated microbial communities from peat moss isolated from Minnesota, USA - S1T2_Fc - Sphagnum magellanicum MG | ecosystem: Host-associated > Plants > Peat moss > Unclassified... | reverse complement strand
CTGCAGCATTACGACGACGCGCTAAGGCCCCTGTCGGAGCTGGCCGCCGACCCGCATCAGTCCTCCTGGGTACATTCGGGCGCCGCCTACTGGGCCGCCCGCGCGGCCGTCGCGGTCAATCAGCCGGCCAAGGCTCATGAGTATCTCAAAACCGCCGCCCGGGCGCCTGACACGTTTTACGGCCTGATCGCCAAGCGGGAGCTGGATCAGCAGGCGGCCAAGGCGTCACTCCAGGGCGATGCGATTGGCGAGGTGCTGGCCGCGACGACGGTGAATGGCGAGGACGTCGCCCAAATCGCCCATAACGATCCCCGCGCGCGCCGCGCCTCGGCCCTCGCTCAGATCGGTATGACGGCCGAGGCGGGCGAAGAACTGCGCTGGGCCCTGGCGCAAGCGGCGCCGGCGGAGCGACCCAAGCTGACCTCCCTGGCGCTCGCGCTCAACGCACCGCTCGGCGGCAAGGCCGACATCGCCAAGAGCGGCTGGGCTCGATTCGATCTGGGCCACTTCCCGACCCCGGTGCTGAACCCGCTGGGCGGTTTCACCATCGATAAGGCCTTGGTCTATGCCTTGGTGAACCAGGAAAGCCGCTTCAACCCCAATAGCGTCAGCGCATCGGGCGCCTATGGCCTGATGCAGCTCACCGCCGCGACGGCGGCGCGCCTGGCCGGCGACAAGAGCCTGCGCCATAACCCGGCGCCGCTGCGCGACCCAGCCTTGAACCTGCGCCTCGGCCAAGACTATGTCGCCAAGCTATTGACCTCGGTGAAGGGCGACGTGATGCGGGCGGTGGCGGCCTATAATTGCGGCCCCGGCGTGATCCAGAAGCTGACCGCGCGCATGGGTCAGAACGCCGACTCCCTGATGATGATCGAGAGCATGCCCAGCGGCCAGACGCGCGACTACGTCCAGCGCGTGATGGCTGGCTATTGGACCTACCGCCAAATCTTCGGCCTCGACTCCCGAACGCTTGACGCCGCGGCGTCCGGCATCAAGGTGGTGGCTTCGGCGGATCGGTAAGGCGAAGACAAGCTGGCGTGGCGACGGACACATCACGTCCCCTCAACCGCGCTAGAGCATGATGCGGGCTGGTCTGAGCGGCGACGACGGCTCGGCTGGCGTCAAGCGACCCCGTTTTCGATCAATCGCGCCGACAACCAAGCGGGCTGACCACCGGTGTGCGGTGAAGAGGTCCGCCGCCAGCGGGCCCGCCAGGGGAATGGCGCTTACGACTGTGCGGCTGAGCATAAGGCCGCCCGCCAAGGCCAGGGTCGTCGCGGGAACCCCGGCGCGCACGCCCTGGATCAAGATAAAGCCCCCAGCGGCGGCGCTATAGACCTCGCCCAGCCCCGGAACCCAGCTCAAGACCCCATCAACACCGAGCGATAGCGGCCCAAGGCGGAGCAGGCCGTCCGACAGCCGTCCGATCAGGGCCACGCTGTCGCGGATTTTCAGGAGCTGCGCGTCAGAGGTCGTGCGGTGGAGCATGGCTTTTACACTCTGCGATTAAAACCAGACGGCGGCTTGGACGACGCCATCTGCAGGATGGGTGCGCAGGGTGTCATATAGGGTGTCCATGGCGCCGCGCCGGCGCGCTGGACGTCGCTTGGGACCTTGGCCGCATAAAAAATCGTAATAGTTCTGCCGCAAAAGTCTTACGCGTCGGAAGGGTCCGACGAGGGCGTGTTTTAGCGGTGTCAGGATCGGTGGAGCCAGAATGCGTCAGCCCGGACGATTCGCCTCCATTGGCCTATCGACCGCTATGGCCGCGGCAGGCGCCTGCGCCTTACCGGCCGCGGCGAAGGTCTGCACAACGAACACGCTGAGCGCCGCCCTTCTCTCAGCGGCTCGCAAGTCTCACGACCAGCTTGTGTTCAACCCGTCCCGGGTGGCGGGTCTGTGCGCCGACGGGTTCGTCAGCAGCGGACAGCCTGAGCTCGACCTCCAGCGTCTGGCGCGTGTGGCCGGACTTGAAGCGGTCGCGGTCAAGCCAGGCCTGATCGCTCTGACAGAGGGCGAGCCTACACGCGTCCCCACGTCGCGAGCCTTGTCGCCCCGCCCCGCTGGCCAAATCCCGACGACGGAGGTCGATGGTGTGATCGTCACCGCGCGAGTCTCGCGCGGTTCCCTCATCGAGAAGCGGTTCAGCGCGTCCCAGATGAGCGTCATCTCTGAGCAAGACATTGCTGAGCGCCCCGTGTCTAATGTCGTGGATGCGGTATCCATCCTGCCTGGCATATCCAGCTATGCCGACATGGGGCTGGGCCAAGCCGCAACGGGCGAACCGGAATTCATTACGGTGCGCGGCATAGATTCCAGCAACGACGTCTACGAACTCGATAGCGCCCGTGCGCCGGAAACGGACCCCTATTCGCGGGCCCTATCCTTAAAGATGCTGCCGCCGTTCGGGCTCCAGTCGGTCAAGGTCGTCACCACACCCACGGCCGACTACGACGGCGACGCTATCGGCGGCGTTGTCGACATCCGGATGCCGACCGGATTCGATTTCAGCAAGCCTTTGAATCGCATCACGCTTCAGGGCGACTTGAACGAGCTTGCAAAGCAGACGGGTTTCGACGGGCTGGGCGGCGCGGTTCAATTTGAACTGGCGCGACGCCTGCTCGGGGACACGCTCGGCGTCTACCTAACGGGCTATTTTCAGAAGACCCGTTCCGTAGGCGAAACTGGCGAAGTCGGCGATTGGGTCCCCACTCTGGCCTCACAGAGCTCACTGACGAATTATCGCCAAGCGAGCGGAGGTCTCTCGGCCGATGAGTACAAGTGGGATTTCTACACGAACCAAATCCAAAACTTCGGCGGCAATGCATCCGTGGAATACCGCTCCGATGGTCAACGGCTCTATCTTCACCTTCTCGCGTCGCAGTATGACGACCAGGGTGTGGATAACCAGTTCAGCCTACGCCAGCAGCTCGCCAATACAGGGACTAACGCGGCGGGTCAGGTTGTGGATAGCTATGGCAACGCGGTTGGGCCAGGTTTGCCCGGAATTCCGAGCTACGCACTGCAGCAGGTCAGCGCCAATCCTGGCGGCGGCGCTTATAATGCGGCCGGCGTCTACGATCCAAACGGCGTTATGGCCGGCTCCTACTTCCAGCTGCGCGACCAGGTGGATAATCTTTACACCCTTAAAGTCGGCGGCGCTTCGGACCTTGGCAGACTCACGGTCTCGTATTCAGGCGCCTATGGATATTCGGTCCAGGCCCGGCCCAACTATGTCGAAGGCAGCTCTTATGGCGTACCGCAAGAGGACGCACGATTTCAAATCAACTGGATTAATGGCTATACACCGAGCTTTGTCCTGACGCCGGCCCAGGAAGCCTATCTCTTTAATCAAGCCAGTACAGCACTTTGGAAACTTCAAGGCTCTGATAGCGCCTCGGCCGACAGCCTATACAGCGGCAAGATAGATCTGGACTATCGTGTGGGCTCTACGTGGCTCAAGGCGCTGCATATGGGCGCGGAATATTCCAATTCCTATCGCAGCCAATATTCGCACAATTTCACAGGGGAAGACGACGGCAATGTCGCGATCCTGACGCCTCAAGGCTATGCGCCGCCCTATTTTGCCGCGGCCGGTCCGAGCTTGAACAATCAGCCAGGCCAGAATCTGACCTCGAGCTTTCTCAACTTCCCCGGCGCCTTCCGAGCCCTTTATCGCGGCCCCTATGTCAATGATATTATTCCATATATTTATCAGAATGACTTCGCCATAAATCCGGCTACGGGCCTAGCGACCATTGGTAATCCCGGCCCTTACACGATCAACGATTACAATGCCGGCACAGCTAATAGTACGGAAGTTATCGGCGCCCTCTACCTCTCCGCCGACTTTCAAATTGGCGGCCTCCAGATATACACAGGATTTCGAGATGAAGTAACATTTTTAGATGCCAGTTATTGGGACTATACAAAAACAGCTTTCGACCAGGTCAAACAAAATTATTCTAACCCCCTGCCCAGCCTCAACCTCGTCTATCGCACAGACTCTGGGCTGGTCTATCGCGCTGCTGTACGCGAGGGGTTTTCTCGACCTTCCATAGGTTTGGTCGCAAGTCCACCGGTGCTAAGTTCAGAAGGGTCAGTCGGACCTGGGACCATCGTCACCGAGGGCAATCCAAACCTGGCGCCGATGACGTCGATCAATTACGATGCGTCGGTTGAATACTATGGTCAGCACGGTACGATGTTGGAGTTTCAACTCTACCGCAAGAACCTATTCCACGTCATTTACGGCGCTCAAACCACAAATGCGCCGCCTCAGGCGAACGCGGTGACGGTCAGCGGCGCTAATGGGCTCGTCTATTCTCAATATATCAATGGCGGCTCAGGTTATCTGAACGGGCTGTCCGTCAACGGCCAGCAGCATTTCGTTGATCTGCCTGGACCTTTCGACGGATTGGGACTTGAGGCCAACGCCACCTTTCAACACAGCGAAGCCGACAGCGGCCTTTCCAATCATTTCGGCCGCCTCACCTGGCTGCCTCGTGCGCCGGAGCTAATTTATAATATTCAAGGCGCCTATATCAAAAATAATTATATTATTAGCCTTACCTACCAATACACCGGCCTTCAACTCGAAAACTTAACCAGCAACGACCTCGATAACTTCCTCCAGCCCACGCACTTTTTAAGTGCAAAGATCGGAGCCCAATTCCGCGGCGTTAGTTGGGCGTTGGCGGCCAAGAACCTGACCAACAGTCCGACCTTCTGGAAGACGCTCGGGGAGTCCACACGTTATCTTGGGACACAGGACGGCGGCGGCAACGGCTCCTACGTGCTGACAGGCCGCGTCTTCTCAGTCACAGCGACAAAGAGTTGGTGAGCAGCCTCGTCAGGCGCGACGGGTTTGCGCGGGCTTGTCACAAACTCGCTTCATAGGGACGGCGCGAACGGCTTGAAGTCGCAAACTGCGCGAGGCTGGCGGCGTGTCTTCTGCATCTGATAGGTTGAGCCGATCCGGCAGCCTGCTTGAGGGACAGGAAATTTTTGCGTTGACGTCTGATCGCCCGCAACCATCAATTTCAGCCAAGCTAGAGCAGGCGCGCAGGTTCGACGCCTTCGTGAACCGTTATCGACGTCCGCTGCTACAATATTTTAGACGCAGAGGCGTCGAAGCGGCGGATTCTGAAGACCTTTCTCAGCTTGTATTCTTGCGCGTTTTGCAGAAACTGCGGCAGGAACCGGATAGTCTATCCGACGCCTATGTTTTTACAGCTGCGTCAAGCGTGCTGATTGATCATCACCGGCGGCGCGTCGCCCATCACGCCGCCGCCTCGGTCGAGATCGATCCCTTCCTGCCCAGCGAAGAACCCGACGCCCAACAAATTTTGGAGGATCGACAGAATCTGCGCGTTATGCTCGATGTGATATCCAACATGGGGTTGAAACGGCGGCGCGCGTTTGTGCTTCATCGTTTTGACCAGCTTTCCTATTCCGAGATCGCCAAGACGATGGGGATTTCGCCCAGCTCGGTCGAGAAATATGTCATGGCGGCCTTGTCCGAATTGAAAGCGTGCATGGATCGCGGTCGCCATGATTGATGGAGGTTTTGGGTACGGCGACGACGAGGAGCTTGATCGGTTGGTGGCGCGCGGACTGCACGCGCCTCTGAGCCCGAGCGACGCCGCGCGGCTGGATGCTCTGGTCGCCCAGTCGCCCCGGCATGCAGCGAGGGCCGACGCCCTGGCTGAAACCTGGATGCTCTCTAGCGCTTTGTCGGCAGGCGCCGTCCGGCAGGTGGGCCGGGTAGATGGGGCCCCGACGGGACTGCGAGACGGCGCTCTGACGCGTCGATGGCTGGTCGCCGCGGGCGTGGCCGGCGCCGTCGCGGCGCCGACAGCCGTTTGGGTCTCCACTCGGCCTAAGCTTGATATCTACCAGTCGCCCAGCGACGGTCCGCTCCGCGCCACCTTAGCCGACGGCAGCCAGATCGTATTGAGTCGGGGCGGCCGGATCGAGGTGCGAATGAACGGCGACGGTCGCCACGTTCGTCAGCTGGCGGGCGAGGCCTTTTACGCTGTCGCCAAGGACCGAGCCCGGCCGTTCGAAGTTGCAGTCGCAGATCATCGGCTGACAGTTCTGGGCACCCAGTTCAATGTCGATCCCGATCCCACCGGCCTTCGCGTCGATCTGATTGAAGGCGCCTTGCGGGTTGAGACCATCGGCCAGCCTGGGGGCGGCGTGGTGCTGGCGCCCGGACAAGGATTTCGCGCAGGTCAGCGGCCGGCTGTGATCGCGGCCGATGTCAGCGCAGCGGCGGCCTGGATCGACGGGCGCCTTGTATTCGACGACGCGCCGTTGACCCAGGTCGCGAGCAGCCTGAACCGCCAGACGGGCCAAACCTTGAGCTTCGCTGACCCAGAGGTCTCCTCTTTGCGGTTTTCCGGCGTATTGCGGATCGATACCTCAGCCGATTGGCGAGAGGGTCTTGAGGCCGTCTTGCCGGTGCAATTGACGCGCATCCAGACAGGGTATCGGGTTTCAAGACGCAAATCGCTGCGTCCGTAGAGCTCCTCTCGCGTCAGACGCGCTTGATCGGCGATTTGTGAATTATTCTTAAAAAAATAGGGGACCGCAGCGGAGGCGTCGTTCTGCCTACCGAACGTCGAAGACTGCGGGCTGTTTCGCGGCAGGCGTTCTTTAGGGGACGCCATCGTGACCGCAATCCGTCAACCGCAATCCTCCAACGCCCTTCGGCGTAGTTTGGTTCTTTCGGCCAGCGCCATCGTACTTTCGATGTCCGCGCTTGGCGTGAACAAGGCGGCCGCTGACGCGACGCCGGCCGACAGCGCCGCGACGGACCCGCCGGCGTCGACGACGGTTCAAACTGTGGTCGTCACCGGCCGCACGGGGCTGGATCAGTCAATGTTGGAGAAGCGTGATTCCGTGGCCTCTACCGAGGTGATTTCCGCCGAGCAGATCGCCAATCGCCCTGTGGCGAACGTGGCTGACGCTGTCTCGATCCTGCCCGGCGTCTCCACCTTCGCCGACAATGGTCTGGGACAAGCCACCACCGGCAACCCGCAGTTCGCCAACCTGCGCGGCCTGGCGGCCACCTACGACGTCGATGAGCTGAATGGCGTGCGGGTCGCCGGGTCCGACCCCAGCACGCGAGCCTTTTCCTTGATCGATTTGCCGCCCTTCGGCGTGCAGCGACTGGAGATCGATTATTCCATCACCGCCGACAAGGACGGCGACAACATTGGCGGCCAGCTCAATATCGTTACGCCGACCGCCTTCGACTTCAACGGCCCGATGGCGAAGGTCAATCTGATCGGCACGCTCAGCGACCTGGCGTCCAGCACGGGCTTCGACGGCAAGGGCGACGGCATCCAGATCGAAGGCGCCAATAAGTACTTCGGCAACCGGCTCGGGGTTTACGCCACGGCATATTATCAGCGCACCATCAGCGTGGCGGAAACCACCGATGTGGCTGGCTACAACCCGACCTATCTGGCCGATGCGAACCAGAGCATATGGAATAACGGCACGGCGCTGACCGCCAACCAGTTCCGTTGGGACTTCTACACCCATAACATCACGACCTATGGCGGCAACCTGGCGCTGGACTGGCGCACGCCCAATCAGACCTTCTACTTCAAGGCCAGCGCGGCGGAGTACGACGATCAGGGTACGGACACCCAGCAGAGCATTCGCGAACAGCAGGGCCCGAACTACGTCAACCTGAACCCGGTCAACACCATTCCGGGCACGACCCAGACCACCACCAACTATGACGCTAATGGCGTCTACAATCCCAACTCAGTCTTCCCTGGCCACTACTTCCAGCTGCGTGATCAAGTGCAGGATCTGGATACGGCCAAGCTCGGCGGCTCCAGCACCTGGGGCCGGCTGAAGGCTGACTATTCAGTGAACTTTAGCTACGGCCTGACGTCGGAGCCCAACTATGTTCAGGGCAGCTCCTACGGCGCGGTGGATAACAGCGGCCGCTTCATCATCAACTCGACCGCCAATGGGCGGCCCTCCGTCAGCTATGACAGCCCAGCGACCCAGTCGTTCCTCTACAACCAATCATCCAGCGCGCTCTGGAAGTTCCAGGGCGCCGATACAGGGTCCGACGAAGCGCTCTACGGCGGCAAGCTGGACCTGACCTATGACGTCGGCGCCGGCCCGTTGAAAACGCTCCGCGCCGGCTTCGAGATTTCCCAGTCCTATACCCAGGCCTGGAACCACGCCTTCACCGACCAGCAAAACAACTACGTCATCCAAGGCCCCGGCGGCGTGATCGAGCCCTATAATACGCCGGCAGGTCCCACAGTCGCCAACCAAGCTGGCCAGAACGTCAGCGCCTTCCTGGGCTATGGCGGCCTGTTCAAGGTCAACTACCGCGGTCAGTATGTCAGCGCGATCCTCCCCGTCGCCTATAAGGACATCTTCGTCCAGACCCCGACCGGTCTTCAGGCCGATCCGGGCGCCTATACGCCCAACGACTACAATGGCGGCTCGTATGGGGGCACTGAAAATATCGACGCCTTCTATATCTCAGGCGAGCTGACTTGGGGCGATCTACACATCTATCCCGGCCTACGCTACGAATATACCGGTGAAAATCTCTACTCCTGGGTCGATCAGAACACGTCCACCGGTAACGGAAACGGCTCGTTCCAAAACTACAATAGCAACTATGGCGAACTCCTCCCCAGCCTGAACCTGGTCTACAGGCCCGACAACGGCTATGTGGTCCGCGCTTTGCTGAGCAAGAGCTTCTCCCGCCCCTCGCTGGAGGCGCTCGCCGGCCCGGCCACAGACACCTACGGCGGCAATACGATCACCAACGGCGAAGCGTCCCTCAGCGCCGTCAGTCAGGGCAATCCGAACCTGAAACCGACCCAGTCGATCAATTTCGAGACCGACTTCGAGTATTATGGCACGAAGGACCTGTATCTGGAGGCTAATTTCTACGCCAAGGAGCTGTCTGACTTTATTTTCACGGCCAATACGACTGGAGCGGGTCTCTCTACCCAAACGTCCACCAGCACCGTCAACGGAATCCAATATTCGGAGCCGGAAAACGGCAACACCGCCGATATTATTGGTCTGACGCTCTCGGGCACCGATCACTTCGGCTTCCTGCCGGGGCTTTGGCGCGGTCTCGGCGTCAACGTCAACGGCACGTTCCAGCATAGCCAAGCCAACACCGGAACTGCAGGCGAGAACAACATTCCTCTGCCCCAGGCGCCCAAGATCATCTACAACTTGCAAGCGCTTTATGACCTGGACGGGGTTCGCGCGGCCCTGACCTATCAGTACACCGGGCTTCAGCTCGACAGCACCAACAGCAGCCTACTGAACGACTGGATCCAACCCACCGCCGTTTTGAACTTCTCGGCCGGCTACACCTATAAGAACTGGAACTTGACGTTCGCAGCTAAAAACTTGACCGACGAATACGCCTTCTTCCGTACGTTAGGGGAAAGCACCAAGTATCTCGACGATCAGGTCGGCGGCGCGAACGGCAACTACATCATGGTCGGTCGCCAGTATCAGATCAGCCTGTCGTACAAGTACTAGCCTGAACCCCAGACGACGAGGCCCTGCCGAAGGATCTACTCCAGGTCTTTCGGCAGGGTCGCGTCGGTTTCGCCCAAGTCGGCGTCAGCGATCTCGGCCTCTGTTTCGGCCCGGCCGCGCGCCCATTGGGGCCACCACCAGAACGCGACGCCAGCGCCGGCGGCGAGCACCACCGCGGATGCGATCGGCGACAGACCTGGCGCAGGCGTTGTGGTCTTTTTCGGCGCCGACGTCTCATCGGCAGACCGGCGGGATAGGCCCAGTTTCAGGCCGAACATGGATTTAAGTCTCCGGCGGCGGTTGCGGGCTCAAGCTTTGCAGAACCGCCGCTGATTTAGAACAGCGCCCGTGGGTTAGGGTTTCAGCCGCCTCACGATTTTGCAAGGTTTGCGCCGTCCAGGTCACAGACCCCTCCCCGGCTCCCCGCTTCGCCCATGTGCGCCGCTACCCAGTTGCAGATCGCGTCCGCCTGCGCCACCACATCGGGGACGCCGATCATGAGGAGCGCGCAGCCGTTCATGCGCATCGGATTGCTCAAGGGGCGCAGCCGCACTTCAGCCACCGCCACATCGGGTAAGTCCAGGGCGTCCAGCCCGCGCAGAAAGGCGTCGAAGGTCTCCAGATCCTTGAGCGGCAGCCAGACCAGGGCGCTGGCGGCGCGTCGGCGTTTCAGCCTAGCCAGGGTCTCCAACACCTCGGCGTACTCGTCGCCGCGCTCGAAGGGCGGGTCGATCAGGAGGAGGAGCGGTGTATCGCTCTCTTTAAGCCTCGCCGCCGCTTCCAAATAGCCATCGCGCTGAAGGGGCGCCGCGCGCACCCGTTTCGCCGTCGCCACGCGCGTGATTTCGCGCGCCAACACACCGTAGTCGTCGGGCCTCAGCTCACAGCCCACATAGGCGTCGCCGGGCCGCAAGGCCTGCACAATCAGCCAGGGCGAGCCGGGATAGAGGCGCAACGAGCCGCCGCCGTTCACCGCCTCGACGGCCGCCTTCAGGGGCGCGAACTCTGGCGGCGTCGTAGAATCAGCCATCAGCCGCCCGACGCCCAGCGCCGCCTCGCCCGACTTCGCCGCCGCCTCGCCGCCCAGGTCGTACAGACCTGCGCCCGCGTGGGTATCGACCACGGTCAAGGGCGTATCCGCCGGGCGTGCGGCCAAGACCTGCAACAGGATGGCGTGCTTCATCAGATCGGCGAAATTGCCGGCGTGAAAGGCGTGGCGATAATTCAGGGGGAAACTCCTGATAGACAGGCAGGCTCGACGCAGGCCTGAACTTCATCGATACGGCCGACGTCTATTCCGAAGGGGTGAGGCGCGTAAACCGTTCGACAAGGGTTAACGCCTAAGGCTTGACGCCTGGGAGGGCATATTGCGGCATGATGATCGGCAGCTATCCCTATCTTATGAACCCATCAGGGATGGGCGGCGCCTACGCCGCAGCCGTCGCGAGCCAGCCTGTGCAGCCGATCACCGCCGTGTCTGGCCAAACCTATAGCCCCGCTGTTCAATTCGGCGGTTCGCTAGCGGGTCAGCAGGCCAGCGGCGATGCGAGCGCCTCGGGCGGCCCGTCCTCGTCCAGCGCCTATTCGCCGGGCTCAACGCTTGATATTATGGCCTAGCGCAAACCCAATTGCGGCGAAGCTCGCCGCAGATGATGGCTGTGAACTTCCAGCGTCTGGACGACATCTCTATGTTGACTTGGACGCAGGCATGCGTATGTTCCGCCGCTCGAATTCGACCGGCCCAGGCGCGACCCGCCGTGGTTCGCCGGCTTTAGGAGTTTTTGCGCCATGGCCAAGCCGGCCTCCATCAAGATCCGTCTGAACTCGTCGGCCGACACGGGCTTTTTCTACGTCACCAAGAAGAACGCCCGCACCAAGACCGAAAAGATGGTCGTGAAAAAGTACGATCCCGTCGTGCGCAAGCACGTTGAGTTCCGTGAAGGCAAAATTAAATAGGCTGGCG
>Ga0116229_10013529_pt1 | contig 11517 bp, 9 predicted proteins | sample S1TSphgellanicum_3_FD_87313 | JGI IMG/M metagenome (GOLD analysis project Ga0116229, IMG submission 87313) | Host-associated microbial communities from peat moss isolated from Minnesota, USA - S1T2_Fc - Sphagnum magellanicum MG | ecosystem: Host-associated > Plants > Peat moss > Unclassified... | reverse complement strand
ATCAAATAGTAAAGCTGAGCCCAGTAGAGAACGTGTATCGGGAACTTTTGAACGCCGAAAGTAGGCTAGTGGCCGAACAAAGGATTCTGACCCTCTCACAGCGCAATCTGGACAAGCTAAAGACGCAAATGGAGACGATCACCGAACAGGTTGATGGGCTGCTCGGTATTGACGAGCGGATCCGCGAGGCCGAGAAAGAACTTCAGCTAACGACTGTCCAAGAACGGTCGGCAAAACAACTTGTTTCCGAATCACAGAATCAGATAGGCAGGCTGCAACGATCTCTTGAGCAATGTGCCGATGCAGCAGAAAAACAAAAGACCTTTGAAAAAAGTCTAGAGGTCATGAAGCAGGAAGAAGCCCTTTACAAGGTATTGACGGCAGCATTCGGCAAGCGCGGCATACAGGCCAACATCATCGAAAGTGCTCTACCGGAGCTTGAGCAGTACACAAACGACATTTTAGACAGGCTCACTGACGGAGATTTGAGGGTATTTATTGAGACGACGCGGCAAGCAAAGACGAAAAATGCCTCTCCGATCGAAACGCTCGATATAAAAATTAGCGACAGTCTCGGTACGAGGCCCCTTGAAATGTACTCTGGCGGAGAGGCATTTCGGGTCTCGTTCGCACTGAGAATTGCCCTAAGCATGCTGCTGGTTCGCCGCTCCGGAGCAGAGTTGCAAACGTTGATCATTGACGAAGGTTTTGGCACCCAAGACGCAAAGGGGCGCGAAAAATTGGTCGATGCGATCAACGCAATCAAGCAAGATTTCGACCGAATATTGGTCATTACGCATATCGAGGAGTTGAAAGAAGCGTTTGCGACTCGTATAGAGGTATACAAAACGTCAGAAGGATCGCAGCTTAGCGTTGTGCACGCCGATGCGATCGGCTAGGTTTATATTATGATTTTCGTAGATGAAGTAACAATTGATGTGAAGGCAGGAACCGGTGGCAACGGCGCTGTCGCGTTTCGCAAAGAGAAATATGTGCCTCATGGCGGCCCTGCTGGCGGAGATGGAGGAAAAGGCGGAGATGTCGTACTTCTAGCCGACTCCAACCTTTCCACACTCTTGGACTTTCGATACCAGCGCCTCTACGCAGCCGAAAAAGGTGTAGATGGTGCAGCAAAAGACATGTATGGCAAGGGTGCGTCCGACCTTATTCTCAAGGTTCCAATCGGAACCGTCGCGACAGACCTGGCTACCGGCCGGGTGGTCGGAGACTTAACGTCCCACGGGCAGCAAAAAGTGATCGCGAGCGGCGGACGGGGCGGAAAAGGCAATGCGCACTTCGCATCGTCAACTCATCAGGCACCGCGCTTCGCTGAAAACGGCGAACCCGGAGAATCGCTGACCATCCAGCTTGAACTGAAGCTTCTCGCCGATGTCGGATTGATTGGCTATCCGAATGTTGGAAAATCCAGCCTCATTGCCGCTGTCTCAGCCGCAAAGCCAAAAGTAGCCGACTATCCGTTCACGACACTTATTCCAAACCTTGGTGTGGTGAAAGTGGATGACGACGCCACACACACCTTTGTGATGGCCGATATTCCCGGACTCATTGAAGGTGCAAGCGAGGGAATTGGCCTCGGGATTCAATTTCTTCGGCATGTCGAGCGGACAAGGCTGCTTGTCCATATTCTAGATATTGGCGGATTGACCGGGCGCGACCCACTGGACGACTACAGGATAATCAACCGGGAACTTCTGAACTACTCGGAAAAGCTCGCTAAGCTGCCACAGATTATTGCTCTGAATAAGATAGACATCGCCGATGACGACACTATCCAATTGCTCACAGAGCATTTTGAAGAGAGCGGAAATCAGGTGTTTCCAATCTCTGCGGCGACCGGCGAAGGAACCAAACCACTCCTCTACGCCATTTCGGATCGACTACAGCACATTCCAAAAGAAGTGGAACCATCTGACGAGATAACGTTTATCAACACCAGGAACACGGCCAGCGGAATTCGACAGCGTCGCCACGGACGAGATTGGATTATCGCTCGGGGAAGTGGTGACGATGAGTTTGTGATATCCGGCGCTAGCATCGAAAGACTCGTCGCAATGACTCCCATGGAAAACGAGCATGCCGTTTCCCGTCTACAACGGATTTTAGACCGCAATGGCGTGGTCACCAAGCTCAAGGCACTCGGTGCTAAAGAAGGCGACTCGGTACGGATTGGGAACATTGCCTTTGACTATATCGACGAAGACTTCGAGGAGGAAGCGGATCTGTGACAAGCCTGAAGAGACTGGTGATCAAAGTCGGCACCAGCACTCTTACCAACGATGATGGGAATCCCAACCCAGACTATATTCGTCTCCTTGCGGCGGAAGTCCACGAACTCGTTCGCCTCGGCTACGCCCCAATAATTGTCTCCAGCGGCGCAATTGCCGCTGGAATGCAGGCACTCAAGATGACCGGTCGGCCACGTACGATTCCACAAAAGCAGGCGGCGGCCGCAGTCGGACAGGGATTATTGATGCATCTTTACTCGACCGAATTTGAAAGGCTGGGAGTGACTGTGGCACAGATGCTCCTGACAAAGGACGATCTTATCGATCGGAAACGCTATATCAACGCCAGTAACACGTTGAATGCGCTCCTCAAGCTGGGAGCCATCCCAATTATCAATGAGAACGACACGACCGCTGTTGACGAAATACGAGTTGGTGATAACGACACGCTGGCAGCGATGGTAGCAGCGCTTGCCGACGCCTCCGCGCTTGTCATTCTCTCCGACGTTGACGGCCTCTTTACAGGAAATCCTAATGAAGAACCAGATGCCGAACTGATCAAGGTGGTGAAACGGATAGACCGCACTATCGAAAGCCTCGCCGGTGATGCCGGAACGACACGTGGAACCGGCGGAATGCGAACGAAGATCAACGCTGGCAAAATCTGCGCCCGAACCGGTGTGACTATGTATATTGCCAACGGGAAAGAACAGCATGCGGTGAAGCGTGCCCTTTCCGGCGAGATCGGCAGTCAGTTTCTTCCCAGCAAGGCGATACAGTTAAAGTCTAAGCAGCGGTGGATCGCCTTCGGATCGAATACATCCGGTGCGGTAACAATTAACTCGGGTGCCACAAAACAGATTATTTACGGTGGAAAAAGCTTACTTCCGGCCGGAATTATCGATGTAACCGGCTCGTTTAATACCGGCGAACTGGTTGTCGTTATGGATGAATCTGGGTCACCGGTTGCTCGAGGAATAGTGAACTACAGCGCCGAGTCGCTGCGGCTAATTATGGGAAAACAGAGTACAGCGATCGAACAAACCTTGGGAGAATCCGGACCGGACGAGGTGGTGCATCGGGACAACTTAGTTTTGACCGGCCACGCTTAAAACCGGGGAGCGATGAGGAAAAAGAATTGGTCGGGGCGAGAGGATTCGAACCTCCGACCTCACGGACCCGAACCGTGCGCTCTACCAAGCTGAGCCACGCCCCGCCAATGTCGATGCCCCTCATCGGGCAACGGGTTAGATTATAGCACAGCCGTTCCAATATTCGCTAGCGACTCACTAATAAATATCAGGACGTCGGCTGGGATCGATAATCTGGCCAAATATACGAAAGCAGCCCAACTCATCCGTGTGGATTCGCTGGGCTGTTAGCCGTCAACGAGTCTTAGTTTCGCGCTATTGCTTCGACTGCGCTCTTGCTATCATCGTAGATCTGGTTAGCAGAACCAATAAAGGCTATGGATGGCAAGCCAGCGTAAAAGTCTTCTCCGTACTGAATTCCTGCCTTGATCGCCGCAGTACGCTGTTCGATTGTCCCATGCAATGCCGGAGTCCAGCCAAGGAAGTTGTAGGCCTCTTCTGCAGCATGAGTATTTTTGTCGGTTAGATCGTCGATACCGATCTGGCGATCAAAGGATGGCCCCACTTGCCGGCGAAGCGCGGCGAGTATCTGACGGTTGTTGATGCCGAGCCAAGCGCCAGCAATAAAGTCCGCCTGCAGTTCCACTACCTTTATTGAAGACGGCTGGCGGTCATGCCCAGACGCCCAAATCTTAAACTGAAACTGGTGGGCATATTCGTGAGCAACCAGGAGCCCAACACCGTTCGCAGTGATGTCGCTGCCGTTCTGGGACTCCAGATAGTCCACAACCGGCTTACCGATATAGACATTTCCCAACTTGTCCGAAAAATCGTCCGTGTTCGGCGACTCGTACAGTGGTAAGGAAACGTTGAATGCCGATTGCAGTGCAGTTGCTTCGTCGACGATTGGCTGGTTAGCCGCCGATGCGGCGATTGGATAGCCGGGCTGACCCACCATTGGAGTCGCTGTGCCAATGAAGCAGATGTCGTCTGCAAACACGCCTTGAACGGCGCAGACAGGCAGCAACAAAAGAACTAACAAGACGATGAGCTTATACACTATGGACACCTTTGTTGTAACGAAAAGTTGTGGATTGATCATGCTGAAAATGAGGCATACGGTGGACGCCAGTCAACAGCATTGTTCCTTGCGGTTTCTATTGTACATGAACAATCAACCGACGGCAAGTTTTCACACAAAAATTAATGTTTGGCCGGTTATTGGATTTCGTTTGGCAATTGCAGCAACGTTCGCGGATTAAGCCGAGTTCGTTGCTTGTCACTTAGAAGAAGCGTCGTTAGAATACTGAACAATCAAAAATATCCTAACATCTACCTGCCAATATTACTTTGTTTTTCTAAATAAATAGATGTCTTACGCACGAAACATGATCGCGTCACTTTAATGTATATTTTAACAGGCAATTTTTAGCATAAGGACCTGTTATTTATGACTGAATTTGCATAAATTAGAATGGGTAATTGTACAAATCCATCGAATATCGAGAGCTTGGTCGAACCAGATTCTAGAAATCACGAGATTAATCGTTAAACTGTACCGGTTGCAAGTGGTTCTGCAACTTGCTCGGGGCGTTCAGGATCAAGCAGCTCCGCCATTTTCTTTAGCTCCCGAGTGTTGCCGATTGCAATGATTGCGGCTCCTTCGTGGAGAACCAGGTCCTCGGCCGGATTCGCGATGAACTCTTCTCGAATACGAACAGCAACAACCAGAGCACCAGTTTTTTGTTTGAACATCATCCTCCCGTACTGAATGCCTTCGACGCTGGAGCCGGCAATAAACTCGTAGATGCTCACATGCGAGCTTTCGGCAAGTCTGAGCCCTTCAATGAAGTCTGTCGCCGCTGGGTTGATGGCAGTAGCCGCCATCCACCACCCTCCTAAAATGTGCGGAGAGATTACTTTAGTGGCTCCAGCTCGATAGAGTTTTGGTACGCTGTCAGGATTAACTGCGCGGGCGACAATCTTTAAATTGGGGTTCAGCCACCTGGCAGAGAGTATGATGAACGTGTTGATGGCATCGGACGGTGCCACCGTAATCAGTGCTTTTGCCTTTTTGATTCCTGCCTTGATTAGTACCTCATCTGAGGCGGCGTCACCCAAAACGTACGGCAGACCCTCCAGACGAAGTTCCTCCGCTCTTGCCGCATCACTCTCGATAATGACAAATGAGTAGTCGTTTTTATTGAGACCTTCGGTAATTGACCGACCGATTCGACCGAACCCGCAGATAATGAAATGATTGTTCATCGCGTTTATCAATTTCTGAGTCTTGAGCTTTTCGTTCTCTCGCATCAACTGTTCGCTGGTTAGCACCTCAAAGACTGTGACAAGAGCCCAGCCGACAGTTCCTACACCAATAACAATAACGAATATTGTAAAGATCATGCCTGCCTGTGTGAGAGCATGGACTTCTCCAAAGCCTACACCGGACAGGGTGATAACCGTCATAAAGATCGAGTCAAGCAGATTCCATCGTTCAATATAGTGGTATCCTGCAGTACCAATGACAATGAGGGAAGTAAATAGGGTAGCGGCAAGTCGCAGTCGATTATTTGGGAGAAGAACGCGAGCAAGGAGGGAGACGTTACCTTTGCCGCGCTTCTTTTGGCGATTCGACCACATTTGTGAGTCCACCTCCTCGTCCCGAGTAAAATTTTCGTGACCATCGGCAAAACTTGCGGCTAGTTTTGCATTGGCCAGTAGATTAGGTATACCACTAAGATCGAAATATCGCCAGCCACCAACCGCAATTCCAAGGGCATGGAAAGTTCGGAGCATTATGGACGAAAGCAAATTGGTGTGAAATCGGTAAATTCAACGACATTAGCCGTAACGACTTGCGCGAATCCCCATGAGCAGGTTATTGAGGAAGCGGAAGAAATCGGGCGTCTCTTAACGGTACCGGTGTATTCGCGGGAGGGGCGGTCAATCCCGTCCTTCTTCGAGCGTTCGGGAGTCGAGCGACTCCTCATTGTGCGCCGAGATCGGTACAGCCTTCACCACGCGGACGGATCCGTGTACCAATTCCATCCCAATCTTGCCCTTGTCCGCGCTCATAACTACGAGACAATCGGCAGTGACCACTTCCTTGAGGCAGCAAAGTTGGAACCGGGTGACAAAGTTATCGACTGCACGCTTGGATTTGGCTGCGAGGCGATTTTGGCTTCTCTCGTCATCGGTGACCTAGGCGAAGTTGTTGGCCTAGAGAGCGTTCCCGAACTCGCCGTTGTCACTCGGAACGGAATGGGTAGATACAAACTTCTGCAGCGGAAACTACAGGAATCTATGCGAAGAATCGTCGTCCTTAACTTTGATTATCGCGACTACCTCCGCAAGTGCGCCAGCAAGTCCGCCGACATCGTCTATTTTGATCCATTTTTCGACGAGACCTTAGAAGGCTCGACGGTGACGATCGGAGCTCTCGCGAAGTTTGGCAACCGTGCTCCTCTCGACCCTCGTTCAATCACCGAGGCTCGCAGGGTAGCAAAAAGAGCGGTTATACTTAAACATCCTAAAGTGATTGATTTGCCAAGCGAGATTTCGGACGTGATCGGCAGTTACGTTGCTGGCAAAAGATCTCCAGTCGCCTTCGCAGTCATCCCGCCATTTGGAAATGCAGGCTAAGACCCTGCCCACGGCGGCTTCGACGCCAAGTGATCTAGGCCAAATGTGTCGGCGGTGTCGCGTTTGCCGATATACCAAACTGGTGTTCCGCCAGAACTCTTACGCACTAATATCGTGGGTGTTGAATCCATATCAAGAGACTGTACTTCGTGAACTTGCTGAGAGACTCTTTGGGCAATGTTACTTGATGAAACATCCGACAGATACTTGGGGACATTGAAGCCTGGGATCTCCTGCCCAGAGTAGTATTGGATCTCGCTTGGTATCAACTCATCCTGATGGTCGTATAGAACGTTATACATCTGCCAAAACTTACCCTGCTGGGCTGCCGCCAATGCGGCACGAGCCGCAAACGGCGCATGGGGGTGCATTTGAAGTGGAAAATTGATAAAGTAAAGATTGGCTTTGCCGTGGCTGCTGGCGATTAGATTTTCAATTTCTAAATGAACCCGACCACATTGCGGACATTGAAAATCGCCAATTTCAATAAGTGTATATTCCGCATTCGGACTTCCAAGTGGAGGCGCATCTGCATAGGTCAGCAGTTCGTTCCAATGAGCGTTGAGGTCGGTTGCGTTCAAATGGGGTACATAGAGCGGCGGCTTTGTACTGGGTGAAGGCGGCGGCGTGGTTGAGTCGTCTGTGGTGACACCTGCCGGATGACTGCTAATAAATCCGTACACGGCGACTAAAACTACAATTAACGCGATAATTGCAAAATAGGATTGCTTAGTCATGAGTTGGGTGCCTTTGCGGCTTTAATAATTCCGATTCGCTCAATAATGGCCGTCAATAAGAGCAGAGTCAAAAAGATCGCTGAACATCGGCAATAGATACAGAATGCCCCAATGAAGACGTCCGCAACATACTGCAAATACCAGGAGTAGATTGTCCCAAAGAACGAGACAACCAGTATAAATGCCTGGAGGTTTCGAGCAATACTGTCCGACGACACGGTCGGCTTGAGTGTCGAAGCAAAGAGCAAGGAGATGTAGGCAGCCAGACCGAGCAGAGTGATGGGGACATTGCCAATGTGAGACCAGTGGCTTGCGTTGACTAAATCACACCCGTCTCCACTGGTACATGGAAGGTCTACACCACTACGGTGAGCCCAATACAGTGTGCCGGCATCGGCAGTCCCGGCCAAGGCGAGCAGAGCCTGAGCCGAGGAATAGAGTGTTTGACTACGCATTGACGACAGACATTATACTACGAAGCGAGACCCAAAATACGATACTTTGTTGACAGGACTAATCTATTTCGACTATGATAACCGTATAAACTGCCTCACGGTACACCACAAATAATGAAAATTTACGAGCATATCACCGATCTTATCGGATTCACTCCCCTGGTTCGAATTCACCGAGTTAACGCTGGAGTTAAAGCCGACATTCTTCTGAAACTGGAGTTCTTTAACCCAGCGTCTTCCGTAAAAGACCGCATCGGTGTCAACATGATTGAAGACGCTGAACGGCGCGGTCTGTTGACTCCCGATTCGGTGATTGTCGAACCGACATCCGGAAACACCGGCATTGCGCTTGCCTTCGCTTGCGCCGCAAAGGGCTACCGCTGTATCCTGGCGATGCCGGAGAGTATGAGCACAGAACGAAGGATGTTGCTGCGCGGTTACGGGGCGGAGCTTGTTTTGACCCCGGCGGCCGAAGGAATGCGGGGAGCAATTGCCGAAGCCGAGCGGATTGCGGCCACAACACCTGGCGCATTCATGCCGCAGCAGTTTAAGAATCCCGCCAATCCAGAGGTTCATCGAAGAACGACTGCCGAGGAGATCTGGAACGACACAGAAGGAAAAGTGGACATATTAGTTGCCGGTGTCGGAACAGGCGGAACTATTACGGGTGTAGCGCAGGTGATAAAAGAAAGAAAACCTTCGTTTTATACCGTTGCGGTCGAACCCAAAGACTCACCTGTACTGACTCAGGCAATAAATCACGAACCGTTGCGACCTGGCCCGCACAAGATCCAAGGGATCGGAGCAGGCTTCGTCCCAGACATACTCGATCTCAGCCTAGTCGATGAGGTATTTCAAGCATCGAACGAGGAATCTTTTGCTTGGGCACGCCGAGTCGCGACCGAAGAAGGCATACTAGTGGGTATTTCGTCCGGAGCGGCTGTCATGGCCGCCGTTGAAGTCGGTAAACGTCCTGAAAATGAAGGAAAGACAATTGTAGTTATAATTCCTTCGAATGGCGAGCGCTATCTCAGCACGCCATTGTTCGCGGACCTGCGCGACTAGCAGCCGTCGGCTAAAACCAACCTAAAAATTACCCTAAACTTTACCGGGGTTACACCCGATTATTACCAGGTATTTGCATTCGCAACTACAAAGTAAATAATAAAGAAAGGGGAAAACAGGTTGCATATCCATAGTCTTTTTGGACAGAACTCAACTTCTTCGATCGCTTCCTTGCTCCAGGGTGCCGGAACCAGTTCGACGACAGCAACACCGTCATTGTTAGCTGCGACCAGTTCCGCTCAAACTTCCTTCTCGGGACCGAGCGAAATTCTCAACGAGCTAAACCAACTCTCGCAAAGCAATCCGGCTGAATTTAAATCGATTACGGCCCAATTTGCCACTCAGCTAACACAGCTCGCATCGACCCTGTCCGGCAGCCAGGCAACAAAACTCACAAACCTTGCCGCCAAGTTCACAACTGCCAGTCAAACGGGCTCTGTAGCGAGTCTTGTTCCTTCGACTCCGAGTGCTTCCGCCTATAACTCGTCCGGCGCCTCGACAACCTCCGGGTCTTCGGGTTCTTCGCTTACGCAAATTCTGAGTGAGATCAGCCAGGCATCGACAGAATTGGCGACAAATACATCGTCATCTACTACAACGCTTGGCAGCCTATTCCAGAGCTTACAGCAGCAGTTGACTGCAGCGCTGACCGGCTCAGGTTCTAGTACGACCGGTACCAATTCATCGACCGGAACTTCGTCCGGTTCCAGCACGACCAGTGTTGGCAGCCTCTTCTCAGCACTTCAGCAGGAGCTCGTTGGAGCTTTAACTGGAAGTTCATCACTAGCAGCGGGAAGCGTTTCACTGCTTGCCTAAGCGACTCAGCGCACCTTGTGCGACATCATTACAACTCAATAACGGCAGTTCGGTATCGAAGACAGGTGATCTGGACGGTACCGCAAAAATATAACTGAATAAAAAAGCCCCCGCTCAACGCGAGGGCTTTTTGCGTACTACCAGGTTTCAGCTCTGTTGATTGAGTCCCATCGGCGCAGCGATTTCAATCTTGACCTTACGCCCACGCAGCTTCGTATGCCTCAGAGCGGCAATTACTCGGTCAACCTCCGGTGTAGGAACCTCGACAAAAGACGTTCGATCTAAAATGTCGATTGCACCGATCGATTTCCCAGAGATGTTTGCTTCGTTGGTGATTGCTCCGACCAAGTCTCCCGGCCTCAATCCTTCTTGACGACCAAGACCGATAAAGATCCTTGTCATACCAACTTCCGGCTGCTCTCCGGCGGCAATCTCTTCTTCGATTGTAAACTGCCCGATGTCCTGACTTTTCCAGAGCATCTGCAACGCTGCTGCAGCAATGTCTACGGCAGAATAGTCTTCAGTGAGTGCTTCAACAGTCTCGACAAAAGCATCAGACGTTCCGGCAGCAAGCGATTCTTGGAGAGAGGCCAGAAACTGATCGCGTCGACGTGCGGCGATGTCGGACGCTGTCGGGATGCGGACCGGCCGTATTTTCGCACCGATCATCTGCTCGATAAATTTAAGCTGTCGTCGCTCGCGACCTTCAACCAACGTGATCGCGTCACCAGTTCGTCCTGCCCGCCCAGTTCGTCCGATCCGGTGGATATACTGTTCGACATCCCATGGTATGTCAAAGTTCACAACATGGGTAACCGTGTCGATATCGAGGCCTCTCGCGGCAACGTCGGTGGCAACCAACAGATCGGATTGACCTTCACGAAATCGACGCAGCACGCGATCTCTTTCGGACTGATTCATCTCGCCATTGAGCGCATCGGCGTTGTATCCGCGAAGTCGCAGCGCGTCCGCCACATCATTGGTGTCTTGCCTTGTTCGGCAGAAGACCATGGTTGGCCCCGGTGACTCCATGTCGAGAACACGGGCTAGCGCTTCCAGCTTCTTACCCGGTGCGACTTCGTAGTAAGTCTGACTTGTGCTCTCCACAGTACGTCGCTTCACGTCGATCGCAATGTGCTCGGGATTTTGCTGAAATTTCTTCGTGAGAGCGGCGACACGCGGCGGCATTGTTGCAGAAAAGAAGGCAATCTGGCGTTTGCCCTTAATTTCACTGAGGATGGATTCGACATCTTCTAGGAAACCAAGCGCTAACATCTCGTCGGCCTCATCGAGCACGCAGATTTTGACGTCATCAAGCGATAACGAGCCGCGGCGAAGATGGTCTAGGACACGTCCCGGCGTCCCAATGACAACATGAGCACCTTGGCTGAGAGCGCGAAACTGTCGATCAATCGGCTGGCCGCCATAGACGGGCACGATTCTGAGACCCGTATACTTTCCT
>Ga0116229_10013527_pt1 | contig 11518 bp, 6 predicted proteins | sample S1TSphgellanicum_3_FD_87313 | JGI IMG/M metagenome (GOLD analysis project Ga0116229, IMG submission 87313) | Host-associated microbial communities from peat moss isolated from Minnesota, USA - S1T2_Fc - Sphagnum magellanicum MG | ecosystem: Host-associated > Plants > Peat moss > Unclassified... | reverse complement strand
GGCCCATGTGATGGTATTCAAATTGTCTCTTACCATCCAATGTTGAAATACTTAAGGGTGGGGATGGGGAAACAATTAACACTGGACATTGCATGTGATAAATACCGGTAGACCCCCAAAGTAGGGGGTGTGTTGGTGTACCTGGTCTTATGCACGAGCCTTTAAAACTTTTGTCAACACAACCATGGCTTAAACAAGGGCTGTATCGGGCGCTGGAACTGGGTGTGAGATCGTTTCCAGCGGCTATTCTAAAAGGCCGTGACCTGGCAAGGGTCAATATATTCCAACAGTGAAACTCAGTGATTTCATTACAAACCGGCTGGGGCCCTGAGAAAATGCACTTGAGGCCCTGAAGAGGATACCAAACATGAAGTAACTAGGTATTGTGGACGAGAGTACTGAACATGAAATAGGTAACTGTTGTTGATTTATTGGCCTTGCAGACCAAGGCAAGGATATTGTGTTTAGATTCATGGTAGAGTGTAGTAGCTTAAGGGATTTTGGCCCCTGGTTAATAATAAGTCTATTGTTATAAGAGGATTTTTGAGAGATGATATTTTGGCTTGTGTTGAAACTTGAAATGAGTTATAGAGTTATAATCTCTTGAAGGATTTTGGGTTTCTTTTAGAGGATGTTTTTTGAAGATTAGATTTTTGCATATTTGAGTTTCCATAATTCTTCTTTTGCCTTGAGATCCTTTTTAATGTAAACGGCAAGGCCACAGTGTGACACACCCCCTTGTTTTTATTGGCCAATCCTAGTGACTGGCCCAGGTGTTGAGATTTCAATTGTCGCCCAGTGTCTTCAGTCCAATTTCCTTGTTTATGGGTGGGGAAGGGGAAGCAGGTATATAATGTACAGTTTGGATGAGAGAAATTCAGATTAAGGCCTAAATTCCTGGGTGTAAGTGGGTTTCAATTGAGCCAACTACGCACAGATTGTTTGGTGTTGGGGACATGGCAGCTCCGAGCTTTTGGGGCCCTTTGCAGAAATTTTCATCGCCAGCTGGGGTGGGGAAGTAGGGGGAACGAGAGAGAAGGCCCAGGTTGTGTCGACCTTATAAGCAGCAGCGGGAGGAGAATCCTGAATTCACCCATTTGGATTTTGGTTTGGGTTTGGTGTATGCATAAGGCTGCTGCAATTGTGCACACATCGATTGCCGCATTTAATGGATCAAAGACCAGATTGAAATAGTAATTGTTAACGATAGGAACTCGGCGGAATTCGAAGAACCAGCTGGAGCGGCAGTCCAGATTGAAATAGTAATTGTCAACGATAGGAACTCTATTCGAAGAACAAGCTAGAGCGGCAGTCCAGATTGAAATAGTAATTGTCAACGATAGGAACTTGGCGGAATTCGAAGAACCAGCTGGAGCGGCAGTCGGCGAGGCATTCAAAGCTCATGACGGATCCAAAGAGGCAGATTTCTGGGAGCCAGCCTCAGAATCTGAATCTAAATCTCAATTTTCTGTTATTGAATAATTACGAATAGCTTAAAGTGTGTTCACTACACATCAATTAATCCTGTCACTAAACACTAGTGATTTTAATTTCTTGCAAGGTGAGGAAGTATTTGAAAATATTTTTAGAATCTTCAAGAGGGGCATGTTTGTCATGTGAGCTTTCACATTTAAAAGTTTTTTTTTGTGTGCTTCAAAATTCAAATTTTACTCAATTCAAAGTTGAGAAGACCCATGAAATGCCTAGCCACTTATTCCTATGCAACACACAAAAAAAGGAAAAAAAATGTCACAACACACGTTGTGATGGTAAATTATTTTGATTGATTGTTTGAAAAGTTCAATTATCTTTTAAACAATTGAATTGTGACACTCACTAATGTGCAAATTAGGGTTAAATCAATGTAGACTAATTATTTACATAACCTTGTACACATCCAAAAAATTATTTAGATGAGTGTAGAGACTAGGCAAGTGATATTAATTTACCCTACCTCAATGTAAAATTGTAAAGGACCAGCTTGAGAACACTGATTACCAAAAATAACTTCCACCTTACCAGGCCTCCATTATTTCTGGAAACCAGTGGAGTCTCGCTGGTTGCCTAGTCCATAGTGATTGGTCTAAATGGTGGTATTTATATATACTCTTCAATTTCTAAGGTTTATGGGTGGGAGTGAGGAAACAATTAACACTCAATCATGAATGTGATAAACACAAGCAGATCCTCAACTAGGCCTTGGGTTGAACCAACACCCATGTTGATACCATAATAAAAATCTCAAAATTCATTAAAATTATTTCTAAATATTAGAAATAATATGGTATACTTAGACTAAAATCTAACATTGTTTGGGCTTAATATGGCCACTAAGGTGTCTCACTCAAAAATGGTGAGAATGGGATGCAGAACAAAATGTACTAGTATCTTCTTCTCCCTCCTTGTTTCTTTTTATTTTTCCTCAAATTTTTTTCTCTTCCTTTCCTCCTTTTTTTCTTTCTCTTTCCCCCTTGTATCTTCTCTTTGATGTTTCTGCTTGGCTCGGCCATTGCAGCCTACTAGGATAAAATTGTTGAAGTATGAAAATTTAATAAATAAATTATTGGTTTTTAAAAAATTGATTTGTAAAATTAAACATGATTACTTTAAAGAAAATGAGAAAAATCCATAATCTTCTTTTTTAAATCTTGATTATAATTTTTTTATTTGAACAAAAGTAATAATCAGTTTGTGGAACCAGCAAAGGATAACCACTGTTCTCAAATTTATGAGAACTGGCATTGTCAGAATCGGTTCAATTTTTTTATAAAAAATGATACCCTGCCTGCCCCAGTGTATAAATTGTTTTTTTTAAAAAAAAGAATGAAAACCAAACTCTTTTGTAAGTTATTTTGTGAAAACTGAATCTGAAAAGTATCAGGAAATTCTAATACCCGCCCAACACTGCTCGTAACCTCCAATAAATGTCAAGTAAAATACGTTACATACCCGTCTCTAACCGTAGCATGTTCAAAACCTACATAATATGAACCTGCATCTACACTGGTACCATACCTACACTTTTTTAAGTAAGGCATTAATAAAAACTCCAAAATCTATTTAAACATTACATGTATCCCATACTAAGACAAAATCAGGGTCTCTGAGTCGGGATCTAACAAGTTTTTGGACATAATAATATGGTCACTTAGAGGTTAAGGCCTCTTAGAGCCAATAATCAATGGATGAAATGTTAAACTTGGAGTTGAGACCCTGATTTATTTTATGGATGGGAATATCTGTAATGTTTTTAGAAAATAACACAGAAATGTTTTGGCTTTTTTACTTTTTAGGAGGATCAAAGAAGCACGTAGAAGATCATATGACATGAGTGGTAGATGGTGCCATATGTATGATGTATTAGTTTATAAAATGCTATGGGACCGGAAAAAAATATTGAATATCAGTTTATGGAGAATTATTAGATTAAGTATGAGGCCCACCACGGGCCTGTGCTCGCATATTAGTTTAAAGAGAATATTAGTTTACATAATATTAATTTAGAGAGAGTTTATTGTATATCAATGTTGCAAGACTTTGTTAATGTGTTTACATGACAAAATACTCTCTTCATTGTATGTGAAATACAAAAATTATAAGTTACACAAAATGTGTAACATATATATTTGTAACATATATATTTTTTTGTCACGAAGAAAACAATTTGATTTTCCTTTTCTCGTTTTATACATTTACGTATGTTGGAAGATTGCAGGATCCTCTTTTCAAATCATTTCATGCACTCGATTCAAAACCATTTCATCTCCTAAGCAATCTATAGGATTTATAATTCATTCACATTGCCAATAACATCTTACCTACAATCTTTATTTTTAAATGCATTAAAGAAAAAAATGTAATTCATGGAATTAAAAAAATCAAGTCATGGTTTTCCTAATGCGCAACATATGCCTACCCAATTAGCTCCTTATGGTGTTTTCTCTTTAGCTTTATATCATTATTTTCAAGCTTTTAAATTCATTAATATTTTTCCACCACATGAACATGCATAAATTTATTAAAACCAGATTTTTTGAATTAAATTTTCTCTTTACATAATTTTTGAATAGGTCCACATAATTTAAAACATTATCTATCTCCTCGTTTACACTTTGCATCTTAAATTTAAAAACAAATAATCAAACTACAAAAACCTATAATCATCCCATTTGTTCATGATAACAAACACATGGACGATGACAACTAACATGCACGAGAGCATTTCGTCTTCTCTATTTGAAAGCAATTTTCATAACTCAACAAGCACAAAACACAATATGAAACCTACAACAATAAGAATCTTGTGTGTTCTAAAATTTCAAATCACAAAAAGTTATTTGAAAACACACCTAAAAGATTACATCCCCAAACATGAAATATTTTGAACCTAATTCACATTTGAATTGATTTCAAACTCAAACACATTTAATTACATAACCCCAATTTAAGACTAACCAAATCATGATTTAATCAAACAAATTCAACTAAAAAATCTCTTCATACATTGAAAGTTCATGTACACATTACAAATTGAGCAACTTACAAATTATGCAATTAACTTCAATTTGTAATGGGAGAGTGTAATGTTTAAGTGAAGTCCCAAATTGAGCATAATATATAGCCCCCCAATCCCTAGGCCAATTTTATTTCTCTCATATGTTTCCATACCATTCCCAATAGTTCATCATTATTTATGTAAATCTCAAATTTGATTTTATTATATTATATGGACATAGTTAATGTGTCTTTTCATGTTCATGTAGGTGGCTAGGGGAAAGGAATGAGGTAGTTTTGAAAAGGTATCCAAATAATGTTTTTGGAATAATAATTGTTTGAATCCAAAAATTAAACCATAACATTTTTAAATAACATAATAACACCACGATTACAAGATAACTAGATTGTTTGAATCCATAGACTCTAAATAAATCCGAAAACTAAACCACAAATCACCAATACACTTATTTTACCTATCAAAGGTGGAACAAGTAAAACTTTCACACTAAAATTGATTATTCGAAGTTTGTCACAACATTACAACAAAAGTTGTCAATAAAACTAGAAAAATTCCAAAGAATCGCACACATAATAAAAATTAATTTTTAACATAGATGGTGTTAAAATTTAATATTAAGTGTTGTTGTGAAATTTTTATCAAAATTTCCCAATTTATCATCTAATTTAAATATGCTTATATGTCAATATGAACAACTACAATTTTTATTGTCATGAAAGAAATATCATTAATTGAATCTTTCATGTTTAATGTCACTTAAAATTTATGTTCCTATTTAATATAAATGCCTTGGTGACGGAAATCTTCTTATGACTAATGATTTTTACTAATCACCACTAGCTCAAAAAATATATCTATATTTGAACAACCTAACAAAAACATAAAAGTATTACAATCAAATCTATTAGAAAACAATGTTCAATGTTGCAAATTAATTCATGTAATGCATCCATATATGATATTGGGTTTATAGGAGGTTGATGATTTAGGGTGCATAGTGCACCTAAAATAATAACCCTTTAACAACCCCAATATATATAAAAACTAAACAAGTTTCATGTAGCGTTCGCAACCATTAGAAAATTTGCTTATATCATATCTATAAACTCATAATTTTTGAACAACAACCACCAATGAATTTTGGTTATCCTACATCAATAAGTATGCATGTGCAAAAACATAATGAACATGTTTTTGTTCAAAATTTAGGGTTCAAATTCAGTTCTATCAATAATAAATATACATCATCATTCATGCCCACCCTCTTACAAACTTTCATGATTTGAACAAAACATCATGATTTGTGTAAGAGAAAAACGTACCTAAAACAAAACTACATACATAAAACTGTGCTTCATTTTATGGACTTGTAAATGAAGCATATTGCTTTTTCAAATTCACATCAACATCTTCTTTGTGATTTATTTTAATTATATTGATAGCACTTTTGGGTGAACTAGCACCTACACCAGTAAAGGTCATAATAGAAACCCCAAAATTGATTTGAATTATTTTTACACATTCCAAATATCTCATACTAAGACTACTAAATCAGGGTCTCTGAATCCAAATCTAACATATTTTGGGCTTAATATGGTCGCTGAGAGGTTAAGGCCTAATGTGCATTCACACTTGGTGTTAGGAACTCTGGTGTTGAGTCCCTTCTCACCATACTAGTCATTTAAGACTTAAACTAAGTTATCATGAAGATTTTATGTTAAAGGAACAGTCACTTAACATTAAGCTATCACCCATTTAACATTGGGTGCCACCTAGGATGCCACGTAGATTTACTTTTTAAATTGATTTAACATCAAGTGTGAATGCACATTAGAGCTAATAATCCCTGATTCAGTTTATGGATGGGATATCTCTAATGTTCGTAGTAACAAGACAAAAAAATTTGGGATTTTTTCCTTTTTACCATGGTACCTGTAGTTCAGCCAAGGCCAAGAACTGGGCGTGAGTGGCTCAAATTGAGCCAGCTAGCCTACCGATTGTTTGCTGCTGAGTCCGCGGTGTAAAACCCGGGTAAATAATTTGCATGGTCACATCCGTACAACTATAGCAAGTTGACCGTAACGTGTTTGGGGCGCCAGAAATGTGGTTCTATCGTCGGTAAGGTTTCAATTACTGGTTCCAGAGTAGCAGCAGCTCCGATCCGAGATTGGACCAATTTGCAGAAACTTTGATAGGCACCGGGAGTGGGGAAGTAGTGGAACTGGAGAGAAGGCGGATGGTTGTGTCGACCTTGAGCAGCAGCGGGAGGGAGGGCAATTCTGGTATAGGCTTGCTTTTCTATTGCCACCCATTTCGCTTTTGGTTTCGGTTTCCAGTGTATGCATAAGGCTGCTGTAATTGTGCACAGATCGATTCCCGCATTCAATGGATCAACACCAGATTGAAATAATAACTGTCAACGGTAGGAACTCGGCGGAAATCGAAAAACCAGCTGGAGCGGCAGTCGGCGACGCAAGTGATGCACAGGAAGTCCAATCTGGTGAGAGGAACACTGGGATGACTTATCTTGAGGAGGAAATTCGGACTTTGGCGAAGTTAAAGGGGTTGGAGCCAACAAAAATCAATTTGTGGAAAGTAGCGGTCGAAGAATATAGCAACCGTCGTACGATGTTCGAAAACAGGATTTACAAAACGGAAGAGAAAATATGCAGCGTCAAGAACGAGCTTTATCAAGTGGTAGGATTTTTCAGTGCGTTTCAGGGCTTGCTTATCACGGCAGCGGCGCAATCGAATCTCTTGCGCTGCAATAACGTGGGATTCATTTTAGCGCTCTCTGCATTCGCTACGGCTGTCGCTGTATTTGGAATCGGGCAAAAGAACAGGACCATGACAGACTTGCGGACAGTCACAAACAATTGCACACTTTTTATGAAGGTATCTCCCTACAATTTATTTTTCTTGCTTGTTGTAGCGAGTATTCAACAGTGAGGAGCTACGTTTTTGAAAGAGTGATCGCAATGTGCGAGGAAATTCAAATAACCTGTAGTCCAAATTTCCCTCAGAGATAGATGCCTTTATTCAAAGACGCGGTTCTATAATGAAGAGAGAAGAACAGTATGGCAACATTGTTTCTTCTATTCACCTTCTAGGTTCTTGAAATCTGACACCTGAGGGTGATGAAACGTTGTCAGCTCTACAGCCGGTTATATTTGAGGGTTAGGAAATCATTTGAGTTCTTGCAGGATCAAAATGAGACTAACATTATTTTTTTAGTTCCTCTGATAGGTGAACACCCTAGTACTGCATTATGATGAAATTGTCGACATTGTGGGGCGTTGAGAAGGATTTGTGTCAAAGTGAAGACGTGAAGATTTAAGACCCAAGACAAAATGGAAAAAATAAATGTGGAAATTGAAGTGCTTGCACTAACTCCTTAATTGTGTTTTGAAGCACACAAGTTTATTTCTATGTGTACAGGATCCTCACTAGAAGTTTCTATCTTGACTTTCAAACTGCACCGTTTCTTCTCAGGCATACTTCAGAATGGTGCATTTGCTCAAAAGGGTTGAAATAAATTTTGACTTTAATGTCCTTCAAGATCTGGGCCATGTTGACAACAATCCTCATCCACAGTGGAAAAAAATCTTGGTCAGCCCTGTTATTTGGCTTGTTGTATCTGTCATTGCATTTGGCGGACTGTGTATGCTTGCTATGCGCCAGATTTTGTGCAACCCAGGCCACTCTCTACCAAGCAACTAATGTATACCACTGATATCTGGTAACATACTTTCCATGAGACTATGATTATCATGTTGTAATGAAAGATCATCCATATGTCTTGGAGTTTTGTGTGATGCTTAGGTTATCATTCAAGACATCACCACCTCTTCTGGACATGCGACAATGTTGATTTGATTGACTCAAGACTCAACCTGAAGCCATATTTTGCAACTTTGAACTTTTAGATTTTCAGTTTGTTTTGTTTAATTATTAATGGGTCAGTTCATTAGCTATAGTGTGCTACATAAGGGAGAAAAGGGAAGTTCGGGTGGGAGGGGGAGCAACTAGAAGCAATGATGTAATAATATTCCAATTTTGTCCATATGAAATGGTCAAGGGAATTCTTGTCTTGTTCTATTACTGGAACTGATACAGTTGTGTTATGAACTCAGGGAGATGGAACTTGGCTGACAAATTTCTCAGTCATGATGTGACCAAACATTATATGCTACAATGCACTTGCATGTTGGAAATGGTGGGCATGAGGATGCTACACGCCAGGTGAAGCAAGGCTGCCACCACAACAACTCCTATTATGCAAGTTTGCTGCAATCCAGAATGTACTCTACTTGTGCAGCTATATGACATCACAGAAACTCTTTTCAACCAACTCAGATTATGGGTAACACAGATGTGTGCATGCCTTCATCATTAGAACTTCAACCTCACTATTCAAATACTCCACAGCAGGCGAAATACCAGATATGGTAGAACAAGAGCCTTGACAGTGATCTGATTAATTATGTAAAGACCCTGCAAACAAGATTGCAGGATGACAGGAAACAGACAGCACTGTGTTTGTGTAACCCTGCAGCTTCTGGATGGTATTTTGAGGTTGCAGATCTCACAAGTAGATACATTGATCCTCTTAGCCACTAATTATGTAGTTTCCATTTGTCATGGAAAAAGTCACAAAAATACAGCACTAGCTGTTTCTATGGCCTGTGTATTATCTTCAGAAACTTATCCACCATATAATTCCATAATCTCTGACAGAACAAAGAGACAAGTGGGATATTAACAGGAGCTTATACAAGACAAGTTATCTATGATATTGCTTAGAAAACTCCACAGTTCAAAACTGTTATGTGAATTCTGTGCAAGCCAAAGCACAGAGGATAAAAATGTGTGATGTCCTTTGTGAGGGTATAAACCATCACTTTCATCCTGAATGGCAGTCACTGGTTGGCCATTGATTCATCAGCTCCCCATGCTGCCTGGTGTAGAGAACTGTATACAATGGTCTGCTCAAAACATGGGGGAAACAATTAGACAGAAAAATCTCTAGACTGAGTTTCTATCACATTTCCAGAAGCAATGGGGAAGACTCAGTCATGATGCTGGCTACCACTACAGAGATACAGGTAATGACAAAAGTCAGAAGTAACCTTATTCAAGCTGTAACAAGTTTGTGAGGGTAATCTTTTGGTTCATTTTAGTTCACCCTTGTACAAGCAAGCCCAAGGCAAAGACAGGCCTACATAGAGGGTAGAGGTTGCAGCCTCCTAAACTTGTGGGAATGTGTTTGAGTCTTAGGACACTCTTCTAACCCATCCCCATTCTTTCACCTAAAAACCTTGGTTTGAAAACCAAGGCTAGGACAATGGGCACCTTCATTTAATTTTCAGGCACATAAGAATGATTTGATATCCAATTTTCATTATCAAGAATTGTCATCTCATTGCAACTCCATGAAATGAACATGTGTTACCATCAATACCACATTATGAGTGTAGTTTGCCATTTCCCACCCAAGGCTAGAATCATTATACAATATTTTTTCGATGTTTACCTTGCATTTGTAACAAAAGTCCATTTTGACAAGTAAAAACCATTTTGCCAATCTTTATATGTAATGCAAAATAAATTATCACTAATCCTTTGTCTAGTGTGAAACATTGTTCAATATATTCCCCAAGTATTATCTTGAATGCACTATTGAGAAGAAAACAAGCTCCCAATGTGGATGACAATATGCATGTAACTATAGTATTGGAGTATTGTGCCACAGCTTTGGGTGAATTAACTCTTACACTAATACTTTCACCTCCTTGTGTGAGGTTTTTTAGAGGAGATCCGCCCACATGCAAACCTAGGAATGTAAATGTTTCTTTTGATGAATGGCAATTTTTTTCTCGCTTCTAAAAATTGAAACCAATGTTTTCTAGGGTTGCAAAATTTTACTTAAATGCAAAATTTTGTATAGGTTTTTGAAAAGCAATGAAATTTTTAGAAAATTGTTAAAATCAAATTGTTTTGATTTGTAGATCATCATCTTTTCATTGTGTGCTCCAAATCCATCATCACTTCAAGTGATGGTTGGATTTGAATGTGAGCCAAAGACACCCAATTCACCATCCTACATCACAACATCTTTTTTTGTCATTTTGCTTGCCAATACTATCACTCTTTCCATTTTTGATGCAGCCATTTTCTCTCTCCCATCTCATTTAAGTCACTGCAACATTTGTGATTTTGTCTTTTCTATTCCAACTTCTTCGCCTACATTGGAGCTCCATTGCACAACATGTTTTTTTTTTTACAAATTGTCACCACACATTGATTGTAATTAACTTTTTAGAAAGGGGGGAGGGGAGCAAGTGAGATCTAAATGATCTTAGTTGCGTTTACTTGTTTCAAATATGGGAGGATCTAGTTATTATGGATATGTGCAATGTATGTTGAAAATTTTATATGTGTTAAAGTTTATTTTCAAAAGTACCACACAAAAACATTTGTACAACATTAATTGTTTAAGATTTAAGGTGTGTGTTTTGCAAGTTGAAGGTAATTTAATGTCAATGTCACCATTGACAAAAATGTTCAAATCAATAATCAACTACATTAAAGATAAGTTAATTCTTGACTCCATATACAACTTGTTTACATTGCACTTGGAAACTTTTATTTATTGCACGTTTTCTATCCTTTTGTGAGGTGTTGTAAACAGATCTACAAGATTGTGGGGGAAAACTCCACAAGCTGACCTGTTACAAGACTGACATCAGTAAGCCATGAAGCAGGAAGAGAAGGGAAAATGTAACCATTACCTGTAGCTCCATCAATACAGATACAAAAAAGTATTCAAAAGGGAAATGAGCAATATGAAATATTCTCCCAAATAGCAGGAGAATGACTGTGAGCTGTATCGCATCAAGAGCTCCAAGGACAGAAATTGTGAACTGTATCACATCAAGAGCTACAGGGAGAGACATAAAGCTTGAGAACACTCAAACTTTGTGGGAGAGAATGTAATAAGAT
>Ga0116229_10013526_pt1 | contig 11518 bp, 13 predicted proteins | sample S1TSphgellanicum_3_FD_87313 | JGI IMG/M metagenome (GOLD analysis project Ga0116229, IMG submission 87313) | Host-associated microbial communities from peat moss isolated from Minnesota, USA - S1T2_Fc - Sphagnum magellanicum MG | ecosystem: Host-associated > Plants > Peat moss > Unclassified... | reverse complement strand
TTCCCATTCAATCCATAAAATAATTTTTGTACAACATTTTTTATGTTCATTATCAATGGACTTGAAATTAGATTGTAGATCAAGGAAGCCCCAAGCACTACATTGGCAATGGAAGAATTTGGTTGAAAAAAAGTCTTAATAAACGTATGATTTCAACTTCCATGAAAAGCTTTCTAATGAACTCTGGAACGTCCACAAAATCCATCATCGTATAGGAAGAAAACATAAAAAAAACAATGGGCAATAAAGAGCATGATGAATTATCGAAACAAAACGAGATAAGAATTGAAGTTAAACTTGAAAGATATTACAACTCAAGAAAGAAACGGAATGAAGATAAATGGCTTGTGAGATAGATGACTATATAAACATCAATTCAAAAGATATATGATTTCAGGTGAGAACAAAAAACTTAAGAAATGTAATATAAGCCTTTATTGCCTATGCCAATATCAAATCTATTTGGTTGTGATGTTAATCACATTATCTATAGATTCAATTAATGTCACATAACTATGTTGACTAAATTCCATTTGAACACGAACCCATATCGAATTTCAATGGTTTTATGATCATTATATAAAGCCCGATTATATGGAAATCTTATGTTAGTCATTATGTTCTATGTATCAACTCAATGTTTACATGTTACAATTTAAGTTCCTTGACATGTAAAGTGATTAAATCGATATCACATTATCATGTTGATTGGGTTCCATTGGAACCTGGTTCCCAATCCTCACCAATCAAAAAAAGAATACTAAACCTCAATAAGAATGGCTACATCCATAGGTGAAAAACCCCCGTCAATGTAGGACTTCAGCCCAAACGTATGTCACACTTGATCAACCAACTTCATGACAAATAGTTTGTGTTTCAAATTCTCTTGTTGGGCAATTATCAAACCTTTGAACATGATGTGGGTTGAATGCTAGTGAACAACTGGTTTCAAGTGAGTTTCTCATATTGATAACTATCTCCCAATGCACACATTTTCAGTTCTAACCTGTTGTTCGCAGGAAAAAGTTCATCTATCAAGATAGTTGCACATAACTAAATTACCCACAACTACATTTTGAAGGTCCCTATGACACCAACTGCAGTCAAAACCTTGTGAGAGTTGCTAGCAGAGTGTAAGATCATGACCGTGACCCATCATCACAAATAGCAGTGACAAGCTGCCATGACTACCCACACTGACTTCATCAGCTCCTGTCGGCTGGCATAGATAAGTATATACTAATCTACCATTTATAATAACCTACCCTAAGTTCTGGCAAAATGTTGTAGACAAAATCTGCATCCCGAGTTTTGGTCACTGATGAAAAAGTTTGTGTTTGGACTCAAGGTAGATAGTTGGTAGATAGTTGGTAGATACTTGGGAAGTGTTGATTGCTATCCAAAGGGCTCTAAAATCAACAGAAGAAGTGTCAATAAAAATGAAAGAATGCTGGCAATTGGCTAAAATGTGAAGTCACAGGGTTTTAGGGGGATTAAGGTGCAAACTGACCTGAGAGAAAGAGAGAGAAGTAACTTGTCATGTTGCCTGCTTGCACACATCTGATATGGGTTGGACACCATCTGCTAGATGCTCCATCAAAATGTTTAAAGAACCTTCGACACAGTTCTGGGTCACAGAGCTTTGTTAGAAAGAATCTTGTTCTCAGAGGCACAGACAGCTGAGGTCAATTTATTCAGAACTTTGCCACCACTAGGATTTCATTTCTAGTGCTTCCTATATTGTCATTGCTGCACAATTTCAACATGTAGAAAGAAGGTTGCAGACCATACCAAAAGTTGGAAGTTATTGATGCCAGTGATCAAATAGCATGGAATCAAATTGCCTACTGTAAAAAGGCTTTTACATATTCCTCAGGATTTGGCATGTAGCTCATTGATCGATTCAGAAGTTTGTACTGATCTGTTTAAATGTCATAAATGCTCAAAAGAATCAGACACTGAAAATGCAAGCCCCTGGCTCACAACATACATAGGTGAGATAGGACAGTTGCACTTAAGATGCCACCTTAGTGGACCAAACCAGTGCAATCATATCCTTTAGAATCAAACTCCTAGACAATCCTAGATATTGAGTAACTGAACTGGGTTTCAATCCTAACTAAGAACCATCAATTGGGTGTGCCCTCGAGTGAAGCAATATTTGTTGAAGTTGTCAAAGGAGTTGCTGGGAAATTCATACCCATATCCTAATGATTTCTGGCACAGCAAGTGGCAAAAAATCACTGATGACTCCAAAGTTTTACAGTCCAGAACAACAAACACTACCAACAAGTTCACAAATGCCAGGATTCTATTTATGGGACACACCATAAAGGCAACACAAATGTGTCTGGTATCGCACACATCCACCAATAGACATTATTACTTGATCTTCTTGTCACCCTTTTTGCTTTTGACTTGAGAATATGCAAAAACTCCAGTTAATGCAATACCCGTTCCTGCACATTCAAGAAGGTTACCTTGAGCATTCCACTGGGGAGTCCTTAAAACAATGGCATCCAAATCATAAACAAGCAATCGGGTGGTGTGCTGTTGAGCACAAGAGAGAGCAGAGAAAAAGAAGGCCAAAGAAAAAAAAGGGGAAAATAGCCATACCAAGTGCATTGACTGTTGATACTGGTGTTCTGAAAAATAGCACAGAGGTCACAATAACAATGACTCGCTTCACACAGTTCCCCACTGAGTGTGTCACCGGTGTGACCTTGGCTAGAATCATGTATGACACCTATCCAAACCCACCAGGAAACTTCAGAATTGTATCATCTGCCCCACCACCTATACAAAGGTAACACCCAATTTGTTGACAGCAGACAATTTGGACAAATTATACAAAGACTGCATACAATGACATCAGTGCCACATAGTGGCCTCCCTTGGCTGGTGTACCTGCTGATATGAATGGAAGCAAATTCCTGCAAGAAGAGCTCTTGTGGCCACGACCTTCACATCTAAACCCTGGTGTAGCAGCACCACAAATTGCTGCACATTTAATAAAGAGTGCCCAAAATACAGCACACAAAAGCCCCATCTTGCTAAAAAAAATGAGCTCAAGTCATTACTTGGATTGCTTTCTTTTGATTTCCTTCACCACCAAATTGCACTGACACAAATGTAAAGAAGGAATCAATCAAATGTTCAAAGAACTTTTTAGCGAATTGCAGAGAAAAGAAGAGCACCCAAACTCACCACAAAGCTCCTCATCTAAAATAAAGCAGGCAGCAAACTCACCGCAGCCTGCAAATAACTAGGAGTAAAGCGGACCCCCTCCACAAGAAGCGTAGCTGGAGTGAGTAAAAAGAAAGACATGACTGTGATGATGGAGAAGAGGTTGATGTTGTCCAGAGATCCCTGTCATCACCAGCCCCCATGCCCACTTGAATCTCAAGTCTAGAGATTCACATTAACAACCCATTTTTCCAAGTACACAAAGGGCAGCACACTCTGAGGAAACCAAGCAAAATTCGAACTAAAATACCAAAGTTGTTTGGCAAACCCTAAACCCTAAACAAGCACTCATGGAGGGTGGGTGGGTCACCCTCTACTAACCCATCTATAAATGCTGAAAAATGCTCCCTTGAAAGCTAGTATATCCTTCTCCCCCACAATACCACATACGGAAGGAAGTGTGCCCTTTAGTGTCCAACACCAATAAGATCATTCAACAAGTCGTATATACAGATCATATTGACATACCTCTTTCTTTACCATGAGCTTCTTGCTCAGGACATTACGTGACTGGAAGGTCACATTCGATGCCATTGCACTCAGGAATCCTGCCCTGTAAGAAGTACCCGAAAATCACCATATGGAAAGATACCATAGTGGAAGCAAATCTGAACTTGGAAGGAAACTCTAACAATCATCCAGGTCTTGAAAAGCACATGGATTACATACCAATTGAAGGAAGCTTCAGTCAGAGAGGCCAATGCGACACCTCCGACAATTGGTACCAGAGTTGCCACCACCAACGGATTTGGTACCTGCCTAGCACCAGCCCCAGCCCAAGAGTTCCATCATCAGCCATGTTCTTCCAGCATCTGCACAGTAACAACCCATTTGCAAAGACAAAGGGATGATGACTTCACCACTCTTGCTTACTTACTAACCAACCATGCCAAAAAACCACCTTCTCTCATCAGTGCCACCCAACCATCAGAATATGAGTTTTGCACGCAAATGCAAACTTACCTCACCCAGGAAAGCTGCTGAGAGAAGAACGGAGAAAAAGGGCTCCATGGCCTTGATAGTGTGGGTGAAGGAGACCGCCACTTTGCCCAAGCTCATGTTGGTGAACAAATTGCCCAATGTATGCACACATGCCAGTGGCAAAATTGCCAATAGCTGCAGCCAAGCAACAAAGCAATGTCCCACAAAAAACAAACACACACCCCACCCAACAATCAAGAATCTTCCATGCAAAACAATGAACCTTACCTTACTACTCAAAGATGAAATCAATCCATCAAACAATGAGGAACCCAAAACAGATGCATTTGGAGGATACTGTTGAAAGAATCTTTAGTGATTGTCAACAGAAGTGGATGGATGCTGTTGAAGAATCTTCTTTGGTAATTGCTGCAGAATTTACTGCATTCACTTTTTGCAGAATCTACCACATCCACTTCTTGCAGAACCTACTGTACTGACTTCTTGCAGAATACTCTACTGCATCCACTTCTTGTACCTGCAGAAGAATTTAATGCTGCTTGTTCTTTTGTTGTTCTGGTCTGCTGGGAAAAAGGCTTTTGTGTACATACCTGATTCCGGCTGATAGAAGAGGGCTTCTTGTGGAGTCCAGTAACCCACATGAGCAACACAATCACACCACCAACAGCAAATTGCAAGTTGGTGATGGTGATGGGAAATGGGAACACTTTCAGCACCTGAAAAAAAACCCCAAACCATTCCCAAAAGAACCCTTTCCCAAAATTATTCTTTTGGAAATGGGAAGAATTTAAGCACCTGGGAAAAAAGAAAACAAAAGAAAAACAAAGCCAACCCATTTCCCTAAAAGCCCTTCCTCAAAAACAAATTCTTCCTGAAAATGCAAGTTCTTCCTCTCATCTCAACTTACAAACAATCTCATCTATGCAATGCAAAGCATGAAAGGCGAGGCAGAAAACAAGCAAGCTGTGGAATGGACAGCTTGTTACGGTTCTTGTTCTTCTGCTGCTGGTGTCATGGTGGTGGGACATGCCTGCTTGTTGTAGATGTTGAAGTAGATGTTGAACAAGTACCAGAGTCCAAACAGAGAGCCCAGTCGCAGTGTTTTGCCCCATTCTGATGTACTAGAACCATCCACGTCCGCTTGCTGCTGCGTTGCTGCTGTCTCCACTCCTGTCCCTGAGTCTGCTGCTTCTCCTTCCCCTGCTGATTCTGCTCCTCCTCCTGCTGCTGTCGTCGCCCTGGCTTCCACCACATCCTCTTGTCTCGCTCTTCTGCTGCTGCTACTGCTCAGGAGATTGAATCCGATCACCTTCAAGTCGGAATCACGCGCCACAAACGAGGACCGGTGCTGCGATTGCTGCAGCACCGCTGCTGCTTCCCTGCTGCCGCCGATCCCTCTGGCCATGATCATCCTCACCCCTTGCGGCATCCCGCTGGGCTTGCAACAGGAAGCATTGCAAAGCATCCGACTCGGCGCCGCAGGCGCCGAGACAGCAGCCATCGCCTTCATGCTCGCCCAGCTCTGCATGCTGGGATGCAGATCTCGTAGTGCAACCTTGAGTAATCCTGAGCAATGCTGCGCGAATTTTGCGATTCCTGGAGATGAGTACTCTGTTCTCAGATGGACGCCGATTTGCTGCTCTTCTTCAAGGCGAGCGACAGACGCACGCACGCGCGGCGTCTTCGGGGAGATGCTTCTTCCTCCAGGGGTTCTTCTAGGGTTTAGGGTTTTGTGGGACTGCGTTAGGGTTTAGAGCGCGCGGGCCCGAAGAGAGCTTGGTGTGTTTCGTTTACTCGTCGCGTTAGTTTGGGTTTGGGTTTGTTTTGGGTTTACGTGTTTTATAGCGATTGCAGCTGCGCCGTCTTCGCAGTGAGTGAAGAAGAAGAGGTGGTCGTGGTCGTCGACATCATGGCTACCCTTCTCTCCACTCAGCTTCAGGCGCTGGCAGTAGGCCGCGAGCGCGGCGTCGTCGTCGGGGGGACAACAACAAAACCCAACACTCGTGTGTCCATCCTCTTCAACCCGGCGGAGGCGGCGGACATCGATCTGCAAACCATTTTCGCGCTTGCACAAGCAGGCAAATAGTCACGACACCATCGATCGCCCGCGTTTTTCTTTTTCTCATGGATTCATTCCGCGCTGCAAAACTGTTGAACGATCGTTCGCTCACATCCTAGCGCTCTTTTTTTTTCCCGGTTCACTGAATTTGTTGTCGTTGTTTTTTATTCAGGATTTCACGAGTTGATTGAACTCGATGGCCGCTTCGCTGCTTACTCCAAGACCTTGTTCAGTGTGGATAGCATTCAAATGGACAGGGAGCTGCAATCGCAAGAATTTAATGACAAACTCAACAACTCCATTTCCTCTTTCTTGCGATTGCTGTCCAGCTACATCATGCTCACACCTGCCCATCAAGCTCTGGAGTACTTAGTCAGGCGTTACAAGTAAGTACCCCACTAAATCCTGAACACATGTCTGTGTGTGTGGCTGTCTGTCTTAGTGAATCATTGCAAACTGCCTATCTGAAATTCTGTTTGGATGTATGGATTTCATGGCAATCGGTGCTGCTTTCTCTCTCTAAACCCTGAACCCTAAACCAAAACGTCTCTCTCTCTCTCTCTCTCTCTGTGTCTGAATCGTTGCAAAATGCCTGCCTGAACTTCTGTTTGGATGTTTGGATTTCATTGCAGTTTTTGTTGGTCTAACCCTCTAAGCCTTAAACCCTGAATATCTCACTCTGTCTCCCGCTGTCTCTGAATCATTGGCAAAAGGCCTGCCTGAACTTCTGTTTGGATGTTTGGATTTCATTGCAATTGTTGCTGTTGCCGCTCTCTCTCTTCTCTCAAAGCGGCATTCTCTCTCATTGGTTGGCTATCTGCGAATCACAGGCTTCTTCTTTTCTCTTGTCTATTGTTGGGATTTTGAACAGGATGCACATTTTTACAATTGTGCAAGAAGATTTCATGCAATCTGCAATCACAGCTTCTCCCCCCCCTGCCCCCTCTCTGTGTGTGTCTGTGTCTCATCTGTTTTGGATTTGAAACAGGGTTCACATTTACAATGTGGAGGAGATCATACTCTGTGTGCTTCCATATCACGAGACCACGTTGTTTGTTCGGATTGTTAAGATCCTTCATCTCAAGTAATATCCCTAAATCCTGACAGCTGATGGTCATATTGCAAGCTTTTGGGTTGCCTTATTAGACACTCACATTGCAAAGCTTTTTTGTCACCTTTTGTGATTGTGTAGTTTATGTCTGTGCAGTTGCTGCTGATAACACAATGCAGGTTTGTTTGCTTTTCCTGCTTCAAAGTCTTCATGAAGGGTCTGAAGCTTTCTCAGAAGTGATGGCAGAGTGGATGAGATTTTTTTGATGTTGTTGTTGTTGCAGTACTTTCTTTGCCTCCTCTCTCTCTCACTGTTTTTTTTTGGGTGTAATGTGGGGGTTTGTTTCTATCAGCAAGACAAAGTGGCAGTTTCTGAAAGGTGTGCAGCAAACAGGAGCAGCTCCACCACGTTCGGTGTTGGTGCAGCGGTGCATAAACGATGCAGCTGTGCTGAACGCTATCTGTGATGTGGTGGGTTTTTGAGTCTTTCCTCTTTCTAGTTTCTTTAGATGCACATGCTGTTTTTAGTTTTGCATCTGGAGTTAGAAAGAGAACTCAAGAAAGCAAAAGTCAAAAACCCTAAAACCTAAACCTGAAAATGTTTAGGGATGTCAAAGAGATTGTATTCTTCCACAACTGACTGATGCTGGTCATGATAAAATTGCCCATTGTGAAATTGACTTCTTACAGGCTATCAAGGTCTCTCGTGCTGTATCAAAGTCCAGGACAATTGCGTCCTTCAGTGCCATTATTGTGATGGAGATGCTGGCAGCAGTTCCATCTGTGTCAACGGAAATTGTCAACCAAGTCCTGCCTTTTGTTCTTCATAGCACTGAAGCAGGTGTTACCGAGGAATATCAGGTCTGTGCTTGAGAGCTGCATTTTATTATGGCTAGTGATATGATGATGGTTCTGGTGCACAAAATGGATGACCACAGCAGGCATAAGTCCTGGCTGCCAGTGCCATTGTCTAGTCTTTTTAGCAGCTCTTCTGGACCAACTTTCTTCATCCAGTACTTCATGGAGGCTGCTTGATACATGTTTTTGTTGTTGTTTCTGAATCTCAGGTTGGAGCTCTGATGATTGTGGGAACATTGGCCAACAGAACTCAATTGGCACCATCTCTTCTAGAAACATTAGGCAATTTGTCAGCAAAATTTTTCCAAAAGGAATCCGAGCTAGAAAATTCTCCTCTACTGCAACTGGCACTGATGGTTATGATCCAGCTTATGCAGGTTGTGTAACTCCTCTCTTTTTTCACTCTGGTATTACAGAACCATTGATCTGCATGTATGTGTCACATTGGGTACTTAAGAGCAGTCTCTATTAGTTTTAGGGTTTAGGGAACAGTCCATTAACCCTTCAATAGGTTAATGGACTGTTGCAACAAATTGCTGTTGAAATCTAATATCTCTTCAATTGGGCTGGTGGGTGGGTATTCAGACTCAAGAATTCGAAAAATTCCCTCCAAAACCTTTCAAGTCCCTAGTAAGAATAAGGTGGGTGAAATGCTTATGCCTTTTGTCTATGATTTGCACTACATACTGTAATAGACACAGATGTGGTCTGCAGAGTGTCATTTAGATTGTGATCTCTGCAACTTTTGTGAGTGCTTTTGTGGGGGGTTAATGGCTTTGGGGGTTTTCCTCAGGTCTTGGCTTCTTTTCCAGGAGAAGAAATGGATGTAGGATTCTGGTGTTTTTTTTTGTTCCTTTTTTCTGTGAATTGAGAACTTGTTTTGTTTGTCTTCTACACTTTCTTAAAACATTCTAAATTGAGTGCGGTAAGTTGTGGTTTGTTTATGTGGCCAGAAATTTCTGTCTATTGCTGGCCAAGATGGTGGAAACTTTTGATGCAAGCAGATTTTTAGCCCTCTTGCTTACTGCCCTTGTTCAGCACTGGTCAGTTCTGATTCTTCACTTCAATAATTGGGTGTAGATGTAGTGAATAGTAGCACATTTTCTTTCAGTTTTTAAAGCTCAATACTTGAACTGGCACTACCCATGCACACCAGTGAATGAAGAACATCAGCTGAGAGACTTGCTTTGTGGTTGATCAACACAAGTAGTGTGTGTGCTTTATGTCTCCATAGTTTGCCCAAGAATGCTAACCACAGCAATTGCATCTAGTTGGGAGTCCTGGGAGATCGAGGGTCTTGACAAGTCATCCAGTTGGAAGATTGCTGACTTGGGTCTCTCTGGTTTTGTGTTGTACTACTGAGTCCACAGTACAGTTCATACACACTATGAGCAGATGCTGCTGAGTATGGTCAACATTGTGCCGATCCATCATCATGTTGCTCTACTGGTGACCAGTCTTTTGGAACTCTACATTGGCAATGGTGGTGGTGGACAGCTTGCAGAGGGTGACATGTTGGAGCCAAGTATGTCCTGCAGCATTGCCAATCGTGTATATATATATATGCATATTGTTCTTTTGTCTTACATGGTGAACAGCCATTTGTCATCTGTCATATGGGATTGGGTCTGAAAAACTTCTTCAGGAGGTGACAAATGACTTCAGACTGACTACTAGGGGTCACAGGTTTTGCCATGCCTCGTACAAAAGCTTATGTGGATTGATGTGCACAGGAAGAGTGGTTAAGCAAATTTTGAAGGCAGTTGAGAGACAATTTCCAGCTGAGTTGGACACTGCAGTAACCTCATGGTTGGAGGTTGGTCAATCCTTTTTCTTCTAAGCTTAGTTATTTATGAAACCTTTGCAAGTATGAGCCCAGACTTTGGAAATGGCGATCTAGGCAAGATGATATTTGAAATCTGATTCATGCTTTGAGCTTTGGGTGTTGCATATCTGAAGATGACTTCTTTGCAAAGCCCTGACCACATATGATGTGTGGTATCTGCAGCATACCCAAGGAGAAGATGGGACTGGTGTTAAGGAGGGCCCCCGGATGCAAGCTTTACGTGACATCTTTTCTGGAAGTCTGCATATGCCACTTGCAGACTCCAATACCAGTCTATATTTATCAGTTGAACATCCTGAGGTAGAGTATATGGTTTTGATTCTGTTGTGCAATTTACCTTTGGTTGAGAATTATGCTTATTTCTGTGATCCACCTTGGAACAGTCTGGATGCTGAGCCATACATGCTGGTATTCCACCTGATTGACATATGGGGATTCTCTTTTTCATGGCATTCATCTGCAGATTGGGTATTGTTGTCATCTCTGAGGATCCACCACACACAGTCCTACCCTTCTGATGGAAACTGTTGTGATTGTGTGAGTTTCTTCATTGGTTGATTTCAGACTAAGAGTTTGTAGTGAAGAAGTCTATGTGACCATAGTCTTGTGAGGGAGAGGTGGGTTTTGTTGCTGCATGGTTTCCCTAAGCCTCTCTAAACCTCTACACTGCTGAATCTTGATGTCTGTCTTGATACTCACAGGCAAAAATTAGGGAGACAGCAGTCCGTCAGCTCATGGAACTCGGGAGTACACTACCATCCAGCAATGAGGCAGCAGAGGTATTTTGGCTTGGGTAGGGGCAAGTACTTAATTAGCTTGATAAGTGCTGCAGGATCTTTGATCAGCAAGGATAGGAGCGTGGAAGAACATCTCACAAACAATTTTTCAGTGTTAAGATTGCTTCTTTTGGGTTGTGTTTCAAAGAAGTCTTTCTTATTTGGTTGACCTTCTATATCCTTCAGTACGCTAATGGTAATACCCAATTGTTCAAGGATAGCCAACATTGTGGCTGATCATCGTGTCTTGGTTTTTGGTGGCTGTTGTAGATGAAAATCATAATCTGTGACTCTTTGTTGAGGCGTGCCAATGATGATCAATTTTCAGTTGTACGGGCAGTTCTTTCTGGGGACTCCTTAGTGATGTTGGTGCCTGCTGAGAAGTGCTTCCACACATTGGCAACTGTTATCACCAGATGCAGGAATACAATAAAATCAGGTTTGTGTATCAGTACTGTTTTTATCTAGCAGAGATGTTTGCCAGGGTGCAAAAGAAAAGTTGTAGAATTGCAAACACTATCTTGCACAGAACAGACAGCAGGCACGTCTGTGTAACATTACATATACACATGAGGTAGAAATTGTGGAATCAGGACACAGTCAAGTCTTCAGGGCGCATGCAGCACTTGCATTTTTCTGTTCAACTGGTCTGTGAATTTTTTGTCTCTAGAGCTGTGGAAGCATAATGTTAGTTTGGTTGTATGGAACTGTTTTTCTACAGGATCGAAACCACAGCAGAGG
>Ga0116229_10013525_pt1 | contig 11520 bp, 8 predicted proteins | sample S1TSphgellanicum_3_FD_87313 | JGI IMG/M metagenome (GOLD analysis project Ga0116229, IMG submission 87313) | Host-associated microbial communities from peat moss isolated from Minnesota, USA - S1T2_Fc - Sphagnum magellanicum MG | ecosystem: Host-associated > Plants > Peat moss > Unclassified... | reverse complement strand
TTGTCTTAAAAATCCATTAAGTAATCAAATGGGCTCAACAATGCACAATATGCATAATGTGCTACCGATCTCACGTTCTAGTATCTCAAGTAACTTCCTCAACATAATGTGCAAGGGAGGGCCTCTTTCTTCCCAAGGTTTTCATGTCATAATATGAAGGCATTCAACAAAGAGTTAAATCACTCAAGAACCTCATGAAAGCCAAGGGAACAAGCCCTTCCCTTGGAGCATAACACACAATTTGCTTTCAAAAATGACAAATCTTCTTCTTAAGGCTAAATTGGTCTCCATCTCATGGATATTATTGTTTCAGTTTTGTGGAAGATACTTCTCTTAAATGGAGGCCCATGAAAGGAGGATCAATTCAACTTAGGAGGACCAACATGTGACCAAAACCATAATACGTGCAACTCAAAATATATTTTAAAAGATATTAATTAATGTGTGACCAAAAATCAAATACATGAAATTTACAAAGAAAAAGATACAAAGTTCAATTATTATTTTTATTAAAAAAAAAGAAAAGTGAAGACTAAAGGGAAAAAAGGTTACATTATTGTGATGAGAAAACACATGGGATTTCAGAAATTTTAGCTTTGAAGACATGCAAGAAGACTTTACCAAACAAATCACAGCCACTTGGCAGATCTTGGGGGCCACATGCAAGAGCAAACTTGTATGTAAGTAAGTACAAAGGATGTCAACCAACAACAAAAGAGGATTTCCACATGCCGAAATTTTTTATTTTTTATTTTTTAAAACATGCTTTGGCATTCGATATTTGCTTCTTGTCCGCCGCCTTGAAATTAATGTACGTACTACCTTGAAGCTTTTACACCGCATTATCATCTCTCTTTCTCTTCCCCTGTCGCTCTCCTCCTTTTGAATCGAAGGAAAAAAAAAAACGAGGAATTCGTTGGAGGATGAGCAATGTCCGCTGGCAGACACGGATCCGCTGGTGAATTGTGTAAAGCTCGATTTGATCTCACGTAACCACATGGCAGGAAACCGCTTTCAATGGGGCCGAGGCGTGGCCGTTGCGTGCGTGCGTGCCTGCTAGCCACCCACACGTAATACTTACACGAGAAACGTCTAATTCTTCTGCGGTCGCTTTGACGACGCCGCAAATCGCAACCGCTCCGATCTAAGCACTATCACCCGTTTTGCACTTTCTACCATCAACGGTTGGATATCTTTTGCCACGTCGGAAATTCTAGATCAGACGAATTATTCAGCTTTCTGAACCGGGCGGTAAAGATGGACTTTTCAGTTTGACGGCCTAGATCTGGCCACAATACCCCCTACTACGGCAGAAGGAAGAGCGTTGTTGCTTCCTGTAGGCGATGATGATGGGTTTCAATACAAACCGTGTGCGCTAGCCATCGCCAGATTCTTGTTTGTATTGTCGCGGATTCTTCTCGCTCTCTTTGTGTCGTCCGTGCTTCTTGGCAGAAATTCTCTACTCCCGATCTGGTGACAGAATTTTGGGTTTTGGAGATCTTTTTCTTTTTCTTCCTTTTATTTTGGCAAAAGCTTTTGGTTTTGAGGAATTTTGGGTTCGAGGTTTAGTGCAGAATTTTGCAGAGCAAGAATTAGTGCGGAACTCTCATCTTTTGCTGCAATAAGCACGCAAGAAAGCTTGGTTTTATGCGGCGTGCAAGATTTCGGTTTTTATGAAGATTGTGGAAAACCTGTGAGATCTCTAAGAGAAAGGCAAAGGAGATCGGCAGGAGATCGATCAAAAGCAGGGGTTGAATCCGACTGGAGGTGGTTGTCTCACCGTTGCTGCAGGGGGAGGGGCGGCCGGCAGGTTCCTTTGTTTTGAGCATAGCGCAATATATAAACACGAGGCGAACATGTCTCCAGGAGTAGCAATACAGGTGGCGCAAGGGTTAGGTGTACTGGCAGGCGCATGGGCCATCAAGTCGATGATAGACGCAGAAGATGAGAAACCACCGATGGCGGGAGGATTCCGCTGCTCAACTTGTAACGGCTCCAGGAGGGTACCATGCTTGTGCACAAAGTGGTCAGATAACGATGTAGGCTGCGGGACGTGCAGTGGAACAGGCATGATGCGGTGCAGCAGTTGTGGAGGCTCCGGAACTGGAAGGCCTATACCTGTACAGATTCGAGCTTCCAGTATTCCAGGAGGAGGAGGAGGAAACCAAAGGTCATGAATGAATGAATCGGTTTCCAAGATCTCGTCGTCATCGTCAAGGCTCTCTTTCTCCTCTCTCTCTCTTCTCGCTCATTTCTAGAACCGTCTCAAAACGATTTGTCGAAAATCTCTTCGACCTGATAGGCAGAGAAACGCATGGAGCGGTGTGCAATTGCCAACACCCTTGTAAAATCAGCGTTTTGTGAGCAGGTTTTGCTACACTCAAGACAAGAATTGTATTGCTCCACGGAGTTTGTAGTGCATGACAAAGCCATCAGGCCAATGCTTAGGAGCGTGGTGGTAGTAGTACATGAAGTTAGTGCTTTGCCTTTTATTGTCCATATGTGCCATAGATGAACTTTTTCTAGGCTTAGAATTCCCGAAAGTGGAGACAGGTTGCTCTCTTAAGGAAATTTTAGTAGACTGCACACAATTGGGGTTGTTTGGATATTTGCTCAGGGTACAAATTTATGGCTTTGGATGCTTTGTATTTTCCGGAATTGATTGAATTTTTTTGAACAGAGTTTTCCCCCTGTTTGTTGAAAGGACTTTTTGGACATTTTACAACGAACTAGTTGATACAGTAACTGTGCTACTCTCAGTAGATCAATGGAATTATTTGTTGGTGTTTTTCACTTGTGAGCGTTGAGCCCTAGGGATTTTGTACTAACAATGTTTTCTTCAATCCTTCGCACGATTCTAGATGATGTCTTGTACTGAAAGTCCTGTAATCTGAAACAATTTGCTTCTTGTGCAATTTTGCAATCAGGGATTGTGAGCAAGTGATTCTGAAAGAGTGCATAACACACATTTCAAGTTTTTCCTCAGATTTGTATTGACAATGACTGGACTGCGGTCCTTGGTCTGCTTCTAGATGATGTCCTGTACTAAAAACCCTGTGATCTGAAACACTTTGCATCTTGTGCAATTTTGCAATTAGGGGTTATGAGCAAGTGATTCTGAGAGGGTGCATAACACAAATTTCAAGTTTTTCCTTTGCTATTTGGCTGCCATTTCTGAGTCAGAATGAAAATGTGTTTCACCACAAACCCTGGTGATTTGAAAACTGTCAGTTTTCACATCCCAATGATATGATTCATTGGAGCTGGTTTAAGTAGAACTTTAGATTCCATAGGTCATCCAAACAGGAATTGGTTTACCTGAATCACAAGTAAAGAGGAATGAAAAAGAAAAGTGTCTTTTGAAATGCATCTTTTCAAAAAAAAAAGCAGAGGATATGGTTAGGATAATGAGCTCGAAATGCAGAGCCTGTCTAAAGCTAGACCAAACGTCCTAAGCAGGATATAGTGGCTAGTGGTTAGTAGGCCAATAGTGTGAAACCTGCAGTTGATGGCATTAGCTTCTGTGGCACTCGAAAAATCACAGGGCACTCCATAGAGAGCAAGTCTGAGAGATTAGACATCTATACAAGGACCTAAATTCTCACTAAGAGGTAAAAACAAATTTGGACCTATGGAAGTCGGGGCTAACTACCCTCATGACAATGTCCTGGGGGAGTTTAAAAGCTTCATAGTATTACGGACTTATTTGAGTCATGCAAAGGGGGCTAGTTCAAATATACATATATAATTCATGTCTTCTAGCCTTTTACTAAAGTATGGTGATTGTTTTATATGCTCAAATAGATTATTTGCATTGTTGTTCATCTGCCAATTGATAACGAATTGTCCACTATACAAACTATTGTAGTGTGCTCAAACCATCTTCGGTTGATGCCAGAAGAAAAAAAGGGTTTCCTTCCTCTCCCCAGGAAGGTCTTTCATTCGTCATCTCCTCTTGAGGTCATGTTTCTGAGTTTGGATTTGATATGTTCGTATGTTGTTATGAGTGGATGTGGGTCAGATATTATGTTGGTGATCTTTTGAGATTTTTTGTTGACATTAGGTTTCAGTTTTCGAATCCAATTGGCCGCAATCTTAACTTGGACAAGAAAAGCAAGATTTTTAAAAAATTTCAGTTCTATCCATCGTCGAACCAACGAAGTTTCCTTTGTAAGTTCTTGTGGTGGTTCTACTAGGACCGAATAAATCGCAGCCTTTCCCCATTAAAGGCCGCAGATTATGCATGTGTAATCACGTTCGATGATTGATCGTTATCTCCACCAAAATCTAGTGCAATCAGGAAAAAATGGATTCAAACCCTTAACCTATGGTTTTGGAGAAAAAAAAACTAAAAGAAGAGAAAAAAAGAATTGAAGAAAGCCACCACCAAATATTTGACCACAACTTTTGACCATTTTAACAATCAAAGTGGTCAATTTGTGCCCAAAACCCAACCAAGATGTCATCTCACAATTAACAACTTCCTAACAAAATAAAAGAGCTACGACTAACATAAAGTTTTGGCCCTTTTCTCACAGCCATCAGCTCTACCTTCAAATCCTTACCATATAATTAAACTCTCACCTACAAATCTTCAAAGAACGTTATAGCCAAGCTTAGTATTACATCAAGACCGGAGCTTTGGTGAGAAAATACCAAAAATATATATATATTTATTTTGTTTTCAGTCCTTTCTATGCAAAGCACATTTTCTTTCAACATGCCCAATACACAAAGGCAATTTCGTCCATAGTTCGTAGTCCATCAAAATCCAATTGAGCCCAAAAGCTCATCTTGGTCATCTTTGACAAGGCTTTTATACATTTGCTTACACTGTCCCCTTTTCACTTGAGCTAGTCTTTAGCCTTGAAGTACATTGTTCCCAAGACTCCATACTAATTCTTTTCAATAAAGGAATACTTAGGCAAAGTTAGACAAAAACAACGTATGCAGCAAAAAAAATCCTTTTTGCTTGCTGCAAAAAAAAGATTATTTTTTTGCTGCGCTCTCTTGGTACTTGCAAAGCATTTCCAACGCCATAACCATGAGCAGATTTTTAAAACTTTTTGTGTCAATTTGCACCCCATTTCTCCACAATTAAATTTGCATTCTATTCAATACATTTCAATTCAAGTTACATGCAATTTCATTCAATATTTTCATTCAAATGGGACTTAGTTTCCACTGAATCAATTCATTTTTTTGACCAGTTGATCACCACTAGCATTGCATAGTATAGTGGAGCCCAAGTTTTATTTTCATCATGTGGTTTTGGCATATCAGCACCACATGTTAAATAGGAGCTGTTTGGAGAGATTATGGCATAGATTTGAGGTGTTGGCACCACATGCTAATAGCCAGCTGTGGGTAAAGAATGGTATACAGATAATCTGCAGTGAAATGCTCTAGCTTGGTTTTCATGACATGAACACACTAAAACCCTGATCACATTAAGCCTCAAATTAGTTTCAATAGGTTAGTGTGATCAGGGTTTTAATGTTTTAATGGAAAAAAAATAGTTTCAGTAAAACTAATCCTCAAAGTAAAATTCAATTTTAAACCTGACTTGTTGGACCATAATTTGCCAGTCAATTGCTCCAACAGAGGCCTTGAAATTTCCATGAGAACTCTCAATTGAGGACAACCCTAAATCTGAGCAATTGATCAAATCCCTAATTCTCAATCTGCACCTCCATAAGTTGCAATCACCATAGACCCACATCCCAATCTGATGTGCCATTTTGCTGTGAAGTACTTCCAAAAGGTATAAGACAAACTTTGTCAGAGATGATCGATAATTTCTCTCCACCTGCCCATCCATAAGCTCAGCAAATAACCCAAGACAGACAGCCATGCCCAAGGCTTCTGCACTACATTAAAGTTTGGACCAGTGACATCATGTCAGTACATAAACCACACCATCCACTCGGGAGTCCAAAAGGTCAATCTAGATGGACCCCTGCAACCTCTCATCTTGACAGAATGATTGCCACATAAGCCATAGTGCAGAAATTAATCTTGGCAATGATTTCAAGCAAAGAAAAGTGAGAAAGTTCAGTGCTACTTTGCTTCAGATTCCATCCCCTGCTTTCAAAACTATGAATGAATCCATGGACACAAGCCTAAAATAGATCTCAAGGTGCTTCTCAAAATCTCTGTAAACATCTTCCATGAGATATCTGCAGATGAATTTGCTCATCCGTTCTTCACTGTTGAGTACTAGTAATCTCTGCTAGAACTAGTACTTCAGTATGACTACTAGCAACCTGTCATTGGAACTCACATTTCTACCCTTATGAAATGAATAACTGGCCACATGTCCAAGAGAGTGGAATTGGGATAAGCAGTCAATTTTACTCTATCTAATCTTGGACAACAAAAACTACTTGGAGGACCATCTCACACTTTGTCGAATTCCTTTAAATATCAGCCCAAATGATCTGCCAATTAGACAGACAAAGAGAAAGGACAGAGCATCACCCAGTCTCAAGACCAGCACTTGGAGCAGTGGGCCAACTATGTCCGAAAACTCCAAATACAAACTGTAGTAGTATCTCCTGGAACATTCAATCATGCACCAAAGAAGTGAAATGCATGAGATTGTAATATTAACCAATTATCAGCTTCCTAGAATCTGCACCACCTCTTTTATGCCTCAGGTGAAATTTAACACTGCAGAACAAATACAATTTCCACTTTGTGTGCATCATGATAGATAGGCAGAGTCAGAAAATACCAGCCCGTTAGGCCCTTGAGTTCTCTGCTACGCCTTGCAGGCATCTGGAGCCATGAGAATCTCAATTCTTGAGGATGTTCTTTTTGCTTCAACTGGCCCCCTTGCTGTTTTGTCTTGTTCCCTTTAACTGGATGTTGATTGGAGATCATAGTCCCCTGGATTATCCATAGCTCAAACCGATCCTCAAACATGGCTACCACAGAAGAAAAATTCTTCTGCCACCAACCATTTAATGCCACCTGTCCAGACAGAGGAAACTCAATACACACAAAAAGCAACATAATTAATGACCTTCAAGACTTTTCATGAGAAGAACAGAAGTTCATAGTATCCACTTTGCAACTTGTCCTTAAAGTTCTGTTGTGCACCTTCATGTGATCAGAACCTAGTGCCAGTGACGGGCATTTCCTGCATTCACAAGACATGTCCACATGGGTTTCTTCAACTTTCACCCATGTCAAAGAAACAAAGTGGATTTATGTGCCCTATGATTGACTTAGGGGAGACACACCTGGTTACGGAATCTCTCAAGAACGCGTGTTGATAAGATTGATGACCGTACCAAAATAGGCCAATCATTCTCTTCTTGTCCCCCCATTAGAGAAGACTGGCCAAGGTACATTGCAGCTACACTGTCAGCTATGGCAACTACCATATCTTCCAATGCATTGCCAGCATGCTTCAGCATTATCCTATGATCACAGCAGCATCCAGGTCTGCACAAAGAATGATCAAACTGAATCAGATCTTTGCCAATGAAGCATCTTGTGTTCATTTTTTGTCACACATGATTTGCAGTGTCCCTCTCTCCCAAACTATCTTGCTTCCAAAAGAAACACCCCTCCTGCAACATAGCAGTCACAGGGGCACCCATAAAAGCTGCCATCCTCCTTGGGCATGATTTTTTGTGTTTTTTGTCTCTAAAATATGCAGCAGTAAGGAAATTGCAGCCAAGATCTGCCCAGTCATAAGCTGACTATGTGTGATGAGGTAAGCTGTACTGCAGAATGGGTCTTCCATGCAATTTTCATCCTTACAGCACATCCGCTTACCTATGTCCATGCCGTGTTCTCTACTAACTCTTCCTTGCTTGAGTCAGTAGGAATTACCTCATTGTCTTAAACCGTAGAAAGAACAGCAAATCCATATACAGCTGTGTTTTTCCAGTTCTCTGCAGATAACTCAGAACCAGATCTTCCCCTTTCCTGGAGCTTCCTCCCCTAGTTTGTAACTCAGTTATATCCTCAACTTCAACATTGGCACTTCCAGATTTGTTGCTGGACTCAAGTCTGACCTTCATGAGTTCTGGACTCCCCAGAGATGGCTCCATTGCAAGCCATTCTCTACAAATAGGTTCAGTTAAGTTGCATAGTATGTTCATTGAAAGCTCAGACCACTGAGCTGATGCCAACAGTTTACTACTCTCACTTATGCCATTGACCTGCCAGGGCAACAGTATTCCAATTAGGCTACCTTACTGCCCTCCATAGACCAAGTTATTGAAGACAGAAAGAGCAGCTCTTACATCAGATGATGGTGTCTCATATAAATGCAGAACTGTAAAGAGATATCACTGATGTGGTCAAATGAAGATGCAATGTATGGTACTTTGATCACAGATCATGTGAAGATTGGCCCTTATGTTGTTTAACCCAAAATTCAAGCAGCTGGGTCAGGACTCGTGCGACTAACCCAGGTTTAAACAGAAAACACTGAAGATAGGTCTGTGGAGTCAATGCCTGCCTCTTTGCGAAGATGCTCCAGTGACTGCAACAGTAAGCGAAGCCTTGGCCCATTGCTTAAAGCCTGCAAGCTCAACATAGGACGCTTAGGAGGCCCTTCCTTGTCCTCATCAACCTCGACCATTTCTCTCTCAACTTGATCCAATTTCATGAGGGCTGCAATAAGCTTTGCCTGTGTGGGATTCCAGACATCGTTCCCATGGATGGCAGGTTGAGAGCTCTGCTTATGTGACTTTTGTCCAATGGTACCTTGGACAGTTGCTTGTTTCTTCTGAGAGGGGTGATCCTGGAAAGGAAGATGGAAATGAATTTTAGCCATAGAAGGCTTTGCAGGTGCAGCAATACCTGCTACATATGCAAGTACCACAGAACTCATGAGCATCAAATGCTCTACAGCAGGTCTCCAGTCCACAGCCACCACCATGCTCCCAAGCTCTGTCACCGATGACCCACTGCACTGACATCCTCTGTGGAGATCCTTGTTCAATCTCCATCTCAACCTTGTGTTCATGCTATGCTGCAATGAAAAAAGCACATCTGGAAAGAGAACAACAGGTTGAACATAAGTCACACTGCTGCTCACATGATCTGACTGCTCAATTCTTTTCATACATGGAAAAGATGGAGTGATCCTCCTGCTAGTGGTGAACTCTTAAACTTCTTAATGGCTACAAGTCACAAATCAGACTAGAAGATGTGAAAGAGAACAGTGAGCTATGGGATTTACACTGTGGATTCTTAAACCCCCTTCTGACATTGGCATGTTCAACGAATTGAAAACAGAACTGATCACATACAGTTCCACATTGAAAAACTGGCTCATATGGACACCACTTGCTTGGGCATCTAAAGATTAAAAATTCTGCAATCAATAATACAGAAACCAAAGAACCAACCATACATAAAATGTTTCAACAAGCGATGTTTTTAGCAATGTGGATCAAGAAGGTTCCAGACTTTTGCAAGACCATCATCAGCAGCACTAACCCTAATATCTTGCATGCGACGAGCATAAACCCCACAACCAATTGCAATGGTGGCGGTCACGAACCCTAACCACACGACTACTTGCAAGGACAAAGCAAAGCAAGCCGTCTCTCGCCGCAAAAACAGTTCACTTCTTCTCTCCGTATAGTATACTAAATGAGTCTATTAAGAACGGACTACTGATAACCACACAGCTTTCAAACGAGACAAAAGAGGGGTGAAGAGAAAAGGGAACGCCTTACTCTGTTTGAAGCAAAATGGCAACGAAGAAGTTAGTGCAGAAGGTGGTGCACATCCAGCGTGGAAAAAAACTTCTCGGCGTAGTGAGGAGGAGGGATGATGCTCTGGAACACCAGAAGGTTTTTGCAGAGCAGCTTGAAAAGGGCTGAGCTTCGGAGGCGCAAAACAAAGCGCCATAATAGTTGTTGAAGGAAAAGAAAAAAGAAAGATCACAGATGACATTCCATCACAATCACAGCTTCTTCAAGTTCTTCCACAGCCTTCCTCCGATTCCTTGGCAAAGTTTTCTACTGAGGATGCGCAAAACGCTCGCACGCATGCGCGCCATCGTCCCCTTGTCGCCGTCGTCGCCTTCGTCTTCTACTCACGCCCTACAGGCACTCAAGAAAGATATTCATCCACATGGTTTGGACATGTCCATCCACATAATGTCAGATTCATCCATTTTCAGCACACCCCTCTCTTCAGATGCTATGTAATCTATCACATCCAAAGGTCCCAAGTGTTTTCAGTCTCTTTTTGCAAATCTCAGAGTATCCCAGCTGTGCTCAGGATGTGACCCTGCAAACATATTTCTCACATCCAAGTTTAGGTATTTACATTTTATCAACTTCACCCACAAAAGGACAAAAGGACTGCAAATAGGTGGGAGACTAATAGTAGCAAAGCATCTCCACTAATCATTATGATTGGCCAATCAGAAACAGGGAGCAACAGTTACTTATATTTATTACACACTTTTTGACTGCCGTCAGACTGTGCTGTGCCTTTTACAGGCCTCAACAAAATGTGAAACCCAATTGTTTTGAGTCTCTTTTTGCAACTCTCATCGTCAACCAAATGACAAACTTTCCATTTCTGATCTGGTTCTCATTAGTATTCATAGTTGAATAACTATTTTTTATTTGGGGGACATTTGTTGGCAAGGCTTGAGAATCATTATAGAGTATAGTAACTTTAAAGAATTTTGTCCCTTAGAAACTAGATGAGACAATTCATTCTAATTTGGTTGTAAAAGGATTGGCATTCATCTTTTTTTCTTTTCTTTTTTCTGTTTTTTTAAAACTACAACCACATATGTGTGTGTATGTATGTATGTATGTATCAACCACATAGTATTTGGTAGGTTGTAAGTGTATTATATTCATAAAGTTCACTTACAACCTTATTTGATAGATGTGTCTCAATTCACTTGGACAAGAATTACTTAACAATGGGCAATAAGAAGTACCATGTCATCCTACATACTAAAACTATTGTTGATTTTAATCATCATACTTTGCAAAAATATTTAATTTTGTCCAAAAAATGGATGTAGTAGCCCAAATCTAAATATTTTAGATTTTGAATATTAAAAAATAAACATAAAAATTTTCTTGAATGTATTTTGAATATGCCACAATAGCCCAACACAGCGGATTACAATGAGGTTCAATTTTTGAAAGACTCATCAACATGAGATCATTTTAAAACTTATTTGCCCTATTGAAAATTATTTAATGCCAAAAGTTAGTTGCAAGTATAGTAGCTTTTTATTGATGTCTCATTTTTAGCAAATTTTTGGTGAAAGCAAAATGTGTTTCCAATATAGGCAAATGGTGAGCAACCATGCCAATATTGTGGAGCCTAATGTGCAAGCTTCATGATTTAAATGACATGCATATAAGTGACATAGGTTATCATGGCATAGTAAAATAAATAACTTGCTTTCATTGAAATATTGAATTTGAATTTGAATTGGAGATTTACTCCCCATGTATATGTCCAATACAATAAAGTATGAATTATTTAATTTTGTTATGACCTTAATTAATT
>Ga0116229_10013523_pt1 | contig 11522 bp, 11 predicted proteins | sample S1TSphgellanicum_3_FD_87313 | JGI IMG/M metagenome (GOLD analysis project Ga0116229, IMG submission 87313) | Host-associated microbial communities from peat moss isolated from Minnesota, USA - S1T2_Fc - Sphagnum magellanicum MG | ecosystem: Host-associated > Plants > Peat moss > Unclassified... | reverse complement strand
ATTTGGACACTTTGGGTGTTGTCGTGTATTAGTTCTTTAGATAAATGACACAATCTTTACTATCTTTATCTTTAAGTTAGACCTTACCCAAGGGTAAGGTTAACCATGGTTGTCAAATTTCATCCATATGGTCAATTTCATCTCTTGAGCTCAATTTCATCAAAATGTCACTTGAAAGTTTTGAGTTCCTCCATCTATGTATATAGTTTAGTTTAGTTTCGTTTCCTGAGGTTAATTTTCATCCAGGTTATTTGATTTCATCTATGCCCTATTGATCCACTTCAATAATTAGAAAATTTGAGTTCCTTGTAAAGGAGTTTAGAATTATCTGTTGGTAAATTTGGGTGTCTTAGGAGGGGGCGGGGGTGTCTTCTAGCGCCCCTTGTGGGTCAAAAACCATTCAATCAAGCCTTGTTGGTAAATTATGTGTGAAGTTTCTCGTAATTTGTGAATCTACAAATCTACAAATTAGCAAATTAGCAAATCCATTGAACACTTTGGATTACAACTCACATTAATATGCCCCTGGATGTTTTACATCCATTTTTTTCAGAATCAAAGAACATGGCATTCCTGGTTTTAGAATTTCTTTTTTCCTAACAACTGGCGGTTTTTATGAAAGAACCGGAATAAGAACCGGAAGTCTAGGTTAGGTTCTTTGACCCGATTCACTTGATTTTTTGGGCACTGGATTGAAGGTCCAAACCGGGTATAATTATTTATTTGATGACCAGGGGTCGAGGGTCAGAAGCAGTGCTTTTTAATTCCTGAGAGCCATCGCCAGTCAACAGTTCGGAGGTGGGTCTTTGATTTTCTGGGAACTGCAAGTCGAGGGTGCATGTGCCCCCAGAAATTACCCTCCGGTTCTTTCATGGGCCAACGAGGGAGAGCACCGCCTAACCAACGCTGGCAGGTATATATATACACACACACACCAGCAGTTGGGTGGGTATTAACCCCCACCGGGTATCAGTTGTTTCATGAGTCTCATAACCACCGTTCTGAATGAAATCAAATACCCGGATATACGGACATACTGTGACCCAAAACGACGACGTGGCAAGCAAGGGTTATTGACAATGGCAAAGGAGAAGACCAGCTTGTAAAAGAGGAAGAGACCACTCAACATATGTAGTTAAGTATATATATACTACATACCCGGGGGACAACGAAAACCAATTATTCTTCTTCGATGAGCCTGAAATAACCGGAACCGAGGGTTATGTAGGTCGTCTAATACCCGTCAAACCGGGGTGACGATACCCTTGGCGCTGTAGAGAGAGTGGTGTGTGGACTCGGGCGATGGTGGCGATGGTGGTCGAGGTCATGGTGCTTTTGTTGTTTTCTGCCGCTGCTGTCGCTGTGGAAGTGAGCAACCCGGTGTTTGTGTGTGCCTGAATTTGGTTTGTGTTTTCTTTTTGGTTTTAGTTTTATTGTTTTTAGGCTCAGAAGAGAAGAGTTGAGTGCGTGGTGGTTTAGGAGATTGCAATTAGGGTTGGTGGTTGTTGTTGTGGTGGTGGTGGTGGTGGTGGTGGCAGGAAAGAAAGAAAGGGAAGCAAGTAAGAAAGAGCTGGTCTGGTCGCGGTCTCTGGTGTTTTTTTCCTGGGGTGAGGGATTGCTGATATCGGGGTTTTGCAGCGGGTGTTTGTTCTTGTTTGTTGCTAAATGCAGCCTGTTTTGCATATGCGGGCCTGCGCCTCTTGGATCATGCATTGCAGCATGCATAAGATGGCGCTTTTGCAATCCCCATCGTCTTTGCACTTGCACTCTGCTCGTCACTTGTCGTCTGTTTCTAGGGGAGGATTCTTAGCTTCACGATCATGGTCCAGGAGACATCATCATAGGAACATCCAAGTTTGTAGCTTGCGAGTGCAAGCGGATGCAGGCACTGTCATCTCCGAGCCAACGCAGGTACAAAGCATTCTCGCCCCCGCTTTTGCAATATCAAGTTTTTTTTTTTGAGTTGTTACATTCTCGGCTTCAATGTTGGGGTTGTTGTGGTGCGACCGCCGCTGATGTCGTTTTGATGTGATAGGTAGAAACAGAGTTTGTGGATGGAGTTTTAGGGCTACAGCAGATGTCAGCAGATGGCAGAAGTAAGCAGAAAACCTCAGAATTGATTTTCTTGGGAACGGGCACAAGTGAGGGCATCCCACGAGTCAGCTGCCTCACCAATCCAGATAAAAAATGTCCTGTAAGTCTGAACAAATGGAGCAACACCATAGTCTGATGATGTTTCTACATCTTCTTGTGTCCTCCAGATTCAGGAAAAGATCTGGAGCAATGTGTTATCTGGCACAGAAATGGCTTTGGTGTAATTGTTGGTAAATCTGAGCTTTGTACATAACAATTGTCACAATTTGGAGTTGTTGCTGATCTTGACACACAATTTGAGTTTTGTTCAATTCTTTGCTCTCTTTTTTTTCTTCCTCAGTTCAAGCTTGCTATTATGGTTATAGGTTTGCTGGGCTGCAACGAAATTGGGCAATAGAAACAGGCGGCGGAACACTAGTGTGTTGCTTCGATATTGTGCACCTGATGGTCATCACCTAAATATTCTCGTAGATGCTGGCAAGTACGACTCTGCCTTCATCATTCAATTTCTGTAGTAAGTTTATGCATGTGATGTGATTGTATATGGCGAGCCTTAACAATGTGAAGATGGGATTGTGGTCAAGTTTTTTCTTTATAAACAGCAAAAAAGAATCTGCACTTGCCTCCAAGGCAGCTGTGAACTTATGTGTTTCATCCTCTTTAGCATGTCAGGTTCTTTTATCACAGCGCCCTTCAGTGGTTTCCATATTATGGGTAAGTCGTCCTTCAACCCTAATAGTGTGCTAATTATCCAAGGACCTAAATTGAACTTTAAAACAGATGGAGTGGAATTCATGGCTTAATCCTGTATATATGCACATTTCTGGCAGCCAAATTGTTCAAGACTGCAAAGTGTGCTGCAGTTTCACTTTATTGTGTTGACGCACGATTGAGGTGAAGTTTGCGCAGTTTTTGAGAGTACATTGTCGTGTTACCTTTAATTGTTGTTGTGGAGATTTCTCTGCAACTTCATGGATCTCTCTTTTTGAGAGTACTGGAAGGTCTGTGTTGGTTGTTGTAATCATTGCTGCTGGTGTAGAAACTATAGGATAACTGTTGGTTTTTGACTTGTTATGTGGATGGTCTTTACACAGAATCAGAAATCTGGATGCAGTTATCATTACCCACTCACATGCAGATGCAAATGGTGGTGAGAGTGCCTTCCAGTTCCTCTTCATTGCTGCCATTTTAGTTATCCATTGCCAGCTACTTTTATGGATGCCTTGTGGCATCTTGACCTTTTTATCTGCAATATGATTCAGTAGGTGAAATTGTTGTCTGTTTATTGTACTTCCTGGTGTACACTTGGAATGCAATACAACAACTCATAGTACAGGTATTTAGTCTGTACCCTTCATGTATGCCCATCTATGCCTCGGCTTGGTCACTTGCTTGTGAGGGGATAAGCTAAAATGAAATTAATCTTACCCTCACAAGCTTGTGATACTATTGTATTTTTTATTAGCTAGTTTTACATAGATTTTTGGTGTGTTAGGTTGAGTAAATTAACCAAGATTTCTGCACAGGGCTGGATGATTTGCGGGATTGGACTAATAATGTACAGGCTACAATTCCAATTTATGTCACTTCGCGTGACCTTCAGGTGTGTACTCTGCAATTGTACAATTATTTTGAAGTTGCCCTTCTTTGTTCTGTTTGTGGGATACAGACCAATATTACTGTCCACTTGTTGGGTGAAACTGGAAAATTGAACCATTTTTTTCTGAAAAGGTAATGTCCAAGTCTCACTATTACTTGGTGGATACAAGCGTCGTCACCAAGGGAACTGCCGTTTCCAAATTGCAGTTTCAAGAGATCACAGAGGAGCCCTTTTTTGTGCATGGGCTGAAAGTGAGCACTCTTTACTCGCTTCTTGTGCATGTGATTTTCAAAGTTGGTATCTGTAACCTTCTTCACTGTACTAATCATTGCCTAGTTTCAAACTGCATGAATCAGGCCAGCAATCTCTTGGATTAGCATGGAAATTTGATGCATTGGAAAAGGGATCATAATTACAAAACAAGGTCTGTGCCAGTTAATGACATCTATTTTCCTTGGTTGCTTTTGAAGATTTTGCTGTGATGGTTGGACTAGGTGGTCCCATTACCAGTTTGGCATGGACCAGGCTACCGATCTCTTGGATTTCGGGTTGGAAATATCTGCTATATCAGGTGAACTTTCATTCCAGTTTTCTATCCCTCTATTTCCATGAGTACCTGCATCTTATCCCTTTGGCCAATCTGTCCTTGGAGCTCTTGGACTGGATATGTACACACAGAAGATTGTGTATCTCGAAACAAGCTCTGCATAGTATTGGCCTTTGAATTTGAGTTTGTTTACAAGGAGATGACTCTAGCTGATGGGCAGCTGATGGGCTTGTGGCACTGGAATCCATGTGCAATTGTGCATACTGTATTTTTCTCTGCCTTTTGAGAGTGTTTTGGATTGTTGGTGACTGAATTGGATCCTCTGGCAAATGCTGCAGTGATGTAAGTGAAATTCCTGCTGAAACGTATCCACTTTTGGAGAATTGTGACCTCCTCATTCTGGTACAACTATGCTTTCAGACAACTCTTACAGTCATTGTTAATTTCGATATCAAGGTGCTGGTGTTCTGACAAGAGACATTGCTTAGGGTGGGAACTTCATAACAAACATGTGAACTATGGACATGATGGAATACACTGGCAGCAAGGTTTGGGATGTCAAAGCAAGGTTGAGCAAGGCTTGACATTGGAGGTTCTTCTGTTTTTGACTTCTGGTGGTTGAATTGTGTGCAGGATGCTCTTAGACCAGACCGCTCCAGTACCACCCACTTTGGAATGCCTCAGGTAGGGAGTGATGTCTTTATTAATATTTAACTAATATGATACAAAGCAACTTTTGAGCTTCCACAGGGGCATCAAAGCAGGAATGTGATCATCATAGGGCTATACAATCAATCATTCTGTGATGGCTGTGCTCTGACTTGACATCCTTGCCTGGCATTTGTTTATGTTAATTCCTGGGTAAGAGCAGTGTCTCAAAGTTTGGCATTGGGTTTCAGGCCCTTGAGGAAGTACGGAAGATTCATCCAAAACAAACTCTCTTCACAGGTGAGGTGATCCCACATTGTCATTGATGGTACTTGGACCCCAATCTGAAAATTTGATCAACATGATTTCAGTTGAACATTTCTAGGTTTGAAAGTTGTAAGTGCTGACACATGTGGGCTGGGTTTGGCAGGAATGATGCACTCTATGGACCATGATGAAATAAATGCACAGCTTGCACATTTGTTAGATAGTGAAGGTCTAGATATCCAATTGAGCTATGATGGCATGCAAATAGCAATTGACCTATAGGATGCCATACTGTTTTCATTTGGATCACATTCTTTGGCTATTGCAGGTGCATCCCTTGACAACCACTACTCATGAAATTAGGTTCAAAGGGTCCCTTGGCCTCTTGATCATAGAGTCAATTGTAGAACAGAGGTAAATGTGTCACCCAATTACAAATTATAACTACAAATCATTGGATAATGTCCTGAAGTTACCATCCATTTAACAGGATAACATTATTCCCATTTCTAGTAAATTGCAAAAGAAAATTATGTTCTCATTGCTAGGTGTGGGTTGCAAGTCTTGTGATGCAGATTGCCCTTGACTACTGGTGAACAAAACTCAATTGCTTGATGTGTACCCTGGGGCACTCTAGTTATGCACTTTGAACCTTGAATACATGAAATGAACATAGTTATCCATGTCTTAAAAGTTCAGAAATGGGAATTCAAACCACTCTAGAAGGGCGTTATGTGGTTGGTTAGGTGATGATTCTCTGTAGGCACTCCAAATCATTTAAAGTAGCAAATTCAAAACCTAGAACCCTTAACCTTGAACATGATGTGATTGTATTCACATATCACCTTTCTTCATCATATGTTGCAGGAAGTATCATCATAGTAAGAAATCAAGGCTCTGATTGTAGTGACATATGACACATGTTTGTGATTTATGGGTGTGGCTACTAACTTCCACATGTTGACTAATGCCAGAAGCTAGATGTTAGCTTCAGCAACCATGCCTACCTGTTGTGCAAGAATCATTGTAGACCACCATCGATGCTAATGATCAAACAGTTCACACCCTGACATCTCCCACCGTATTAAGTGGAACCCCCTTTAGAAGCACATATTGGTAGTTTTCATTTGACTATTGCCACAAGATGTTCAATGTTGAGCATGTGATGCAAGAAGTCGTACACACTACTGCAATTTGTGAGTAGTTATAAATGACACACCATTGCAGCTCTATCAACACACCACTTGTGCATTGTTAGATCAGTATTTGGAATCTCATGACGCCAAATAGGGGGCTACATAAATTTTGTACTCAAATTTTGTAACCCACACATTGTTGTATCAATACAAATTATACGACACAAGCATTACTACTAGACAAGTGATTATTTGTAGCAATACAAATTATATGACACAAGCATTACTACTACACAAGTGATTATTTGTAACAATACAAATTATACGACACAAGCATTACTATTACATCATTCTTTTACAAATAGAGCCAACCAACAAACCAAGAGAATGTGGTGAGCTTGTGAAGGAAGCACAAATCAGTCCAATAGTCTTGATCCAGGTCTTCTCAAATAGCTTGCTGCACACATATGTTTTCAACATTTGGATGGGTAGAATAAATTAATGGCTGAGTGATCTTTTTGGTTGCGAATTTTTGCCAAAATGAGAAAAATAATTTTCATAAGAATATATTGTCACAAACTCTCTGTTTTTTAAGAAAATCTCACCAAAAAAGAAGAATAAAATAATTGCAATGATTGCCAAAATTGCTTACAATATGATACATTGCTTAAGATTTTCTACTTTTAAAAATCTTGTATATTGCCAAATTCGGCTAAGTATGCTTATGGATGATTGCCACCGGAATTGTTTTTCCAATTTTGTGATGTAGCTAACATGGCGATCATCCATATAACTTGTTTAACCACCTATTAAAAAAGTACGAAAAGAGAAAATGTGAATATTCTTATATATTTTTGGCCATGGACTTGAAACATGTATTGAAAAGTGGAAATTTTAAAATGCTTTTTCAATTTTTCAAAATTTGCCCATATTTTTCAAAAACTCATTGATTTTGCAACCCAACAAATAAAATGGCTGATCACCACATGGCAACTTCACAAATTTAAACTTTTAAAAAAACCCTGACATCAGACTTCTCAATTTTCGTGGTTTTGTTTTGAATCCAAGTTCATTGTTTGCTCCTCTATTGGGAAATAAATTTCTCTGATTTTGTATTTTGTTTCGATATGTGGTATGTATGTGTGTGCCACAAAAACTTGGATTCACACAAGTTTAATTTCATTGTCAGAACTAAAAGTTCTAAACTTTTAGGAAGGTTTTAAGCTTTGAATCATAGCATAAAATAACAAATGCTTGTGTCACCTAAGTTACAAGAACAATCAATCAAGTTGCAACTAGACTTGTCACCCCACCCATCACATGTCTTTCATTCATTGCATTCTTTCATATACACATGTTTTTAAAGCTAGATTGTGAACTATTGGACATGTTTGTGATTTTTTTCATTTGTTGTAAGGTGGAAAAGGATTGAAATTTGTTGGTGGATTCTTAGAATGCTTGTTTGGATCATCTTGCAAAACCACTCACAAATATGGAACACTCTTTAGTTTCATTTTATTATTGTGTACAACTATATATCAATGTATTATGGAAGCATCTATGTGTATTTATTGCCTGATTTTTGTGTGTTATTTTAGGTCTAATTGACCTTATCTAAAGGTCTCATGTGTTAACTTGGAATTATTGTCTGACAAATCAAGTACTAGGCTGAAAGCTTCTATGATCTCATGAGTTTTGAATACTGTTGGGTAATGCAGGGGTAGGAACAAGAAGAAATGGGTTTAATATTTCTTAACATTTTTTATGTTTTTAAACAATTTTGAAGAAGCATGGGAACCCTATGAAATACAAAGTGTTTTCCCTGGACAAAATTTAGTTTTCAAGTGTTACAAGGAAAAAGAAGATTGAAATTTTTTTGCTGAGAATATATTTTTTAAGTCAACAATTTATTTATGTGATGTTAATAAATATTCATTAGTTAACAATTACAATTCATGAAAAGTCAATGAATTTGTAAAATGATTGTGTCAAAAAAAAAAATGGAAAAGCATAGGAACCCTATGAAGTACAAAATGTTTTTCTTATACAACCTTTAAACATTTTTTTCTCTCAAATTTAAGTTTTCATGTGTTACACGAAAACATTTTTGGAAAAACGTGGGAACCCTATAAATACAAATTGTTTTTCCCATACAACCTTTAGACTAATTCTGTTATACATTTAGTTTTCAATTGTTATATGAGAAAATATTTGGAAATTTTTTTGGGACAAATATTTTGAAATAGAAAAGATTGGTTTAATAATATATAGTTAGTGTAATTAATTAACATAATTAAACCCATACATATAAATATCAATTTTCTTATGTGGAGACAAACAAGATAATGTTAAGATGAATATCAAATAAGTGTTGCACTCAAATTTTGTAACTCGCACATTATTATCACAATACAAATTATATGACACAAACATTATAACTACATTGGAATTTGAAACCAACAACAACAATAAAAATAAAAAATGTTCCCATAATGTTTTTCAAATAATGTGAAACTCAAAGTTATTTCATCAAAGTAACAACATAAGATGAAAAGTCTTTGGTGAGCACATATTTTATCCTATAATTAATTTCTACCTACTTAAAACAATACAAATCACCCTTCAATCATTCATTTCAACACTTAAAATATGTGGATTCAATTGTTCAAAACAATTTTGGTAGATTGTTTTCATTATTTTAGGTATTGTTCATTTTCCTTTAATTTTAATTGCTTCTTTAAAAAAAATATGTGGTCAGAATATAATTAGATATCAAAAAATAAAAATACAACAATTATAGAATGAAATCAATATTTTTCTATCAAATTCACACAACTTGCTTTACTCAAAATTGAACATATTAAAAATATGTAGTTTTAAAGTTAGAAATCAGAATTAAAAACATGAAAAGTATGTGGTTTCCAATACCAACATACCTTTGAACTTCATATTATGCCTATAATTCTAACTCTAGTATCTTTCTAAATCTAATTACCACTTCTTTCTGCTTCTTCTTCCTTGTCAGTGCCTTGAGTACCTTGTAATTTTCATCAGCTCTTCGTGATTTCCGGCTGTTTCCTCGTAATCTCCATTTGCTTCCACCCCATATCCAATGGCGAGAATGTACGAATAATTGAATGAATGAATGAATAGTTGTTATTATTCATCCATTTCATTGACCCCCACTTCAATGTTCACCATTTTAATTCATGGCCACATGGGAATCTTCAATAGAAACAACCAACCACCTTAGATGATATGGCACATGACCAATCATGGTCTTTGCATTCTCCAAATATGCTCAAACCATCAACGGCAAGCAATCCAAATTGAATTCCCTAGTGATTAAGGCCGGGAGCATGTTTGTTTGCTTGATATGGTCCAATGGCATACTTGCTGGAATGATGTGGTTGACAACTAATTCATGCCAACAAAACATTCTTAGCCATGGATTCAAGTCACAAATTGATGGATTTGGTGCCATGTTCAATATTGAACATTGGTGGGCCACTAACGAAGTATGTACTTGCTCCTTAAGTTGGTCACGTGTCCCAAGCTACCTACGAAGTGTTCTACCAAATGTCATGAAGGTACCATCCATCCAATTGCAACTGCTTTATTACCAGTCACTCCTCCCTGTCCACCACATGTTCAATTAAGCCTTCATTCTAGGCCTAAATATCGTATTAATGTTCCAATTTCCTATTCTCTTCTTTAACATAAAAGAAACTCAGCAAAATTGAGGCATTGCTACCCAAATATTTATTTAATCCCTGCCTGTCATGCTGCTACAACCAAGTCAAAGTGTTGAACCTTCACTGATTCTAGTCGCAAACTGCCAGTTCACATATTTCACCTCCATATCTATCTTCCTACCATAAAGTTGAATGTAATATTTGCAGGCATCAGATTGGATGCTGGTCACAGGAAATCAATCCATGAAGGCTCATACCTTTGACTGGAAAATTGAAAGTAATATATGATGCACAGCCTTTGCCATGGCCTTTGTGTCACCACACACATATATGTGTGCACCCTTAAATATTAATCTCTAGAAGTCACTTGCTTGCAACAAAATCAACCATAGACAATTAGGCTACAAAGTACATTTTGAACTTGTAATTATAGAACTTCATCAATGACTACAACCAAATATTGGTGCCTAAATGCATTCAAGATCTCTAACCTCCTGTGAAGAACTAGCATTTTGCAAAAGGATTGCATTTAGATGTTAGTAACCAACATCAACTAGAACTGTACTATGCATCTGAAAATGAACCATCGCAGTTCATGATTGTTAACCCGGTGTAAACATGAGTTAAAAGGCTGCAAATAGGTACAAAACTCTTGTGACCACCGAAGGTGCAAAGGCAGAAAGAATTTGGACCCTCAAACCATTGAACACAACCTGAGCTATACCCAACAAAGTGGACTATCATGACTACTTGTCCTATTTTTTGATGAACCCTTAGCACTTGAATGAAACAAGATACCTGGCATGTATGAAGCAGAAGACTATCATACAATGCAAGTCAGTTACTAGAAAACACTAGAAATGCCAAAGAAGACAAACCAGCCATGATGAAAGAATAGGGGGTTCTGTTTGAGAAACTGACTAACTACCACTGCCAAAGGCTATCCCCAGTCTGACATCTCAGGTAGTCTCAAATGAGTAGAGAACCCCATGCCCATCCAAGATTGGCATAATCCGTAATTGCAAAATACATCACAACCAACTCCAAAATCAGATAGGTCCTTGCAACATTGCAACATAGTGACTCAAATGCACAAAGTGGATTCCCTTGTCTTAGTAATAAGGAGTAAGAATGAAGACGTACATCACCCTTTATGTGAAGATTATTGATCACAATGCATGCAGCCATGCCATGCAAGGGCCCTGCAAGTTTAGCTGCAAGTAGCACGCTCATCTCATTGGTATCCCATTCAAACCCCATGTGCAATACTGGTTGCAATGGCAACATTGAAAGATATCACACCCAACAGATTGCAGACACAAAATAGGACTCAAGGGTCATTTATTCTTCCCAATGGCATTCAAGGAGGTAGAACAATTGGGCAGAAACTACTGGAAGAGGTCATATAGCATAGCATACAGGAGCACTACAAGGAGAAACATACCTGACCGCCACTCTCCATGGACCAATATGTATGTTGCAGGCCAAGCATGGGTGGTGCTATCCCTAGGTGGAAATCCTGTACCTCCAAGCTT
>Ga0116229_10013518_pt1 | contig 11526 bp, 14 predicted proteins | sample S1TSphgellanicum_3_FD_87313 | JGI IMG/M metagenome (GOLD analysis project Ga0116229, IMG submission 87313) | Host-associated microbial communities from peat moss isolated from Minnesota, USA - S1T2_Fc - Sphagnum magellanicum MG | ecosystem: Host-associated > Plants > Peat moss > Unclassified... | reverse complement strand
CATTGGAAAGGCTAATAAACATGCTTGTTTAGAGTGTCCAAAAATCTAAATGCCCGTGGTTAAATTTGTGCATTCTAAGCTTGTTAGAGTTCTTTTATTTATTTATGGTCAATTGCATGCAATTTAATGTGATAAACCAAACCCCCAAAATCAAATGCTTCCAATGCTTGTGTTGTTGGAAGTTTCTTAAAAACGAACTCAAATTGTCCCCATAGCCATGCATTGCCTTTGGTCGTTTTTTGTAAATTTGTGAAGATTAGTCCAAAGTCTAAACCATGCCCCCTAAGCCCAAACATTGCATTTGTTAAAACCACTCCAATTTTTTACATAAACTATCTTAAATCACACCCCTAACTAAACATAATTGTTATTTATTTTCAATTCTATGTTATAGAATGTGTCCATCCACACCCCATCACCAAACACTGTCACATCAGGATACTAAGAATTTTCTTTGATTGGTTTCTACCCGCACCTGGAATTGCGCACTAGAGCGACCTTTTGTTTGGACGGTGCAAAGATTTCCAACACGACCTTTGGTTATAGAGACTTTTTAGGACGTCGGAGTGGACAAGTGCAACCATTTACCGGCCTTGGCCTGCACTAGGTTGGTGTTCGGTCACCGACTGTGCTTGGTGGAGGGCATATTTACCCTCGATAATTACCCCTACTTTCCCTTGGTGTGAATCTAGCTCAAGGTCGCGTAGTTTTGAGCAAGGCGTTGTGTAAGTGGTTATGTGTTCGTTGACCAGAATAGGGCTCGAATAAACAGGACGGGCCCTTCGGTTTCGAACACATTGCAGAGGCGTCCGCACATTTCGTCATCACTCTCTCGGTTGGTCCCTCCATTCCGTTGGGGTTCGGAACGAAATCCTCCCGATTGGAAAGTGAGGGCGGGGAGCTTTTCAAGTACTACGTCTTCAGATTTGCAATATGAGGAATATGCACGGGGTTTAGTGTGTTCAGTGTTTAGTCCTCCAATGGTTGCTTGCTTTGCGTTTTCATTCTGGAAAGAGAAGGAAGACGCTTTGCTTTCTTGCAAGGCCGTCCTTTTTCCCTGGAGGAAAATAAGGGAACGCTCGCGGAGGTTTTTGCTACCAGCAGTCAGATCAGGAACACGCCGTTTTCACCATTGGAAGAGTATTCAAAAGGTTCACAAATCGTTTGGAACTGGAACGAGCTGCGTATTGTGTGCAAAGTATTCTAGGAAACCTGCTCTACGGATATCAGGGTTCGCTCATCAGATTGCACTTAGGTTAGAGGTAGTGTGATACAGCTGAAACTGTAGCCTTGGTTCACAGAGCTTGCATGCGATAATCTAGTTGGACTTATTAGAACAGGAGTTGAGAAGTTATTTGCCTTGGGCAGAAACTGAACTTTGAAGACTCCAGAGTGGAGACCTCCACAAACATGTCGAAGCAAAAGGAGGTACAGCTGACGGATATAGGCAAGAAACTTGCCAAGCCCTCACAACCAAAGGATGCACTCCTCAAGCTCCTGCGGGTATGTTTCCCTTTGTCTTAATTTTTTGCGAACGATATTTTCATTCACGTGTTTTAGAGCAGTTGTAATTTTCCTCGCGAACTCGGATAGCCCTCTAGAAGTTTGTCGAAACGTCTCGTGTTTTACTTCTTTGCTGTCTTGAAGGTTGCTTCCATCCCCCTGTCAGCAATGCCACTACCTGTTGCCTTTAACATCAGACGAAGCTCATAGTCGTCTCTCAACTTTTGCCAGTACTTCGACAGTCTTCTGCGTCTTTCCGCTTCTGGCTCCTTTTGCCTCGTTTCAAGCACGTTATGTAGGATGATGCGAGTATTTATTTCAGTCAATCTGTACCATATGGTGCCTCTCTAACTGGGACAAGCCTTTTTGGCCCTCAAACCTCATCTGCCTAGATTTCTTAGTTGAAGTTATGGCTATTAAATGGCTTATATCCTACGCCTTTTAGTTAGTTTACTGACTGCTTACATCTTATAGGGAAAACCCTAACAATGGCTTCCCTGTTTCTCAGCAATTAAATCCAGAGCCCCCAAGGTGCAACATTTGTTAGCAATGAGTTTTCTCCTGACCTTCTGGTTTTTGTTTGGTTTGTGCACAGCAAGCAGCAAGTTTGCTAGCTGAGGTTGAGCAGTCACCACAACCAAGCACTGTAACTGCATTGAAGGGGTGTTCAGAGTCACTGGTGCTTGTGAATTTGTTGAGGCATAAAGACAAGGATGTTAAGCTGCTTGTAGCTCTCTGCATCAGTGAAATCATGAGAATTTTGGCACCAGACGCACCATACAGTGATGAGTGTTTGAAGGTGATATCCTTCTTCTAGTGTTGAGCAGTATCATTCCTTTCCAGCTAGTTCTCTGTATGTTCCAATGAGATGTAAGAGAGGCATAAGCATTTCATTTGCTTCTGTCCCTAGATTCTCTGAAGATATTGGGGGAGATTAAATGTTCCTGATTTAAAGTGAAGCTTCTTTCTTTGGCCTTCTCTTCTTATGTCAAGGATCACACCTATCTTTGATTCTTGAAGTCTGTCTTTGTCTCACAGGAGATCTTTCACTTGATTGTGAGCGTGTTCCGAGGCCTGAATGATATCAACAGTCCTTCATTTGCAAGAAGAGTGAATATTCTGGAGACAGTTGCAAAGGTCCGCTCTTGTGTTGTCATGCTGGACCTCGAATGTGATGAGCTGATTTTGGAGATGTTTCACACTTTCTTTGACACTGCTAGGTATCTGATCTTCTGACCCAATACACCATGTACAGTTGTAAGTAGGTGTGTCTTCCTCCCATCATTTGTAGTGTGTGACTATTATGGGTTTCCTACTATGTTATCAACCATTGCATATCGTGATTTCACCAATATGTCAAAGTGAAATGTTGATTGTGGCCCTGCAGTGATGAGCATCCTCAAAATGTATTCCTGGCAATGAGGAGTGTCTTAACCTTGGTCTTGGAGGAGAGTGAGGAGATTCCACCAGCGATTTTGGAGGTTATTCTCAAGAACCTTCTGAAAAAGGTACAGTGCCAACCTTGTAACACATGCAGCTGTTGCACCTTGCCTGCAAATTTACCAGTATCCTTGTCAGTAGGTCTGGCCAGTGTGCATGTTCAATGTCAAACATTCTAAGCACATCATCTAAAACCTAGCTGGGCACATCATCTGCCACATTTTTTTTTCACTTGCATCTGTTTTTCTTCACTTGCATTATGCTGTCAAAGGTCACAGAACAAGTGTGCAACTGTCCCTATTGTCCAAACTGCTCCTCATGTTTTTCTGTGTTTTTTTGTGTTGGGTCTCCTCTTTTCTCTGTTCACTGATATGTTATTAGATCTGAATCTCTACAATCTTATACCAATGTACCAGTATCCTTGTCAGCAGGACTGGCCAGTGTGCACTTTCGATGCCAAGCATTCTAAGCACATCATCTTAACCCTAGCTAGGCACACCATCTGCCATACTGTCTTTTTTTCACTTGCATTATGCTGTCAAAGGTCACAGAACAAGTGTGCAACTGTCCCTATTGTTCAAACTGCTCCTCATGTTTTTCTGTGCTTTTTTGTGTTCACTGATATATTGTTGGATCTGAATTTCTACAATCTTATAATCAGACCCATCTCTCAAATCCATTCATTTTGACTTAGATCTCAAGCCTGGAGAAGTTCTTAATACCTTTGAAGATAAGTTTTACAAGTGCATTACCCTGCATCTGAGCTATTGCATATACATGTCTAACATGTTTAAGAGAGTAAGTGCATTTCATTTGTTGTTTGGGAGGATTCATCTCCTTTCTCATGTCTAAGTATCCATGATTGGCTTTTCATCATGCCTCTTGAGTGTTGGTCAACATCATGACTGAGTCTTCCCATCACTTCCAAAACTGGAAGAGAAACTGACGATGTAGAACTTTTATAGAATTGTTTCCTTGAAGTTTTAAGCATATCGTCACATACTTGTCTACACGCAACATTGGGGGCTGATGAAGTCACTGGGGAGTAATAGCAGCTAGTCACTGCCATTCATGATGAAGGTGATGGTCATAACTTTTTGAATGTGAATCACAAAGTATCAGACCACACCCTTTCTAGTCCCTTTGTTTTAGTTTGTCCAGAACTGACATACCAGTTAGTTTTCTCTGCTTTCTCATAGTTATGATTGGTTGTTCCTCTCTGTCAACCTGGTATATGCAGATACTCTTCAAGCAATTTTCTATCACGTACAGATGTGTTGAAGTGTTTTCTGTGATAGCAGGTTGATGTTAAAACCCTTCTGAGGCCTTCTGTGTTTTTTAATTCAGCTGATAAGGTTTGGAGTTCTCATGGAAATGTAGGGTTGTCCCCAATGTTCCAAGAGTTTTAGTGTCTGGGCTCTGTGTGTCATTTGAAATGTTTGTTAGAATGTACTTGAGCCCTGGCGTTTATTGCAGGAGGTATCAACAGCAGCCCACAAGCTGGCTGTCTCTGTTGTAGAGAAATGTGTAGACAAGCTGGAGCCTTATGTGCAACGCTTTTTGACATCAGTGATGTTGGAGGGGAAAAGCCTTAAAAGTGGCCTTCACTGTGATTGCCATGAAATTATCTATGAGATCTATTGCTGTGCTCCTCAGATGCTTCTGGCAGTCATTCCCAACCTCACACAAGAACTTCTGGTAATCACTCCCTTTGTGTTGCAGATGTCACTTTGTAGTTGCTGTGTGTATTGTGCTTTCTGGAATATACATGTACTCCACCTGATTTGAGAATGTTTTGGGCTCTGGTTTTGGTATGGCTCTGCAGACAGATCAGGTAGATGTGCGATTGAAGGCTGTCCAGCTCTTGGGCCGGTTGTTTGCATTACCTGGTCGGCATGTAGCACAAGAATACCGGTTGCTCTTCTCAGAGTTTTTGAAGAGGTTTGGTGACAAAGCTGTGGAGGTTCGCATTGCTGTTGTGAGATGTGCCAAAGTGTGTCTGGAGGCAAACCCATCTGGCCTGGAGGCATCAGAAATTCTAGGTGTTTTTGCTTCTCTTATAACCTTCCATTCCTCTTAGGTTTACTTAAAAAAAGTAGAAGTGCATTGTCAGGTCTGGAGCACATCCTATGGCCATAGCTTGTGCAGTTTGCAGAGTACAGATCAATCGAGTCTGACAACCAATAGCCATGACTGTTATTTGTCGTAACTAGTGGTTTGTTGGAATGGGTTGGGTAGCCTCTCTTGAAGACCGGCTGCTGGACTTTGATGACAAAGTGCGCATGACAGTTGTGAAGGCTGTGTGTGATCTTGTAAAAGTGAACCTTAAGTGGGTACCCACTCACATCTTAAGAAAAGTTGCTGATCGTCTTCGTGACAAAAAGGTCAGATCTCTTGATGTTGAACCTTCTCATTTGCATCTTCCAAAATACCCCTTACAGTTTGTCATTTGGTGATTTTGAGGGGGGATGTTACATCTCAGGACTGAACAGCTTTTCCACATGAAACATTGGATCAGTAATGTGTTCTCTTTATTTGGTTATATTGGGTGCCTGCCGTTTGCTTGTTGTTGGCTTGATTTGATCTTCTAGAACATGGTCTCTTCCCACGACTGCAGCAGTTAAAAAATTTCTTCTGAGTAGTGCTTTTGGATTTGCAGGTTTTTGTAAGAAAGGATACCTTGCAAAAGTTGACAGAAGTGTATAAAACTTACTGCACCAAATGCATTGATGGTTCTGTGACTCTTGATAAGCAGTTTGAGTGGATACCTAGTAAGATTGTACGTTGCTGCTACGACAAAGACTGCAAGGATTTTAAGTATGTTGTACATACCTCTTGTGAATGAATGCCCAGGCATATTTTGTCTTTATTCTTAAGTGGTGGATTAAGAGATTGTGTTCTAACCTTAATTTACTTTGCAGACCACAAGGCATGGAAATTGTTTTCACAGAGGAGCTATTTGAAGCAGACCTTTCAGTTGAGGAGCGAGCAAAACACTGGATTGCTCTCTTCTCAAATTTTGATGAGAATGATAGGAAAGCACTACAGTACATTTTGTTGCAGAAACAGAGGTGACTTGCAGATGTTGGACGGTCTCTCTCCAGCTTTTTGTGTTTATATATTATGGATGATTTAGCGTATTGCTCAGTAGGATGATCTTTGCATGTTTGGTCCTTGCCCCATTTTCGAGGTCTGATACCTTGGAGTTTGATTAGATGTATGCAAATAGAGAAAGGTGAGTGAGACGAGATTATGTATTCTACACTTATCCATGGACACTTTCTTTAAAGGGTCTGGTGAAGTAATGCTATTGGTGGATTTTCACTTTTGAGGGCTTCCACAGATTACAGCAGGAGATGCAGGTCTTCTTGTCTACTCGTCAGAAGGCCAAGGTACTGTTGCACTTGTATGCAAGTCTTCTAGTGTTATTCTAGTATTTTCAAATGAGATCATCAATTATTTTTTGGAACTCCTCAGGGTGCACCAGTGAGTGAATCAATCTGGCATGGAATTCAAGAATATGATGATTTGCTGTAATTTTGCAGGAGGAAGATACTCCAGAGCTGCAGAAGAAGATTCAGAGCAGCTTGAAGATAGTTGCCAACCAATTTGTGGATCCTGTGAAAGCTGAAGATTTTCTGCACAAGCTTTATCAGATGAAGGACAACAGTATCTTTAAATCCCTTGCTGTTTTGCTAAATTATAGTACTACCATATCCCAGGCAGTCACTGCTCGGGTATATTTGACCATTGACCCTTTCTTTAATCTCTGAGTTTGTCTTTTTGTCCATTGTCATTATTTGAATTTTGGCAAAATTAGGTGCCCTGGACCTTTGCAGTGCCTCTGTCAATGAAATACAGGGACAGCTCCTTACTGAAACATCTGTTTTATTCAAACTCTCCATTTGTCCCTCTCAAGCAACATGTTGAGCTTATTTTCAGTTAAATTTGACTGTTTGATGGAATGCAGGAGGAGCTGTTGAAGCGTATAGGGGAAAAGCATCCGCAGTATGATTTCATGATGGTTCTGGCTACGAAGTGCTCTTACCTTTTATTTGGTAGAGAGCATGTACGTGCTATCCTGAAGGAGATTTCTGCTTTTAAGTCATCAGAAAGCAAGGACCTTGCAGCAACGAGCCTTGATCTCCTAGTGGTTAGTACCCGTTATAATTCCTTTCATATTTTGTACCCCTGTTTTGCCAGTTTGAGTGTGTTAGACATCTATGATTGAGAGAGCTCTACCTTATCTAGGATCTGGAACTTCTCTTTGCACCTTTAAGAATGAGTTTGAGTATGCTAGTTCAAAATGCCCTGTATTTCCTGCATGATTGCATCTTTAGATCTTCCAAAGTGTAACATTGTGCAACTTAAGGTACTAAAGTAATCATAAAATCGTGTTTACAATTTCCTCCCTGGAAGTTTTGAACTTACCTTGTGATCTTTCCTCTTCTATACTTTTTAATTACATAATGACTCTGACTGCTTCTTAGTTGTTTATCCCTCTATTTGCCTGGTTTTAGGCCTGCTCTAAGAGTAAGTTATGGGATTTCTAGGGGTCTTAACATTGAGTTTGGAGTATGCATCCACATTTCAACCCTAACAGATTGTGCTCTAACTTGTGATTTGAATGAATTCAGGATGTTGCAACATATTGCCCAGCCTTGATGGAGGACACTGAGGGTGACTTGATGCTTTTGTTGAAGGATACTGATGAATCTATCAAAGAGGGTGTTGTACACATTATCTCTAAAGCTGGGGCATCTTTCAGGGAACAAGCTGATGATTCCATCCTAAGCAGGTATCTTATGAGATACATTAATAAATACTCCACTTTGTTCTCTAGAGTTCTGTTGAATCAAAATTTCTCCTTCATCTTTCTGTTTTTTCTTCTTTTTAATCTTTTTTTTGAGGTTTTCCATTTCTGATTTTTCCCCCTTTCTATGTGGCTCTTTGTTCTTGGGGTTTTTGGTCTTCTTTTTCTCTTTTAAGTTTTGTTTGAGCTAGCCAGCATCATGAGTTTTCTTGTGAGTGTTGGTCTTGTGACCCAAACTCAGTACTTTTGTTAACATTAACCTCAACCTTTTGCCGGGAACTGATGAAGTCTGTAGGGTTGTTGTGGTAGGTGGTCACTGCCATGCATGTTCTGTTGAAGGCTCATCAACCTGTGTATGATTGTTGCTGTCATTCCAACCTCTTCTCAATTCTGTTTTGTGTTTTGGTTTTCTCTTTCCTTTACGTCAGAGTTTCCTCTTTTTCTTACTGTCTGATTGTTGCTGGTTTGTTCTCAGATCTGAAATGTTGATAACCTTATTTTAGGGTGAGCTCTCAATTTTTTCTCTGGTTCAGTTAAATTGTATGCATTGAGAAATTCTCAGTACTTATGAAATGTATGGATTGGTGGTTGGTTTCTTTAGAAATTGCATCTGCATGCCTTTTCTTCACATTTCTTGGGATTTAGATATCTCCAGTCTTTCATTGTCTTGTACATATCAGTGGGCAGCTTCAGATAACCATACCATGAAATGGAGAACCAAATCAACTGTCAAAGTGTGTGGTAGGCAGATGAATTCAATTCATGAAAGTGTTATGTAGCCAAGAAACGTTAGAGCGTGCATGCTTGTACTTATATGCCCTGGAGTTTCAAATTGAAACATTCATACTTGGTAGTAACTGAGAATCTTGCTTTTCTTTTATGGTTTTGCAGCAATGTCAACTTAACTCTGGAACAACTCTGCATGGAGGGCAACCGCAAGCAAGCAAAGTATGCAGTTTCTGCAATTGCAACCCTGACAGCTGACTCAGGACTCAAGGCGTTGTCTGTTTTGTATGGGGTAGAGCTCACTGTCTCTGTGGTTCCATCTTCATTTTTCTCATTTCAAGAAAGCCAATGTCTTTCTTCTTTTATTTTCTCTTCTGTTTGGATGTCTTTGTGGCATTACCAGAGGGAAGTATTGTTCCTGTTCTAGAGAGTGCTCCTCTGGCTGAGCTTTCCTCTTGCAGTCGAGAGGGTTGATGAGCTTACATTAATATTATTGTATCTGGAACAAGAAATAAGAGAATTCTATTTACAAAGATGTTACAAAGTCTCTAGAATCGTCACATGCTCTTATGACAGTTGTGTGCAAATGTGGCAGCGGCTTGTAGACCAGCTGGAAGACAGTGCACATCTTCCTACTGTTTTGCAATCACTGGGGTGTATTGCCCAGAATGCAAATCCTATTTTTGAGACACGTGAAGAAGAAGTGATCAAGTTTGTTGTCCGGAATGTTCTTAGACGGTCAATTGAGCAGGTATATGCAATTTCATGGGACTCTCTTTGTTGATTTGGGAACATATGGTCCTTTGTTGTCTAGCATCTGTCTCTCTTCAGGGTAGAGAGGGTGACCGTGGGAAATCCAGTTGCTACTAATATGGATATTGCAATCTCTGGTGCATTGTTGCCTATCTTAGATTGAAAGTCATTTTTTCAAGTGTCTCTGTCTGTATTAGCTCCTTTTACAGCAAATCAGCCCACAGAAACAAGGAAGATCTGTTTTGGGAACTGAGTGTAGTTGGCTTGGTACAGGAGCAAGCAATGGACTCAAAGCCTGGCTGGGAAAATCCAAGTGACATTGTTCTATTGAAGGTTAGGGAATGGCAATCTTGCTGATGTTTTGTTAACACTTAGGGGTGAAAGTTACTGTTGTTCAAACTACTCAGTTTTGTTTTTGGTCGTGTTTTCTCTTTACTTATGGTCAGACTTCCTCTTTTTTGTGCTTTCTGTTTGGTTGCTATTATGTTCAAATAGCCTTATTATCAAGTTATCTCTCAATTATTTTCCAGGCTAAATTAAGTTGTAATTATGGAAAAATTTCAGTACTTATGAAGGTATTTGTTTTCCTAACGTTTTGTTTCTAATTGGGGCCTCCTGATCTGATTGTCATAAACTGAGTGATCTTTGGTCAGGGTTTCCTTGTGTTCCTCTTTTGCTAAATGCAAGACCATTCTGCACCCCATGACTATCTTCTCATAAGGTTCACATTTTAGTGACCTATTTTGCTCTAAGGTGGTCCAGCTGTATTTGTAAGATATTTGTGAAAGTTGGACATGAAATTGTGGTTAAGAGAGTAACTTGGATTGATCTGAGAATACTGATAGGATTTGACAATTGTATTCAGTGAAGCTTTTTTGGCCTCATGTTTCACCTTCCAGGAATATGCCATTAAAGCACTGGTGAAGAGTTTTTTACCAAAGGGGAATTCATATCAGAGGAATCGGCTGCCAGGGCTGCTGAAAGTCCTGGTTAAAATACTCAATGTGGGGGAAATCTCAGAAGACATAAAATCCAGGTGTTTTTCAGCAATACCTTGTAGTATATGTTGAGCTTGCCCACAGAGGATGATGTGTTTGCATTAGATTGTAGTGGTGTCCAGTTTGGTGCTGCCTTTTAGGTATTTGTCCAATTGATTTGTTTCTGTGCAGTGAAGTCGACAAAGCTCATCTGCGCCTTGCAGCTGCAAAGGGGATTTTGCGTTTGGCCCGCCGTTGGGATACACAGATACCCGTGGATACCTTTCAGATGGTTCTTCTGGTACTGCAGGTGTGCCTTAGTGAAAATCTATTTGCTTCCTGAAGTTCAGTAGTCTTTCAGACAGCACTTGCTTATTGTAAGAGTAATTTCTTGCAAACCTGACATACTAAATTATTCTTATTCAAGACATGTGGATCTTGTGCAACTTTTGGGAAGATTTTGCTTCTCATGGGACAATGCTAGGCTATGTGGTGTAGTAATGGTTATGCCAGTTCATTCCTTTGTGTTCAATCAAAGTTCTTACCAAATTTTCTTCTAACTTTCTGTCGCCTGCAGGATCCTGTTGTGCATGTTCGACAGCTGCTTTTGTTAAAGCTACATCAATATTTAAAGGACCGGAGTCTTCCCTTGAAGTTTGCCAGTGGGTTTGCACTCTGTGCAGTGGATCCAGTGAGAGAGAACATCCAAGAAGTATGAGCACCCTGTTCACCTGAAACCTTCTTGTTTTGTATAGCCCAAAAAACTTTGTAGTGGTATAAAGCTTTTATTTTTCTTCTTTCTTAAGGGCCACCTTTGGTGTAAAAGGGGAGGGACCTGAGATTATGATAACTTATCCCTCAGTTAAGCAGCAGTCTCCTGGTTGAGGTTCTTGAAAGCAGTTCCCACTAGGACTATCAGGGGTGGGCTGACTGCAACCAGCAACTTGAATTTGTCTGTCTGCTGCAGGGTTGGAAGTCCTCACATTTATTATTTTGAATGAACTCACAATGCTGCAAAACCTCTAAAACTGCAACCAAATGTATAAGGACTTCTGTAGTAGTTGGTTCTTGAAAGGTGCAGGGTTTGTTCATATTTACACTCTGTCTAACTAACATAATTAACCCTAATCTCCAAACTTCATGTCAAGGTGCAAGGGGCTATGTGGTAGTCCTTCTTCAGAAAGAGAAGACTGGACTGATGAGACAGGATCCCAGAAAATATATGTACATTGGAGTGCATGAACTGTAGTAGTAGATTTTTCCAAATTGAGAATACTCTAGTTTCTTGCATCAATCCCCTCATGTTGAGTGGCT
>Ga0116229_10013517_pt1 | contig 11526 bp, 7 predicted proteins | sample S1TSphgellanicum_3_FD_87313 | JGI IMG/M metagenome (GOLD analysis project Ga0116229, IMG submission 87313) | Host-associated microbial communities from peat moss isolated from Minnesota, USA - S1T2_Fc - Sphagnum magellanicum MG | ecosystem: Host-associated > Plants > Peat moss > Unclassified... | reverse complement strand
CTAGAGCCCTCAGTATTATTGCTCCTCGATGAGGACCCTCTGGCACTGTACTAAAATCAAACCTCCTGATGATGCGATGTTCCATGATCTCCTGAGCTAACTGTATGGGGATATCCTCGTTACTAGAGGAAGACATGACCCCTAGTGTGTCATCCTTAAATAGAATACACAGAAACTTTGTAACCCACCACAATCATATGATCAACAAGCTCTGATACCAAAAAGAAGGGGGACACGAACGAATCCAAGACACAGAACTCACACAGGTACCCGTCCAACCCCTCTTGCCACCACAACTACATTCTTTCTGGGACAATCACCCTCAACTGCTCTCCTAGTATTGCTGCAGTACAATACCACTCTCCCGAAACACACACCGCAACCTCTAAGCACACAAGCTACTCATTTGAAACTGCAAATCTACCGAGACAATGTGCGGTTCGGCTCATGACCCTCAGACCGGATCTCTCATCATGTAGCTACACAACCAGATGACAAGACAGACACAAAATCGAACCCTCAAAACAACTATTCGATCTTTATTTCACGCCGAATATTCCGACAGCACAAGCATCCATGCTACTGGGATTATCTTGATCTATACTGCTACTCCTAGATTCAAAAGCTCGCGTCCATTAGTTGCAGATCGCAACGGAAGAGAAAAACAATGCAGATCGACTTAAAATGCTTGCTAAGCTTTTGTTCTTCCTTTCTCTTATGGCATCACCAAAAAAATGGATCGACTACCTTCCTTTTGGAGCTCTTCTTTACTTCAGTTTAAACTAAGGTCCTACTTATCCTTCATCTAGTCGTTTCTGGCTTCATCCAGAAGCTTGGTTAACCCTTTGTAGATTGTTTCCTTCCAAAGCTCATCAATGAGGCGCCGCAATCCCTCATCAAATTTGCCGTCAAAGAGCCATGCATTTCATGCAAAGGAAATACCATCAACACAAAATCAGAGATCTGCCGTCACTCTCCATCAGAGGCGGCCAAACCATCCCCTCGTTCACACGTCAAGTTCAGTCCAGAGAGTTTTCTGGAACGGTCACCCATTGTCCGGCTACATTGGGTTTAGTTTGTATATTGGTATGGAAGATTAGGGTTTTAGACATGTGAGGGTAATGCATGTTTAAACATGATCAAGCTTGAAGATTTATCCAAATAAAATGGTTTTTATATTAATGTCATAATGATTGAGCCTCATTAAGAAAGGTGGGGTGGTTTTCTTGTAAATCAAAGCACCACATTGAGAATTGTATCCAAGTTGAAAAAAAATGAAAACAATTTTCAATTAAAAAGGTAATAGTAACAAATTTGATGTTGCATCAATAAAGGTTTTAATTGCATGAGGTTTCATTTTATTCTAGAATTATCTCCTCATGAAATTCTTTTTCTAAAAAATTGTGCAATTCATATGATTTTTTATGTATTAAAATGATTGTTAGCAATGCACATCCCAATTGTAAGATTTAGATTGTGTATTGGCATGGAGATTAAGGTTTGCAAACGTGGGGGTAATGCATGTTTTATCCATGCTTATGGGTTTTGACATAGGTTCCTTTCTTGTAGGGCATATTTTGGATAATCAAATAACCATGGGTTGAACTCCCAAGTCTCAAATTTTAGAGGTCCAAAACCCTACAAAGTCACCATTTCCAAATCTAGACTTGGTGTGGAAGAAAGGTGAGTGACATGGAAGTATAAACAAGATTTCCATTGAATGTTCATCTATACCACATGGATGTGTTCATGATTTTTTGGAAGGTGAATGAGGTGATTTGCATACCCCAATAGAATTCAGATGGGGTCAGATTTCGGGAAAACATTAAACAGGCCAAAGGAAATGATGGCTGTCAGTATAAAAGTTCTACTGTAATTTTTTTCTCCAGTCTGCCCTTTTGCCCCGTCCATATTTTCTCAAGTGACACCCAGGCATGTTTTGCACTCGTAACCTCATATAATTCGGCATGTTTTGCACCTGTAACCTCACACAACATGTCACGTAATATGTTACATACCCCTTTAAATCCCTAGTGTGTTCATAACGTGCAGAACACGGACTCACAACATGCCTCAGCATGACAAGGTGAAAATAAACCGGGCAAATAGGTAGACTGGAGGAAAAAAATCGCAGCAGTACTTTTGTACTGACTGCATTCATTTCCTCTGGCCTATTTAATATTTTCCCAGATTTCGGGCCCTTGCAATTTTTGTGTTATTTTATTTGGGGGTTATTTTTTAAATTCTAGCCAAGTAAAGATTCCCCATTGGGGCAATGGGTCATACCCAAGATCTAATGTATTGAAATTTCTCAGTCCATAAATGTAATCTTTACAGTTGCGCTAGTCAGGCAATTGGACCCATGGTTGCACTCAGACTGTCACTCTTCACTGTGCGTTGAACGGACGGATGCTTCGATCCCATTATTCAGACAGCAATCAATTTTCTATGACAACTTTGAGTGGGTAACACATGACTGTCAGATGTGGTCAGATTTCGGGTACTTGCAATTTTGGTGGCGGGACGCTACATCCGCCCCCCAACCCACTATTCTACCTGAGTTCTCAATATTCTGATGGGCGACAAATTGCAAGAATTTGGAGTTTTTTGCATTTTGGCACATTACTTGTGATGCTTGTTATTACCCTAGTAACTTAGCCAATTCGACACTTATTACATTATTTAAAGAAATTTTGGGATTTTCAGTTTTCATTTCTTCCAAATAAAAAATATTGTGAAGGATAATAGTGAATATTTAGGAATATTCTATTTGTTGAAATGAATTTTAAAAATTAATTAATTATTCAAGGGACATGTGTTGAAATGGCTAAGGTACTACAGTATAAGCCATGTCAAGATTGTCATCATGGCAAAGTTTACCCAAGAGGGCATAACCCTGGAGCCCTGCCTGGGTATGGAATACCAAAAGGGCCATACTTTTATCATATCCTTGTCTCGAGGAATATTTCATTAGCCTCAGCTGAATTCCATTAGCCTAGCATGGGTGATAATATTGTGCGTTCTTTTTTTTTCTTTCCCAAGAGCCTTTGATTTCAAACCCCTTAAGAAGTTTTTAATTCCAAGCACATGGTTTTTAATTCTGAGTATAGGGCTTTTTTCATCCCAAGCACAAGGTTTGGACTTTGGACCTGAAGAGGATGAGGTTTGGGAGCAGGTGAAGGTTCTACCAACCTCATCCTCTGTCAGACCATCGACACCATGTATGCATAGAACTTTCAAGCACCAAACCTTGTGATTGAACCCCAAAACCCTATATTAAATTTTTTAAAACCTGTGCTTAGAATAAAAACCACATGCTTGGATACCCATGCTAGGGGCTTTGTATAGCCGGCTATTAATTAAAAAATGAAATAATTAAAAAAGATAGATAGTACATCTGGATGCAGGTCTTATTATTGGAGTAAAGATGATTTTTGTTATTGGGTTAGTGAGGCCATGGAGAATTGGGTTCCTATTGCACCCAGATGTCACTCCTCTTTTGAGGTTTATTTGAGTGTTGGGCGGGTAAACCCATTATCCTGATATACTTGTGGGTATATTGTCGCGTAACTATATAGGGGCTGGTAAATATATATGGGGTGCTTTTGTCTACCTTTTTAATTATCCTATTTGGCTAGTATATTTTTACAGGGCTGCCACAGGTACAAAAGAAGCTTTGCAAGTCTTGCCTACCTACCACTCTTTGCGTCCTTCTCTTCTTCACTTACATCCTCACAATGCAAAGAACTGAGCTTACTATGACCTCTCTAAAGCATTGAACCTAAACACAGGGCTCAATAGACTTGTCTGGAAGGAAGGTGAGAATTCAACTCCTACCGATTTTTGTGCTACTGTTTGGGCCGCAATCAATTATGTATGACAACTTGTGAATGGTATGAACGTTTTTCACACATGACTGACTGTCAGATGGGGTCAGATTCGAGAAAACATTAACAGGCAAAAGGAAATGATGGCTGTCAGTATAAAAGTGCTACTGCATTTTTTCCTCCAGTCTGCCCATTTGCCCCATACATATTTTCTCAAGTGACACCCTCGCATGTTTTGCACTCGTAACTTCATATAATTCGGCATGTTTTGCACTTGCAACCTCACATAACATGCCAAGTAATATGTTACATACCCCTTTAAACCCCTAGTGTGTTCATAACGTGTAGAACATGGACTCGAAACATGCCACGCCATGACAAGGTGAAAATAAACCGGTTAAATGGGCAGACTGGAGGAAAAAATCGCAGCAGTACTTTTGTACCGACTGCATTCATTTCCTTTGTCCTGCTTAATATTTTCCCAGATTTCGGGCCCTTGCAATTTTAGTGTTGTTTTATTGGGAGGTTCTTTTTTAACTTTTAGCCAAGTAAAGAATCCCCATTGAGGCAATGGTTCTTACCCAAGATCGAATGTATTGAAATTTCTCAGTCCATAATCTTTACAGTTGGGCTAGTCAGGCAATTGACAATTGGGCCCATTGTTGCACCCGGACTGTCACTTTTCTTTATGCGTTGAAAGGTCGGACGCCTCGATCCCATTGTTCAGGCTGCAATCAATTTTCTATGACACCTTGGTGAGTGGGTCACATGACTGTCAGATGTGGTCAGATTTCGGGTACTTGCAATTTCGGTGGCGGGACGCTACATCCGCCCCCTATTTTACCTGAGTTCTCACTATTCTGATGGGCGATAAATTGCAAGAATTTGGAGTTTTTGCATTTTGGCATATTACTTGTGATGCTTGTTATCACCCTAGTAACTTGGCCAATTCGACACTAATTATATTATTTTAACAAATGTTGGAATTTTCAAAAATTATTTCTTCCAAATCAAAAACTAATGTGAAGGATAATAGTGAATATTTAGGAATATTCTATTTGTTGAAATGAATTTTTCAAAATTAATTAGTTATTCGACGGACATGTGTAGAAATGGCCAAGATACTAGATTATAAGCCAAGTCAAGATTGTCATCATGGCAAAGTTTACCCAAGACGGCATAAGCCTGGAACCCTGCCTGGGTATGGAATACCAAAAGGGACATACTTTTATCATATCCTTGTCTCAGGGAATATTTCATTGGCCTAAGCTAAATTCCATTAGCCTAGCATGGGGGATAATATTGTACATTCTCTTCTTTTTTCCTTTCCCAAGAGCCTGTGATTTCAAACCCCTTAGGAAGAGTTTTTAAATTCCAAGCACATAGTTTTTAATTCTGAGTATAGTGTTTTTTTCATCCCAAGCACAACCTTTGGACTTTGGGTCTCCGAAGAGGATGAGGTTTGAGAGCAGGTGAAGGGTCTACAAACCTCATCCTCTGTCAGCCCATCAACACCATGTATGCATTGAACTTCCAAGCACCAAAACTTGTGATTGAACCCAAAAACCCTATATGGAATTTTTAAAACCTGTGCTTAGAATGAAAACCACATGCTTCGATACACATGCTAGGGGCTTTCAATAGCGGGCTCTGGAAAAAGTGAATAATTCAAAAAATGAAATAATTGAAAACGGTAGAGTAGTATATCTGGATGCAAGTCTTATTATTGGAGTAAAGATGATTTTTTTGGTTGGGTTAGCGAGGCCATTGAGAATCAGGTTCACATATTCCCGTGTGAGGTTTATTTGAGTGTTGGGCAGGTGGGTAAAAGCACATTACACTAGACGAAAATTGGCAATTCAAAGTCCATTTTTAGAGTCCAAAATTAATGATTTTTTTTTTAAAAATTTAAATGGTGTTGAAGTTCACATTTTTTTTCCATTTCCATGTTTATACCACCATAATTTAAACATTTTTTTTAAACCTTTAAAAATATGGCCTCGAAAAAGTCAATTTAGATATCAAAATGGACTTTTCAAATTTTTAAATTTTCATTTTGAATTTTAAAATGTTTGAAAGATTTTTTCTTGTTTGATTTTTTCATCTTTAGTGTTATGCTACTTCAATGTGTGGCAGTAAAAAGTTGGAGGTTTAGTTTTCAACTCCACTAGAAAAAAAAAATCCAGAATCATAATTTTTTTGAAGTAGTTTGGACTAGGGACATTGGATGTACCATCCTTTGTAAAGTCCACCTTGGATTGAACATTTATTCTTTTGGTAATTTTTTTTTTGGGTTTCAAAGATTAAAATGTGTAGGTTTCAATTTTTCATCTCACTTTTGCCAAATTTTTCAAATAGATTCACATACAATGCAAAAATACTTGATTCACCTAAAAAAACTTGTCATAAGGACATCCAAAAAAATCCATCATAGCATGTTTTTACCCTTGGCGAATAAGGGGTTTCAGTTGTTTCGCTGAACAACCATGTCCATGGGGCAACTTAATCCCTTTGCTCCCCTAGGAACATGGTTTTTCCCCAAGGCAACTTAAGTTTTTTATTCCTCAAGGAAACATGGTTGCCCATTTAAGGTAACTTAATCCCTTTCTCCCAAGGCAACTTATGCCCTTTACTCCCCAAGGAACATGGTTCTTTTGAAGAAATTGTTCTTGGGCAACTAACTTCAAAAAATACACAAGGACAATTTTTTTTCATCCATTTCATTTGTGAATGAAAAGGTTCAAACCCTAGACCTTTGGATTGCAAGAGGGGATTTTAACCATTGCATTGGTTTTTTCTCCTTTGAAAATAACATTAAAAATATGTTTATAATGGCTATTCTTCATATAGGCTTTTCAATTCATTAACCATTGTGTAATTCCCCATTAAATGAATGACATCAAAATAAATTGCCATTTAACATTATCGTATGGACTTTTAGAGAATGGAACATCCACCAAAAATGAGCCACCTTAGACTACATACACCTCCATTCAATTGATTTGGGATTTGAAAATAAGACCAATTATATAAACCATGAATATGCAATTAATTCATAATTGTGTCTTTAAATAAATGTACACCATTAATTTTATAAAGGTTATTTAAAACACCTTATTTGATAACATATAACATTTTTCATTAATTTGAAATTTTCATTTTATTTTTTTAAAATGATAAAAACAACACTTACCCAACTACATCTTTAATGAAAGAACATTTTGCAACCTAAAAAAATCATAATCATCAACATTATAATAACATAATGTAGTACCAAATATTTATGTATCATCTAATATAAGCTTCATGATTTTAAAAAAATTGAATTTTTTTATGTGGAAAATTACTCTTTATGGTTGTATGTTTGTATATGCAAAATTTCATGGAAATTTTCTCATTAAAATTAGTTTTTTTAGTTGTTTTATTACATTTTAATGTTTGTGATGCACAATTTCAAGTTTAAAATGTATTCCAATGGACAATTGAATTGTTGATATGTGCGTCAATTTCACAACATTATGAAAGTTTGAGATGTTACCCACCTTTCAATGCACATTTTGATCAAGATCCCTTTTCCAACTATTTATAAAAATACATTAAAAAATGTGTTGTAATGAAAATTATCAAAATGTGATTACTTTTTGTATACAAGGTACCATGGAAACACCCTTTGATCAATTTTCTAATGTTAACATGCTAAGTTAAGCTCATATGAAAAATAAGCACTCGAAAGGAATAAAAGTTCCAAGCTTCTTCCAAGGTTATACAACTTTGACACTTTAGGCATTCTAAAATGTATTCGTGGATAGAAATAAACGCAAATTAATGCAGATTTCCCTTGTGTTTTAGTTGTTTTCCAATAGCTATGTTGTTATAGATTATCATTGACAAAGTCAGGTGAAGTGAGCAAGCTTAACAACAAGAACCCAACAACAAAATGATTTTAATTAAAAGGCATGAACATGGTAAAGTATGCCAATCAAAGACACTTGCTACTTTTCTTGAAAATATCCAAAAAATATACCTTAATATATTGAATTCATAAATATTATTTAAATCAATGATCAACAATTAGAAGTTTTTTGACTTCATTGCATAATATTGAAGAACCACATGTTTTAATATGCATTTAAGTACATTTTTTGAAATGTTAGTACTGGAAAGTACGTGTCACAATTTTTGCAAAATAGAGTTATAAATACATGAAAGTAAAACATCAATTATAATTATTGTACTTTCAAGTTGATAAAGACGTAGTGTGTATGAATATAATTTCAACTTTTCATATTATGGTCATAATCTATCAAAGTTTTAATATAAAAATATATGGGAAAATTTGAACAACCATGCAATTTAAAACATATTCTTCATCCACTTTTCTTATATAAATTTTTTAAAAACTTTATGTTGAACTTACAATAAATTCAATGAAATATTCTAAGATTTCAAAATGAAATTTAAATAGATTTTAAATATCTTTTTGAATGTGAATGTTCAAAAGAGATTTTTTTTAAATTAATTTTTTTAAAGACTACTTTTTTTTGACATATTTTATTATGCTTGAACCCTAATGCAAAGAACCAAGCTTACTATTACCTCTAAAGCATCGAACTTAAACGCAGGGCTCGGTAGACTTGTGAGAATTCGACCCCTACCGATTTTTGTGCTACTGTTTCTTTCACACCACAGGGTGAAAGGCAGTTTCGATTCCATTATTGGGGTTGAAATCAATTATGTATGACAACTTTTGAATGGTATGAATGTTTTGCGCACATGACTAATTGTCAGATGGGGTCAAATTTCGGGCCTTTGTAATTTTTCTGTTATTTTATTTGGGGGTCCCTTTTTAACTTTTAGCCAAGTCAAGGTTCCCCGTCGAGGCAAAGGGTCATACCCAAGATGTAATGTACCGTAGCAGCAAGGGAATTCACCCCCAAGCGCTGCGAATAATTAATTTCAAAAGTTTTGAGGTTTCGCTAAGGCAATTTCGAATTTAACAACATTTTACGACCGCCTTCCCAGATATAATTTCAATTTTCTCCCGTTGTGAAACAGTTTCTAGGTATGCACTGCGTTGTGGCTAGTAGGTACTGTATTGAATGCCGTCCAATAATGAGCAGGCTCCAATAGACGGTGGAGATGATGCCCTTTTGGAGGGAAGCCCCTTCAAAAAGTGGCTCGGTCCAAGGAACCAGTGACACAGGCTCTGAGTTTGAACATTGGGCCACTTTGGTCACTCCAGAGTTCAACTTCAAGCTCCTCTGGCATGGCTTGACCTCAGAGTCGGAGCAGAAGAGCTGTTGCAAGAAGAGGCATTAGGGCCGGGCGTTATGGCGTCAGGGGTGAGAGTTGCCACGATCACCCGATTCTTTTCTGTGGATAAGAGGTCTGAAGAAGAAAAGGCTGCTGATAGAAAGTCTGTTCTAGCAAAGTGGCGTGATGAGGAAAATGCTAGATTGGCTTGCAAGAAGGAGGTTGAGGTAGCTGCTAAAGCAAAAAGGCTTGCATCCAAAAGGCCTGTTGGCAGACCAAAGAAAGTCAAGCAGGCTCAGGCAGTTCTTGTAGGACAGGAAGGAGAGGAAGGGAATCTAGAAGATGGGGGTGAGGAACCACCTGCTAAGAAGAAGAGGGGTCCCTACACCAATTGGTTTGTGCCGGATCTCTGGAACTTCATCTTCGCTGTAGTCAAGAAGCATCCTAGAAACCTCTATGATGCTCTCTTTTCCCTCCAACATAACAAGAAGCCAGGTCGATTAGACAGCCCTTTTGGCAAGCTAACCGTCCAAACGCTGAAAGGCTGGTTTAAGAAAAATGAGGAGGGGGTCTTTGTCCTAAAACGCAAGGTCGCAGACTGCATTGCACTGCAGAATGCGAGGAAAGCTAGCCACAAGCCTAGACCGATGGGGATTTTCACAGAGTTCCCTGAAACATTTGAGCTGGTCTGTAAGACGCTCAAGGGTGTGAGGGATGCTGGGCAGCCATTGGACAGTGGGATCATCCAGGGAATCATGCAGGGGTGCATCTACTAGTCTGCCCCTGAGATGTTTCAGCGGACGATGACGGGCAAGTGCGGGGAAGATGTCAAGTTCTCAGTGTCAAAGACCTTTGGGAAGGCCTTTGTCCGGAAGCACCAAGGGTGGACGTGGAGGCGGGTCACCACAGTAACGAACAAGCTCCCGGAAGACTAGGAGAAGCAAGGTGATGAGACAGCGTACAGGGTTGCTGCCCTTTGCAAGTTGCACAACATCCCCCCTGAGCTAGTTGTCAATTCTGATCAGACCGCCATCTATGTGCGGCTCGCAGCAAAGCAGACTTATGAAACCAAGGGAGTGAAGGCTGTTCGGAGTTTAGGAAAGGGCGAGAAGAGGCAGATAACGAGGATGGTTAGCTTAGCTTCCAGTGGTAGCATGCTTCCATTGCAGTTCATTTTCCAAGGGAAGACCATAGCGGTGGTACCAAAGCATGTTGAAGCTAGGGAAGCTGTCAGGAAGGGGTGGGATTTGACCAACTCAGAGAATCACTGGTCAAATCAAACCACCATGAAGCGGTTTGTGGAGAAGGTCTTGGACCCGTGGCGCGTCGAGAAGTGCAAGGAGCTGGGGTTGGATTCTTCCAAGCAAAAGATGGTGTGGCTCATAGATTGCTGGAAAGTTCACACGTCGGAGGAGTTCCGAAACTAGCTTAAAGAAAACCACCCCTTCGTCCATTATCTTTATGTGGCTGCAAACTGCACAAGCAAGCTCCAGCCAGCGGACGTAGTGTTGCAGATACCTTTCAAGCATGGTTTTCGTAAGCAGTTTGAGAAGTGGCAGAATGAGTTGGTTGCTTCGCAGCTTGCTGAAGGGGTAAGACTCGAGGATGTAGAGCTGCAAGTAGGAATCAAGAAGCTGCACGAGTTACTTATTGGCTGGTTCCTATCGTCATGGGCGAGCTTTGCGAGCAAGTGGAGATGATCCAGAAAGGTTGGGCCTTGTGCAGACTGGGCAACATTCACATTCCCTGCTTCCAAGATGCAGCCATGGGGCAATGCCTGCAGAGGGGTCTACTTGCGGAGCTGGAAAACCTTGGGGATGAACCTGAAGTCACCGAGGACGAGCTAGAGAGTGGGGCTTTTAGGAGCGCAGGCATCGAGGAAATTCCGTTGGTGGCATCGGTGCAGGATGTGATGAGTGTTTGCTTGGAGGAGGAGCACACACTCGAAGTTTTCAGATCTTTGAGCCGGCAGGATGATGAGTTAGTGGCAGAGTTGGAAGAGCTAGAAAACCTGGCAGACCTTGATGACGTACCGTAGATTTAATTTTTTCATTTCTCCATTTCTCCCTGCAGGCCCAATTTAGTTTCAAGTTTTTCTCCTTGGCCTGAAATAATTATTAAAAGATGAACTCCCTTGCCACTACGGTATTGAAATTTCTCAGTCCATAAAGGCGATTGATAATTGGGCCCATTGTTGAACTCAGACTGTCACTCTTCCTTTGCGTTGAAGGGACGGACACCTCGATTCCATTATTCAGGCTGCAATCAATTATCTATGACAACTTGTGAATGGTAACACATGACTGTCAGATGTGGTCAGATTTTGGGTACATGCAATTTTGGTGGTGCGACGCGAAACACCTTCCCCCCCCCCCCCCCCCCCCCCCCCCCCCCACCTTCCCCTCATTCAACTCAACACAAAAATATATTTTTTTTTTTATATTTT
>Ga0116229_10013515_pt1 | contig 11526 bp, 8 predicted proteins | sample S1TSphgellanicum_3_FD_87313 | JGI IMG/M metagenome (GOLD analysis project Ga0116229, IMG submission 87313) | Host-associated microbial communities from peat moss isolated from Minnesota, USA - S1T2_Fc - Sphagnum magellanicum MG | ecosystem: Host-associated > Plants > Peat moss > Unclassified... | reverse complement strand
GTATTCAGACTTAGATGTTAACACCATCCTATGTGTCTCTCTCTTGGTCTCTCTCTGCCTTTCTTGCACAATTGCATGAACATAATAGACCTGGAACAAAGACAACCAAGAGATCAGCAGCAGCACCTGTCTTCAACAAAGGAATCAACATAGAAAATGAGGACAATGCCGAAAAGGATAGTGCTACTATACGCCCATGCTGGTGATGCATAATGCTCCGGGTGTGCTTGCCCCTTTGTCTGTCAAAAGGCTCAAAAGAGTATTACCCTTCTTAACCAGCCGCAGGTCCAACGTGTCTTGACCTCAAGGACCTTACGCACTGAACTATACTACAAGTCATATCCAAGAAGCTTCCATTGTCTCACTTTGCAAGCTTGAAACAAACAAATAGCCAAATATAATGAGAGACCCATGGACAAAAGAATTCAATAGCACTTCAAGAAGGGTGCTAGACACTGGCTTACCAAAGCTAAATGCACTAATGCAAATGGGAATAGGCAGCATGCTGCTGATGTGACTGTCACTGCATGAAGGCGCTTCTTTGACAAGCTCTGCACACCATAACAGATTTAGCACTCATCCAGTAATATGATATTAGTAAGGCCCATTCATTATCAGTGTAACATTTTCCAAGCTCAAAAGTCTCCTCTGCTATCCACAGAAAATGGAACCTTTCAAGTAAAACTAACCATCAAACTCAATTTCTCCAACAACCAGATCTCCTTGAATTGCTATTACAGACCGCACCATCAACACAAGGATGAATTAATGTACCTTTAAAGATACGCGTCTGCTAATAATACGGCGCAATGCAGCTAGAACACCTGATAGAGCTGGCAAAAACATGGACCACAGTCCAATATGCCTAACCTCCTCTTCTCCCCTCAGTGATTTTCCACTTGCTTTGAAAGGTAACCAAAAGTCATGGACAAAACTATTACAGATGCATGTGGAGCATAAGGATTTTGCTGGAATCGACTACAGAGGTACTAAAACATTACTCAATCTCTAAGTAGCAAGGAGTCACCATTCAAAGCAGACATAATGTACTCTGTATGCAGATACCAAATGCTAGAAAAGTAGGGGACAATATATCTTAAGAAATAATGAACAACAGTGCAGGTTGCCCTCCAGAAAAGCAGCGGGGATACAGAAAGGAGAATTGCTTGACAATGCCCATCCTTGAGACAGGAAATAGAAAGCCGCCAATATTGCTACTAGCCCAGCCACCTGGCATATTCCAGAATTTGATATCAGTATGCAAAGTTTGTGTCCTATCTATCTGAGATTCTGCATTCATCCTCATAGCCAGGATGCTAGTCATGCAACTGACTGGTCATAAGTCATACCACAAGTATGCAATACAATCAAATAGGGTGAGGAGACTTTGTCAAGTATTTTGAAGAGCATCTGCATTGGTGGTAAAACTAACTATATCCAACTGACAGAGCCAAGAGCTTGACAGCAAAAATGAGCACCATGTCAAAAACACTTTTGCTTTGATAATAGACTTTGGATAAGTTTGATTGAACCCTAAGATCTTACCCGTCTCCAGATAAACCCACTACGGCCAAAGAGCAATGTGGAGATTGCACCCAACACTGCTCCTGCATACTCAGCAAGTATGGTTCTGCACAGCCAACACCATTCTTGTCACATTCTAAGATGATGGCTTGTGAACATGTTTGCAACTATTTTGCACACTTGTGTTGTTGACTGGCACAGCATCACCACCTAACACCTGGAGTAGACGTTGCACCCAGGGTAATTCATGATTTCTCTTGCCACAACAGAACAAAACAGCTACAATCCACCCAACATGCAGAGTTCCACTAAATTTGGACACCTATAGCAGATGCCATGGTGTTCAGAGTCTTTCAAAAAGACAGAAAGGCACACCTGACAGGTCCACAGGTACGAAGGCCTCTGCCCCATAGTATGAGGGATAGCGCCATCACACCACCATTGATAAGAGTAGGTACGAGCTGCCATAGACACCCTGCTCCCCATCAACATTAACCTAAGACACATTTTGTATAGAAACAACTCAAACATGAATGTCCATGCTACAGATTTAATACTGTGCAAGCATAAAACCAAGAGCCCCTTGTCAAATGTTTCCCAACTTAATACATCTGCCTGCCTGGTGGTAATTGCACCCATAACAATAAGGATGAAGAAAGAGAGTTAGTGGCATTAACAATGACACATAATTGAGAAGGAAAGCAATGTCAATGCAATATGGAGAAAGAAAACTTCATATAACATTACAGTAACCGGATGACAAAATGTTACATCAGATCTGGCCAAACAAAACAAAAATTACAAGAATGAGTTTGGCCATGACCTTCTGAGTTTCACTCACAGTACAAGACCATCACCTTCACCATGAACAGCAGTGACTAGCTGCCATTACTCTTCACTGACTTTCTCAACCTCCCAACAGTGGGTGTTGATAAGTAGTAATGATCTGCTCAAACTTAGGGAGGACAATTGTACAAAACTCTGCATCCTTAATTTTTTTTATCACATTTCCAAGAGTGACTGGAAGACTCAGTCATGATGTTATAGCACTCAAGGGGCATTTAATGCAAGAAATGATGACCAGCTTCAGAGATAAACCTCCACAACAAATGTGAATTGATCAACTTCTAAATGGAATTCAGCAGTGACTGAATCCCAACCTGATGATTTCATCAGCTCCCAACAATGGGTTGAAAGGAGTTGAGTCTCAGTCACTGCTGACCCCAAATAAATGCCAAGAATTGGTCTTGAACTTCAACAGTGAAGCTCCCAGTTGGTGGGGAAGGCCATTTTGACCAAAAAAAAAAAACATAATCAAGTGGGATAAAAGCTCCCCAGAAGACACTGTCCTTTATCATGATGAATTGAGGAGAGGCTGCAACACCAGACACATGAATCAGGTACACAGAACAGTCTCCAATGACCTTTCAACACAAAATAGTCAGGAATCCCTTTGTCTGAGAAATCAAGGAATGACATAGCTGGCAAGTCTAACTATGTGACAGTGGCTAGTTTTACAACCAAATGTGACCATCTAAAAAACTGTTGACATGAGGGACTCACTGTTTGTCAAAAACATCAATCTCCAAACCTTCTCCATGGCACCTAACAGCAAAATTCCAAAACACACCATAGCTACTTGCTTATCCAACTTGTCGTTGTAGAAGAGAAAGAAAGTACCAGAGAAGAGGACAATGGTCGGCCTCGCCAGGGACGCTGAAGAATGAGAAACAAGCCAGCTGAGCCAAGTAAGCACACAAACATGAAGACCACAACAGAGATGCCCTCTGTCACCAAGTAGCGATATGCTGCATATACTGAGAGCAGCCGCAAAAAACGGCCTATTATATGGAACCCATGCTGTGGTGCTTGCCTATACCAATCACCCTCCCATCTTGTCAGAACATGATAATGCACTGAATACGCTTTCTGTAACAAAGGCCAAGATAATTGAGCAAAGAAGGCTGATTGATACTTAGGCTGGAATAATTGAGCAAAGGTAAAAATTTGATTGTGAGAAGTACTCTAAAGGACTGTCCCAATAACTCTTTTTTTTCTTGAGACAATGTCAGATTACCAACTCTGAGAATTACCTTTCTTGCTCATAGTCTAAATTTGGCATCTTCACTGGTGTCTAAACAGAAAAGAGTGGTCACAGTTGGTGACATGAAACTTTTGGTCAAAAAGAAAAAATAGAAAAGATCCAGAGAAATCGAGGAACAACAACAATTTGTGACTTCATGATCCTGCCTTCCAGTAACCCTAAGAACTGGAATACAGTGTGCATCCCAAAATTTTCGTAGAGGATAAATGGTGACAAGTGATAAGAATCATAAACTGCAACATTCCTTATCAGACATGAACCAAAAAAAGAGAAAAGAACAAGGTTAATTATCAATCCTTCCATTGCCCATGCCTCCAGGTAACCCTAGAACAGGAAGAAAGGACCTTGCTCCCCATTTGGAACACTAATTGCAGTTGCTAAACGGCAAAAAAGAGATTGTAATTACAGACTTGAAAATTTGATTCTTGATCACCAGAAAGCAAGGATCTCAAAGGACAAACAAAGGCACAGAGAACAAAATTCTGGCCACTCCATCCTCATGCAAAAGCGGAAACCCTATAATTCGAACAAAAGTTACATCATTTTCCTTCCAACACACACACACATTCCAAAATGAGAGAAATCGATACAAACCTGGCGGAAAATGGGCCCAAATTGAATGCTCTCAAAGCCCCAGTGGCTGCCTCCTGCCGTGAACGGTGCATAGCTAGATCTTTTTAAAACGCCAAAAAAAAGAATCACTTCCTCCGGTGCTACTCCGCTTTGCTTCTGATTTCCAAAGCCCGAAGGCAAAGCAAATGAAAATTCCCCAAAATTTTCGAACCGAAATGTTATGCTCCAAGTAGCCCCAATCCCACAGAACCACAAAAGCTTGACGACGAACTTTGCTCACGGAAAACCACTGCTATACAAGATGAAATTTGGAACTAGTGCTTGTATCTGAAGGTGGCCGTCCACTGCACAAGATAGCTTGCTCCAATTCTAGCTCCAACAACAAATTCATCAAACAATTCCAACTCCAACGCCATCTTCTTCCTCTTCTTCTTCCTGCTCATGTTCTTGTTCTTCTTCTTCATCTAACCCTAATTCTTCAGCACGTAGCGCCCTGGTTACGGCTCATGATCATCTCTTAACCGGTCGTGGGTTCAAATTCCACTGACGACATATGGGAGCTGGTATATAGAATAAGGTCCCTTTTACACTAGAGCCTGAAAAAGCTCATGATTATTGAAATAGAAAATCTATGATTGGAAGAAAAATCACTTTAAATTTCAAGTTCACTTTACACAAGGTTTAAGGACCAAGGAAATCTATCTATGAAGCAAGATAGTTTGTTGTGTTTTGTCACATGGATATCTCCAAACCACATCACTTCATGTCACACTCTTTATATCTTCGAAAAGTTCTTGACGAGTAGGGGTGCACCAACTTGGTTTGAAACCATTTGGAACTACAGTGTGGAAGCTATTGATTATCGAACTATTTTCTCAATGAAAACAAAATAAAATTGAAATTGAAACTTGCTTTGGAATTTGGGGGCGATATTGGTGTTGTTGGAAAGCTCTTAATGAGTCAAATTTAATAGACTTTATTTCAAATTTTCAATGCTAAGGTGTGGAAGATATTGATTTTTGAGTCAATTTTGTTGATGGAAATTGAAACAAATTGCAAAAATTGGGTTTGGAAGGAAAAAATATGGATTGAGCCCTCAAGGTGTTCACACTTGGGCCAATATAATAGGCTACATTAATTTAAATGGATGAAAAATTAACATTAAATGCATTATCGATAATGTTTCATGATCAAAGGGGGATGTTGTCATGCTCATCTATTTGAGATGGGCTTAAAAGCAAGCCCATTAGACCATAAGTTCAAAAAAACCATGATTGGTCAAATTGTGATGATTCAAACTCAAAAAAAGTTATAATCTCTTTTTAGTGGTGTTTTGGACATTTGTTAGATCATAAATCCAAAAAAACCTTGATTGGTCTACAAAAGAGTTGTCATGATTTTTTCCCAATAAATTTTAATATTGTTTTTTGAAGGTGGGCATGAAGTTTGTTAACCCATGGGTCAAAAGACTATGATTAGTTGAATTTTTACACTTCTTTTTCCCAAAAAAACTAATAAAGCTTTTTTGAAGGTGGGTGCAAGGTTAGCCCATGGTTTTAAAAAGTTGTGATTTGGTTAAATGTTTTACATAATATTTTTTTTCAAGTTTTAAAAATCTTTTGTGGGCACAAACTTTGTTAGCCCATGGGTCAAAAAAATAATTTTTGGTTGATTTTTTTTACATTATTTTTAAAAAATTATGATTCATAATGATCCTATTGTTGAAATGAAAAAAAATGGGAAAAATGTGAAATAATAAACAAAAATAAAGTGATGAAAAAAATATAGAAAAGACCTTAAACCAATAGTAAAAGAATTACATAGAATATCAAGTTAAAAATCAAAATTTACAAAAAATAATCAATTACCTTTTTTGGCTTCATAATAATATGTTGATACTTCAATAAAAAAATTATTTTCCCTTTACATTACACTTGACAACTTGGGCCTACACATAAATCATTTTTGAATTTTGATGGCATGGCCTTTGGATGTGTTTGGAGGGTTTTCAACATTTCCATGGTCAGGGTCCTTCACCATATTACAAAAGGGGGTCTAATGTATATTATCCAACTCTACAAATATTCCACATTAGAACCTTTTCAAATTTGTTTTTTCATATCATCACCTTTGAATCATTCACATGTGAATTTTTATTAAAAATCTTCTCCCAAGCAACATCAACACATTTGCTTTTACATATCATCACCTTTGAATCATTCACATGTGAACAAAAAAATTAATTATTTTCTCAAGCAAGATCAACAAATGATATTTCTTGCATTGAAAAAGTCACATCACATTGAATAAAAGGTTTGTTCTCTCTAAATCTTCTCTTCAAAATTGACATAATTAATTGAATTTTTTTGGCATAATTGATTGAATTTTTATTTTTTTAATTCCATAGTTGAAGATTGAATTTCATGATTTAAATTGAATGGAAGTGGTAATGATTTCATGGAAAAGTTATATACTCATGTAATTTTGTTTTGATATCATAAAATTCAAGGAACAAATGAAAACATATTAATATTTCAACCTTAGAGCATATTGATATTTAATATGTGGCCCTATATGTGGCCTTGCATTGGAAATCTTGGATCAAGTGCAACAATCATATCAAGTGGATTTAGTAGAAGACCAATGAATTTTGGTGGCAAAAATTACCAAAGGGCTACACAAAAAAACCTTAACAACATGGCCATTGGAAAAGTAAAGTTAAACATGGACAAAATTGTCAAATCTTCATGGTGCCATGTGGCAACATTGCCACCATCTATGCAAACGTTGCCACCTCCCAATTGTCAATAATGCTCCTAACATTGTTGAACTTATCACCAACATAGTTTTTGCTATTGAAGCACATTTGCCAACAATGTGCAATACATCTATACAAACAAAATTGTTAATAGGAGGTGATTTAATGTCACCTCAAAATCGCCAACACTATAGGTGCATTAGGAAACTTAAAAATTAGGGGATGTTGGAAATTGAAATCGCACAATGACAATAGTTTGAGTTGTAGAATTAAATTTGCTATTATGTTTGCTTTGGTTGTTCATGGATTTAGAAAGCTTGTGATTGAAACTTGAAATTTGAAATCCAATTTTGAAAAAAATGGCGTGATGGAAATAAGAATTATGTTGTACAAGCCTTTAGACTTTAGAATCTAGTGTTGAACCATTGATAAGTGATCAATGAACCTCATAGACCATGGTTTAACAATATCAAGCAATGGAATTATTGTTCAAATAATGTTACTATTCTTGAGTCATGATAGGGTTAGGGCTCTACACCAAGGGATTCAAATTACAGCCTACATGAATCAAATTGACAAATTTGAGTTGTTTTTTCATGGCCAAGTTGCAACGATGTTCAATATCCAATCTACAGGAATCAAGTTCCCAACAACAACCAAGTGAGTTTTTCTTTAAATTGAATATGAACTTTTGAGTTTGTAGCTAAAACTTGCAATGTCAAGCTTCAATTTAATGTGTGAAGGTGAATAATTTTGTTCAAAACTCAAATGTGTCCATTTAAAAAAATTTGCAAGATCTATTTGAATTTTTGAACTTTGTTGTCAATTGTTGCAAGATTTTTTTGTTTTGAACCATCGACAACCATCGATCTTTAAATGTTGAGTTTTTCATGGCAAAAATTAACGATATTGAAACCAAAGTAAATAATAATGGCCCCAAGGCCTAATGAATCACAAAGCTTTCCATCTTGTTATGATGTTATAATTGGTCCTGTAGGAAGATTTGCAAATTCAAAAACATGGATTACACACAATTAGTGATCAAAATTCTAGGTGCGTATAGACTCCAACAATCATGAATGGTGATCGAATTAAGATCTAGAGTTTAGATTCTAAAAATCATGCCACTATTGTGGTTTGTGTGTTGTGTTCATTATTGAACTTCAAGAGTAGGTCTTAAATCCCTAACTCCTAATTAATTATTGAATTTCTTGGAGTCTTGATTAGTGATTGTTTTGTTGCCGTCAAGAATTAAGGATATTTGTGAGCTTAAACTATAGTTTACAAACTCTTGAATCTCAATTCATTCATGAATCTTTTAAAGGCCTACCTTTTAATTTTGAAGTTTTGGTTCTTAAGTTCTAGTTGTAGCTTTAAGGATTCAAATGCAACTCATGTACATTAGTAGTTTATGTTAGACCTAAAACATTGTGTATGTGTTTTTTTATATAGGCTCGAGAAGCACATGAACATTAGGGAACACTATAAATGTATTAAAGTATGTCTTTAGACTAGCCTTTCAATTTTGATTACCCGTTGTCCATATGGAAATCAGATAATTGTTTAGTTATTGAATCCCAACTTCCAAAACCCTACAAGCTACAACAATGGAATTCAAATTTTTAGTGTTTCATTCTTCCACTTTTTTTCCCTACTCATAAGCATTACACTTAATCTAACTACTAGGGGCAACATGTGCCCAATGCCTATGGACTAAGTGTTAATTTGTGGAAGTTATATCTATTGCTAGGTATATTCAAGTCAAATACTTGGAACTATTAAGCTTCACCTATAATTGACAATTATTCAAAGGAATTGGCAAACTTTGCGAAGCAAGTGAAGTTCATTACATTTTGCATGAATAGAAAAAAGAAAGGTATGTAATTTTCTATAGTATTTTTTTGCATTCTATCAAATTTCAATAGGTGATCATTACTTTGAAGTTCAAGCTATGAAGTTTGTTATAGTAGAAAATGTAGTTCAAATTGTGAATGTTATACACATGGCCCCACATTGCACAAATTGTAATATATGTTCATATTTTGTAGGTGGGGGAAGTTGGAAATATTGGCTTCACCTACATTGCTTATTGAATGGTTGTGTTATGTGGAGAATCTACAACTTTAAAAAATCCATGGGCACTAAATGTATAAATAATTGCATCTTTTGAAAAATTGTTAAGTATTAATCAATAGTCAATCTTTTGACAAAAAAACAAGATGGCCGCTGAATTTGGATTTTGAACTTCCCTATCAACTAGTTAGAAACTATGGCCCAAATTTTGTAGCTTTGCAATGTTGCCTAGTGCTCAATAGTTATGTGCATATGTTGTTTACTAATGGAACCCAAGCCTTGGAGGTTGGACATTGCATTTGTGTTTCGTTGTTGCATGATTGCAACTCTTACGCATCTTTGTAAGTGTAGTCAACTTGTCAAAAAAAAATGCAAGTGCAACTTGCAAATTACAAAACCATAAATACAAACAATGAAAAAGGTTTGTTTGTTTTTGAAACTTATGGTGCTTGTATGGCAAAATCACCATTTTACATTACAACATGAACATTGTACATATCATGTTTGTTAATTACAGTGAATTGAATTTGCATGAGGTTATAACTTATGATTGTTTGTCAATTGTGTTAAATTAAATTTGCATGATGCCTATTGTTTACTACTTTCATATTAGGGTTGTAACAACATGAATTGAATTTACATGAAGTTATGACTATTTGCCAATTGCATTAAATTGAATTTGAATTTGTTTGAAGCCTATTGCTTGTTACTTTCATATTATGATTACAAAGTTGTAATCCAAATCCTTTCTTAAATAATATGTTGATCAACTTTTATGTATAATCTACAGTGTGATTAAGTTTCAACTATGGACCTTTGCTTTGCTAATTTTGATCTTGTGTTGGTTGTAAGGTTAAAACACCATGGCCCTTTTGTAAATGCCCAAAAAATTTAATTTTAAGCCTTTGTTCCTTGTTTCATCAACCTTTGAAGATGAAGGTAATCCATTGTCCAACTTGGTGATGTTTCACATGTGAAAAAATCACCAAGTGTTGTTGTGTTTGATTCAACTTGTAAATATCTATTCAATCAAATTCCACCAAAGAAAGAAAAGTTGTATGACAATTCACATAAATTTCAAAATGCATGGACTACTTGTTTGCCATGGGTAGAATTTGTTGTTGATGAAATGGGGTTAGTGCAACAAGTCAGATGCAAGATTTGCACATTTGTTAAAGGGAAAGAAAAGTTTTGGTCCCAAAAGTGGATAGTTTGATTAAGCATGTTGGGCATAAGAAAGCTACAATTTTTATGCCAAGTGTCGATGTTGATTTTCATTACTACAATAAAATTTTGATGCATACCAAGAATGAGCCAATTTTTTTTGTTATTAAGGCCCTTCTATCTTGAACTAACTCCACATTGATGTCCTTTCAAATCAAAAATAAAAATATGTGCAATTTTTTCCATTTATCACATGTTGACCCATGGACATCCCATGATGGATTATCAATGCATTCAAGGCTTGTTCCAAATGCTAAATGTCAAATCTATTTCTAGAAAATGTTGGTAGAATTTTTAGGTTGGGGCATGGTTGGGTCACACATGAGGTGTTGTTGGAGGCCACCAAAGCAACATTTGCTTCTACCAACTTCATTGTTGTTAATGCAAATGAAGTTACAACAATTGACAACACATAGTGATTATCAATCCATTTATATGTGGTGCAAGGTTGGAAGAGGATTTTGATCCTCTTATGTGTTGAAAATGTTAAGGTTTTTGCCATGTCTAATAATGTTTTTGGATTCATGGTGAAAGGTTTTCTTGAGTGGTGGGTTAAGGTTGGAGGAAATGGTCGTTAGGAAGTTGGTCGGCATGGGGTGTGACAAAAGTAACATCTTTCAAGGCCATCAAGTGGGTGTGACCTTGTAGTTCAAAGAAAATATTGCCCCATTTATGAGTGAGGTTCGTTATTTTTCTCATAAGACCAATTTGGTAGTGATCACTTTGTTTGATTGGAACTTATGCATTACCTAAAAGATGTATTGCAAAACTTGTATGCATTTTTTGTCCACAACGCAAAAAAATCACTCCTTGAATTAAAAAAGCTAACAAATTTGATAAACACCAAAGGCAACAAGCTTGTATGAAATGTCAAAACCTAATGGATCACCATATTTTCAAACAAAACAAGTATATGTTAAATATCATCCTTTCATTATCAAAATGCATGCTAAAAATTAAAATAGTGATTAAACTTTGAAATATTTAAATGTGATGTGTGATGTCGAGCTCATTCTAGGGTTGCCTTATATCTTCCCATCGCTTGAATGTGTGCATATGTTAATCAAAATTACACGAGGTAAAGATGTTTTTGTGTGTGACTTTGTGAATTTAAACATTAAGCTAGTTCAACACGAATTTTCCAAATTATATTACAATCTTTACACTAGATTCAATGATCCATCATTCAATAACTTCAACACCATTAAAACCCTAATTAATGATACCCTTCCCATGAGTTGGTTTTCTAATTTTAATTGTGGAGATGATG
>Ga0116229_10013513_pt1 | contig 11529 bp, 10 predicted proteins | sample S1TSphgellanicum_3_FD_87313 | JGI IMG/M metagenome (GOLD analysis project Ga0116229, IMG submission 87313) | Host-associated microbial communities from peat moss isolated from Minnesota, USA - S1T2_Fc - Sphagnum magellanicum MG | ecosystem: Host-associated > Plants > Peat moss > Unclassified... | reverse complement strand
TTGGTGATAGGCCAAACAAATGGTCCATTGCAAAAAAAATCAAAATCAAAAGATGCACCCACAAGTTACAACTAATTAATATGAATTTGCGAAAAAATATGGTCATTAAAGGTATATAATATTTACCCTTACACACCCCAAACCATTTACACATGACTATGTAAATCTATTTGACAAACATTTACATTAACCTCATGTAATTATAAGTGTAAAAAGTTGGACATGTCACACATGATTTACACATTGTATATATAGTTATTAACACTTACATGCACAACATTGGAATAGACCCAACAAAAATAAACTCAATGAAGACCTAGTAAAATCCCAACCAAAACAAACTTAAAAACAAGGCAAATAACAAATAAATCCCAAATACAAAAACCTACATTACAACAAAATGCGTCCACATTCACCAAATGTTTTCAATAAATTTTGAATGAATTCATCAATCTCAATGAATGACACCTAATATGGATCTAGTGAATTCACTAATCCATTAAACATGGACTAGGAAACTACACCCACATTTTGTAATAATGAGTTAGTAAGGCCCCAACCAAGACAAACTCATAAACAAGACATATCAAAATAAATCCCAAATGCAAAAAACCACTTAGTTTTATAGCTTGTGTTTGTCATCAACAAAACATGGTAATTATCATTCAACTACCAACAAAACAATAAAGAAATCCATAGTAAACTAAGCTTAAAATTGTTAAACCTTGGCCTTCCTCCATTCATCAAATATTGCATCATAGGGGAAGTTTTCCAAAGTGCAAAAAGGTTGCAAGAACATGCCCAAAACAATCAAAAGATGTTCATTTAATAAGTTCTACAACTTTGTTTTCATGTATGACAAGCTTAAAAATATCGTTTCATCTTCAACATTCCCTAATACATGAACAACAAAAATTTCAGTTAATTTGAAGAACTTTAGAATATAGTTCCTCAACACTTTGAACTTAACAAAGTGTGCCACACTTGATTGAGCAAATTTACATGGAAAGGAAGTTCCATGGTTATTACTACATTAAAAAGTCAACACTCAATCCCTACCATATTCAAATCAATTTTTGAAGCAATCCAATTTAATGTGACAATGCCATGTTTGCAATCCAACATATCCTTGAAATCCTTGAAGGCATTTGAAACAAGGCATGTGTATGGGTCATTGTAAAGGCCATACAATTGACCTTGGTAAACCTTAATCATTGCCACATAATCACAAACAAAGATTTTTCTTTGTTGTGAAAACTTGATCAAAGAATGAACGGTCTTGTGTGAAAACACACTTTAGGCAAGAAAATGTACTCTTTTAAAAATACATTTTAAGAGTAATTTTTCTTTGATTTCATCTATCGTTTTGATAAACATGTGAAATGGATTTTGATACAAAGGCTTCCAACATAATTCTTATTATTTTTGAAATGAAAGTAATTTTTCAACAAACCTTTTTTTTTTCAAAATAGTTATGGTTGTTTGAATGAAAAACCTCATCTAAATGTTTTTGTGTAATCACATGAATGAAGTTTTTCATGTGGAATTGAAATGGGACAATCAACTCATATTCAATATATGATTAAGTACTTCATCAATTGTTGTAATTATTTGAATCATTTAAAAAGTATATTTGCACTTTGTATTAATTTTTCACAAATGTATTATTTAATCATTTAATATCAATTAAAAAATGGAGTTTGAACTTTTTACTATTGTGTTATTTGGCAATTGAATTACCTTATTCTAAGTATAATTTACAAAAACTCTTTTAATATTGGTTTGGTGGAAGTTGAAAGTCATACAATTTCAAAAAACAATATTTGTGACAACAATTTTAAGCTGTCATAATGTGTTTTCACCCTCTTGAACATAGGCAACAAACATGCAAGCCCAATTAAAATTGAAATGTCACAAAGCAAATCAAAATTCGTTTGAACCAAACCAACCTCTTTGTAACTTTCTACCATTTTTTGCCATCAAAGGCCTATATTTTTAAATAACTCATTTGGTTAGATTCAACATGTTGATCTAATGTGTCACATTTTGTGAAAGTTTGTTGCCCTTGGTCATCATGAATTTAGATCAATTTTGTGATTTCAATGTGTCATTTTGGGTTGTGAAAAAAATAAATAAACTAACTGGGTAAAAGTTTGAATCAAAGAACCAATTGGATTACTTTGTAAAGGAATTACAAGTCCTTTATACTTTTTCATATAAAAGAATTTTTGAATGAAACCTTTTGCAACTTGTTATTGAATACATATAATTTTTCCAATGTATTGTTTTGTATTAGTCATTTCCAAATTGCTATAAAATTTTCAAAATGTGCTGATTTGGTTAGATTCTGTATTTTGTTTTTTTCTAAAATCATAAATTCAAATCATACCAAAATATGCTAACTATTTTTAATTTCAATTTTTTGTATCATAATGAACAACTTTGTTTCATACATCATGTACATTACAACCCATTTACTTACAGTAAAGGGCTTTTCAAACTTTGAAATTTGAAAACATAGTATGAATTTTAAAAAACATCAAATTTCATAACTTTTGAATTGTGAGTGCTTTTAAAATGTGGTTAATAAGTTACTATCACCTCAAAATTTCACATCAAATTTTATTTGTTAAAAAATGCCTTTAACACGTTTTGTATTATTCACCACATTTGACATGTGAGTTGGTTTATTTCAAGAGTCCTTCATTAAAATCAAAAATTTAATTTTAATTTAATGAATTTTTACATGTATTTTTTAATATTTATATTATTCAATAAGGACAACTTGAAATGATTTAAATAATTTTTAAAATGTCAAAACAAAAACATACTAATAATACTTTGTAGTTTTCCACCACTATCCCACACACTTTTTGGCTCCTTGATTCATATTTTCACCCAATTGCAAGAAATCTTCGATCCTTGCAAAAACAACTAGCAAATGGGAAAGGGTTTGAATAGCCAAATTAGTGCAATGGTTCATGCAATGGATACCCTCCATATGAAAAGGAAACTATTTTGTATTTGTTTTGGAACACCATTTATGGTTCCTTGCAATCATTAATGTTAAGATTGAAATCATTGTGTTAGATCATTAATCAACAATGATTGTAAAAAAAATGAATGATGATAATAAACAAAAAAAGAAATTAGATCTAACATGAAATCAACAATATTAAAAAAAACTAAAATGATGTTAGTAACCACAAAAAAAGAAAAAAACACTTTAACCTGAAAGATGTAAATGTTGTCTATACCAAATGATAATAGCTTCAAAGTAACATCCACCTTCGTGACACCACCATTGAGGATTAAAGGATCCATGATTATTGTAATGAGATTGTTGATAATCCCGCCTTATGTTACACATTCCAATGAAATGAAAATTGGCAATCAATTCCAATCTTGGACAATATACATGCATAGATATTCAAGATTGATTATCAAAATTGTTATGACCTCATCACAAATAACAACAAGATAATTTGATTCCCCAAGGACCTCCTTCATTTTGGTTTTGACCTACATATACATGAAATCCATCATACCTTAAATAGTAGAATTTGTCCAATTGTTTTGGTCATCATCATAATTCCCAAAAAAAAAAAAAAAGGTTTTACATATTCATATTTTAACATTTGAAGGAAGTGGAAAATTGTTGCCAATTGTTATATTTTCTTGCCTTTTTCACCTTTAAGCCTAACCTACACTTGTTCAATGATGGTTGTGCAATGCATGCTTGCATAAATTGCATAATTTTGAATAGGTTGACATTGCTTGTTTGCATACATCTCATCTTTTTGCATCCTAATTGGTGGTAGATTTTTTTGTCACCTTTCATTTCCTATTATGATTTTTCAAAATATCTAGCTTAACACCTAAAATCATGTCCTTCCTTTGAACAACTTGAACAACACTACAAACAATGCACTTGAAATGTTGAACTTCATGATTATTACATTGCAACATTTCAACCCAAGGAAACTACGCATCGCAAATATCTTGGCATTTTTGTGATGATTCATAACTTTTTTTCAACTTCTTTTTTGGTGGTTTTGCATCTTCACCAAGATCTATGATCTCACATACCTTAAGGACAAGGGGCATGTAGATTGGCAAGCCACCATGACCACCAATTTTATAGTTGGATTATAATACGTGTATAGATGTTAGAAGGTAATTGTCTTTGCAACCAAAAGAATTTGCTTTAGAAGAAAAATGAGGTTTCATGTAAGCTAGGGCAACAGTTGGGTTTAGGTTTGATGCATTGTGGTTGGAGCAAAAAAACTCTCCAACTTTTTTTGTCTTGTTTTCACCATTGACATTTCAATTCTTGAATATCAATTCCCATTGATGTTTGACATTTTGGCTTTTGAATCTTGACTCCAAATGGCCTTTGACATTTTGATTCCCAAGCCCTAGACTTTGATGTTTTGCACCCAACACCTCCCCAATTCCAATGTTTCACACCCAAAGTTGAAACCCCATATTGAAAAACAAAACCAAATCCCAATTCCCCACAACCATAAGTTAACCCCAAAACCAATCCTCACATTTATTTTGTTCAAACTTCACAATAAAAAACACATAATTGCATGCATTTGCAAAGTAGACATGATGCTTGCCATGTACAATCAACAATAACAAGCAATCACTTAGCACTTGTTGATTATTGAAATGCAAAAATTGATGACTAGTTGCAACTTGCTGAAACAATACACAAATCAATGAGCATTGAACAAGGAATAATGAACTTTGTTATTTGCAACTTCCAACTACTTCTCCCCACTCCTCCCATTCCTCCTTAGTCCCATTACTTGCATTCATGAATATCAGATATGGCAATGGTGTCCAGGATAACAACAAAAATGAAGCTAACCGGACTTATAACTTTGGGGAAAAAAAAAATGCAATGAAATTTAGATATTAGGATGAATGGTTTGGCAAACGGAAGGCTAGGATGCATTGAGTTGGCAAAAACACGTAAATTTATTGGCCCTTTTGTTGTAGAAAGGTAGCAATGAAACTTTAAACAAGGGCAAAGCTAAATAATGATGCACTCTAACAAGATCATTGCATTTTAATAATAGCATATGTGAAGGATGAAGGTGCTAATTTGAGCACCTTCGTGATGACCTTAATAAGTATAATTTCTTGTGTTCCATTTATGTTGCCATTGGCTACAAGCATGCCATGTTTAAGTACTATCAATATGCTATTAATGACTTCAAGGTGTGTGGTGGAATGCAAAAGGTTTCTATTATAGTTATTCAATTTTCTTTACAAAAGATTATTACTTAGATAAAAAAAAAGTGGGAAGGGTAGATAAGAATGAACAAAGACTTGTAGAAATTCGAAGCATTGCCCTTGAAAACTAAAAACTCATATCAAGACTTTATTTGCCTCCAAAATGATTATATTAAAAGAGACCTTGGAGTTTAAGGAAGTTATAAATTTTCTTTATTCAAAGGAAACCATTGCCTTGTAGAACATAATTCTTAAATTCCTTAGACATGGACTATGGCACAAAAAATGTCAAATGTTTTTACTCCAATGGTCATTTAGTGTATCTTGAACCATTGTTTGTTGCCATTTTTGCTACCATATTCATGAGTGTTGGTATGCACAACAATAATTCTACTACAAATGATGTGATGCATGTATGTGGGTCAATAATTTTATTTATTTATAAATCTTGTAAAAAGATAGAAAAAATTAATTGTTTAATTCTATTTATTGAATTTAGGTTGGAGATTTCAACTCAAAGTTGATGCAACTTGGGCATTGCATGTGAATTGAAGTTATTGGTGCGTTGATGCCATTTTTGGCCTTTGAATCATCATTTTAGCCTCATGCTACTCATAAAATGTTCGTTCTTATGCTTGACCTATGTTTTACAAAACTATAATTCATCTAAGATTATGTCTTGGCCTTGAATTGGCCATGCAAGTTGTTGCAAAGTATGATTGTGAAGTTTTTATGCTTATACTATTCATTGTTTACAAGACTTTAGTGCCATTTTTTGTCATTGTTGACTTTGCCACATCTAATGCGTTTGAGCTAAGTGTATTTGGATATTTGGCTTTTATTACAAAAACTACATTAGGTCTCAAAGTTGAATTGTTGATTTTTAGGAGGACTATAATGCTTGCAAATCCCTTTAGTATTTTTATTTGGTCAACAATGTTTCAAACTTGTGATGACCCCTTTTAATCTTGATTTGCAAACTAATAATGCCCAACCTAAATTAATTGATTAATACATTGACATTGAAAAAATCAGGAAATGAAAATTTCATTGTTGATTTCAATTTGTTTGATAAAGACTAAGATTGTGTGGTGTTGAAAGGTGCAAAGTAATATTGGATGCATAATATGTAAGGAACAAAAGGGAAGGTACCTAATTGCATATGTGTTTTGGTTTTGTGCTATTTTGATTTGTTGGGTGCAAGTACATTAAACCTAAAATGAAAATTGCTTCAGTGTTGTGTGTGTGTTTTTGATTTGTTGGTTGCATGCATTATAACCTTTAGGGTTAAAATGCTTCAATGATGAGCAAAGGAAAATTGTGAAACACCCCAATTTTTTTGAGAACTTCATAGTAGGTAAGAGGGTAAATGTATGTGTGGTGTCACTTGTGTTGCTTGCTTGGTATATGTCTATTGCTTTGTCTTTGTGTCAATGTCTACATTGTTCAATGTTTTAAAATTTTTGTTTTTAGTTGTCGAATGTTGTTTAGTTGAAGGTGAATGTGGTTGCTTTGGGTGTTTGAAACATTAGGGTTTCAAGCTTGCAGGCAAAGGGGGTTTTGTGATACGTTATATTGAATGTTATTTTTGGTCTACATGTCATGAATTATTTAAGCGTTGGAAACACATGGGTTGCCAAAGTTGATTGTGAGAGCAGCTATTTGAGTTTTGGTTTTGAGTTGAGGTTGGACTGTGGGTTTTGTGAAATTGAATGGAGATATGTTGATTGTTTAAGTGTTATTTGATGTAGCATGTTTTTTTGATGCAGAGTTGCTTGAGTTAAAAGGTATTCCAGTCCTTCGATGCAATTGTGTTGAATAAATTCAATGCAACATCATTTGTTTGATTGTGTTTACATGCTTGTTTGTGTGTACGGTTTAAAAGAGTCTGAAGTGCACTTTACACCCACCACCTGATCTACTATGTCAATTTGCAAAGGTTACAACTAAATGCAACCAATTGCTTACAACTTCAACAATTCTTGTGGCATCAACAATTCCAAGGTCCTGCAATATTACATTAGCTATGCTACACTTATGTGGTTATATAGCCTACAATCTTGGTAGTTAATAGGTATTAATCTTAGTAGTCTTACAATATCCATAGAACTTCATGTGAAAAAAATGGGGTTTCAGTTGTGTGATAGTTTCACACCAATTTTCATTTCTGGATGGATCCATTTGGTTCTTTTGCTTAAAACCGACGTCCATTATGACTAATTTTGTTAATTCTCATGCCCAAATTCATCTCCAGTATGCATCACCCTTTTCCATACATGTTATGCAGTCCAACTTAAAAAACAACATGCTCCTACAACTTTGCTCAAGAGGCTTTAATTTGCCATCAAAATTCTTATGCCTTGGCCCTCTGGGTTTCACATATAATATTTTTTGTCCACCCTGCCCATTGGCTATGGTTGAAAGTAAATTCCTTCCAAACACTAATACATAGACCAACCATTTCCAGGACTTCTGAAAATAAAACTGAATCAAAGAACTGCTGGCTTAAGTAATTTCAATCCCTTCAAAGAACCAGTTTTCATGAAAGAGCCAAGAAAAGAACCAGCCATTTTATAGGCAGTTTGATTTTTTCCTCAAAATTTGGAAACCATGGGAAATTGATATATTGAAATTGATTCTTTAATTTTTAGAACCACCGATATACATGCTACGGACCACCTAGATATCTGTCAAGGATCAGTTTCTGTTCCTGATACCTTCACAACACTGGTTTATGGGTGAACTAGCACATTCATTCAATATAAGGCTTGTCTAATATTATACCAACATTTCAGAGTTATCCTCAACCTGTATTTGGGCCCTAGTTTGACCCAGTAAACCCTGTCTCGTCCCCAAATCTGAGTGTAGCCATGTAATGCGAGGAGAACCAGAATCTAGTACCTGCTCATGACAAGCAAAAACTTCTGGGCAGAGAGCGCTTGGCATTCAAGCTCAGCACGCCATGGAGCAAGCATTACCTGCTGAAGATGCAGTAGCTCAAGTTGGCAAGAAACTGAGGCACCAACACAGCTGCAAAACCTGCTCCCTGCAAGGCAATAACAAAATTGCTGCCAGCGAAGTTTTCCTGCCAAGGCAATTCATGCAGCTACTGACAAAGTTTTGGAGAGAAAAAAACACCATAAGTAGAGAGCACAACAAATAAGCACCTCAACAACATCCACAATTATGAACCATCAAGAAATGCAATGTAGAGAAGCAACCAAGCCATCTCCCTTGCTGGCAGTAAAGCTCTACAGTAGTGCATTACAGAAATTTTTTGCAGAAACAGTGACGGGAGAGCTGCTATTATCAAATGCCTGGGTTAACACTAGGTTTTAGTCCTCATATGGCAAAAGAACAATAGGACCTGTGCACACCCTTTCTTGTACAAAAGACCACAACAAATGCAGCATGAACAAAACAAAGAAGCAGAACCGAATAGAGGCATTGCTGGAATGCTGAGGTCATCATGAGATCGTGCAGAACAATGAATTAGGCTTTCATCTTCCTCTCACAAAACTTACCATTCCTTTAAGTTAATACTGTAGGAATGGTTTAACACCCCCAAAATCTTGGAATCCAAACTTTAAACCTCACACTTCAAAGCCAAGAAAAGGGGTTCTCACTGAAAAAATTCCTGCAAAAATGGCAAGTTACAAGCAGAAGCTTGTGTATTCATTCAATGTTAAACATGGAAAAGCCTGGAAGATATTCCATGTACAAAAAACTGCTACACCTTTGTGAGCTATCACTGTTTGTGCTGCAAGTTAGACTCATATGAAATAAACCCTTGAATTATGTTGCCTCCCCCACAACTCTAGAGCAGACAGACTAACTCACGTGACTCACTAGTCGAATAGGCTGAAACCCATATCCTGCAAGTCCAACATTACAGCATTAGATACACAATTACAGATCATTGCTGCTGCTGTGCCACTGACATAATGCACAACACAGTTGTAAAAGTTACAAAAATACTAGAATAGAACAAATAAACCCTTCAACAAAAAACATAAAAAAAAAACTTACATCATCAGACTCCTCTTTAGCCTCTTCTTCCTTCTTCTCTTCTTTCTTTTCTTCAGCAGCTGCTGCAGCGGGCACACCTCCACCACCAGAAGAGACCACAACACCACCACCACCACCACCTGAGGGAACTGAAGCAAACTTCTCCTTTCCAGATGCTATAACTTCCAGGATATCCTTGCCCTCCAATTCACTCAATAAGAAGGATATTCTGTCATCATCAGCCTCAGCACCAACTGCACAACAACACAACAAACAACCCAAAGGGAGGGCTCTTTGGCTCTCAAGTACTCCCTAAAAGTGCCAGACGCCTGCCTTCTTTTTTCAAGACTTGCAAGCTGACGAAGACCCTAAATCTAAACCATTAAAATGAAGCAAGCACTCACATGCCAGAGTCAGAAAAGACAGACTCCCGCCAATGGAGAAATGATGCAGGAGAGAACCGCTGAACCATGCTTATCTCCACAACATAATCGGGACCCGCTACACAGATCAACTAAACAAATAGGAAAGGGATCTTGCATTTGACAAATGCTAAAAACCCTAAGTATTTGCGATTTGGCTGCACCTGTGAATAGACAAAGGCAAAAGAATTGCACAACGATGACAAATTTCCTCGAGCTTACCAAGAAAATTCATATACATTCTTGCTTGTTCTCTGAAGACAGAGAAACGAAACCAAACCTGACCAAAACCGAAAAAAGAAAAGGAAAAAAAAACCAGGAACAGACAAAGTGTGAGCACGACGAACCTGAGCCGAGGATGGACTTGAGGTCCTTGGCGGAGGGGGATTCGTTGCCTCCCAAGAGAGCCAGCAAGTACGCAGCCACAACCTTCATTGTGTGAGGGCTAGTAAACTGCACAAACCAGAGATTGAAGCGACAAAGAGATTCTCTACGAGAAAGAAATTCTTCAAACGCAGCAAGCAGCGGCAGCGCAGCAGCGAGTGAGCCAGCGAGGGAGGGAAAAGTCGTGGAGCGCCAAACCCTAATATATACACGCCAGATTCTTCTGGCTTCCGATGGCCAAACCCTAACATCGACGGTTCAGGTTGAATGCGCACTAGTATCGGACGGCTAGAGCACATCGGAACCCTAATTGCAGTGCTCAAAGAAGACACAAAGTCTACAGGTTTTCTGCAGATATCAGGGATCTGCAATTGTCTAGTGTTGCTCGTGTAGATAATTTACAAAGTGTAGATATAGATTATCTTGTATTTTGGGTGTTTTTTTTCTATGGAGCATGATTGCTGTTGTAGTTCTATTGACCCAGAAGTAGCAAGCGTGGCCTTCAAGATGCTATTGCTTCAGAAGGGTTTTATTGGCTCTGCCCTTCATGGTACAGACATTGTGACTCACCCAGAAACAAACAAACAGGCCGATGTTTCATGGGCATCCCTGCATTCTAGGGTTATGTGGAATCCTCTATAGAAACATTTCCAGCAATACTGAAGGATCCACTTGGACTTCACCATGCTCATTACCATGCGGTTCCAATTCAGCTTGTTAAATATTTGTCGTCATTATGGATGTCATTTAAAGGGTAGAGCCATTATGCAACGAGCTGCTTGTTTGGACATCGAAAGAGAAGTGAGGGCAGAGACATATTGTGATGCATCCAGAAAGAAATGGGCCAAAGTTTGGTGTCCCAACATTCTAGGGTCATGTGGAATCCACTATAGAAACATTTCCGGCATAACTGAAGGATGCACTTGGATTTCACCATGCTCATCACCACGCGGTTCCAATTCAGTTTGTTGAACATTGATCACCATTATGGATGTCATATAAGGGGTTGAGCCATTATGTGACAAGCTGCTTGTTTGGACATTGAAAGAGAAGTGCAGGTATTCATATGTGCTCCCTGAAATGTGACTCCTTTTGCTAAAGCATACATAGCTGTGTCTACATCAGTGCCAGATATTGGACATAGAGCTGGGGCACATATGAAACAATGCAGTGGCATGTATAAAACAATGTGGTGATGAAGGTATGGCAAGTACAGCACTTGTCAATGCAGATCTTCAGTGGAGTATATGTAGTGTTCAACTTTTTAATTGGGTCATAGAATGATCTATGCATTACAAGGTTGGAATTTCTTTTGTTGTAGCAATGTCTCTTGAGTGCTAGCCAACATCACGTCTGAGTCTTCCCATTGCTTCTGGAAATGCAACAGAAACTCAGGATGCAGATTGTGTATAATGGTTTGCCCAAGTTTTTGGGAAGATTATTATATGCTTATCTACACCCACTGTTG
>Ga0116229_10013512_pt1 | contig 11529 bp, 8 predicted proteins | sample S1TSphgellanicum_3_FD_87313 | JGI IMG/M metagenome (GOLD analysis project Ga0116229, IMG submission 87313) | Host-associated microbial communities from peat moss isolated from Minnesota, USA - S1T2_Fc - Sphagnum magellanicum MG | ecosystem: Host-associated > Plants > Peat moss > Unclassified... | reverse complement strand
GCGGCGCGGCCGAGCCAGTAATAGGCGCGGCCCTGGGTGATGACGGCTCGGGAGACGGTGGCGAGCGCCTGGAAATGGGCGGTGGCGCGGGATGTTTGGTGCAGTTTGCGCAGCGCGATCCAGCCGGCGAGGAAGAAGGCGTCGGGCGCCTGGTCGGGGCCGGCGCTGGTGTCGTCGGCGAGGAAATAGGCGGATTGAGCGTCACCGCTGGCGAGGAGCAGGCGGGCGAGGCGTTCGCGCTCGGTCCAGAAGGCGCCGCGGCGCTCGGGCGGGGCGGCTGGTTCGGCGGCGGCGGCCTGGGTGCGCCAGAGCGCGAGAGCGCCGGTGGTATCGTCGTTGCCGCGCAGCCAGCGCGCTTGTTCGAGCAGCAGCGTGGGGTCGGCGCGTTGCGGTGGCGGGACGGCGGCGAGCGCGGCGGCGGCGGTTGGGTCGTTGCGGCGCAGCGCGAGGCGGGCTTGTGCGAGGGCGCGGCGGGCCGGGTCGACGCGCGGTGCCTGTTGGGCGGCGGCCGGGTCGTTGGCCCAGGCGAGGCGGTCGAAACGTTGCCAGTCGGTGGCGGGGTCGATGGCGTCGGACCAGGTGGCGAGGAAGGCGGCGGCGGCCGATGGGGTGGTCAGGCCGGCGGCCCAGGCCTCGCGCGCGAGGTTCGCGGCTTCCGCGGTGTGGCCCCCTGCCCTTTCGGCGGCGGCGCAGCGTGCCAGGGCGTCGGCGCCGGTGGGGGTGTAGGCGTCGCAGACCACGCGGGCAGCTTCGTCGTCGGTGATGGCGGCGACGGCGTCGGACAGGCGGCGGCGGAGGGTGGGGAGCTGGGGCCAGGTGGGGTTTTCGGCGATGAAGTCGCCGATTTCCTGGGCGGTCGCCTGGCCGGGGGTCAGCAGGCGCTCGTAGCGGACGAGCTTGGCGGCGAGCGGGTCGGGCGATTGGCGGGCGAGCATGTCGGCGAGCGGCCACGCGCGCGCCTGGATGGCTTGCTGGATGGGGGATTGGGCGAAGGCACAGGAAGAAAAGAGAAAAAAGAAAAGCACTTCTATTTTGAAAAAAAGAAGCGAAAAACGTTTGCTCGTTCCGGCGGCCGGACGTGGCCGGCGGCGACGTATGGTGCAGTCGGCCAGGCGCAAAAGTTTTTTGGTTCTTTTTTTCAAAAAAGAACTCTGTCTTCCTTTGTTGGGCATCAGCCCCTGCCCCGGTATGCCGGCACTCCCTGGTCGGGGATCCAGATGCCCTCCGGGGGGCTGGCGCTCTGCCAGAAGACGTCGATCGGGATGCCGCCGCGCGGGTAGAAATAGGCGCCGATGCGCAGCCAGACCGGGGACAGGGTTTCGATCAGGCGCGTGGCGATCTGCAGCGTGCAGGCTTCGTGGAAGGCGCCGTGATTGCGGAAGCTGCCAAGGAACAATTTCAGCGATTTGCTTTCGACCAGCCAGGTGTCCGGCACGTAGTCGATGACGATGTGGGCGAAGTCGGGCTGCGCGGTGATCGGGCAGAGCGAGGTGAATTCGGGCGCGGTGAAACGGACCAGCGTGCGGTGGCTGGCGTCGGGTGCCGGGACACGTTCGAGGATCGCGGTGTCGGGCGAGTCGGGCGGCGTGGTGGGCTGGCCGAGTTGGGTCAGGCCGTTTGGGGGGGGCAAGGCGATGGGCTCCGCGTTCGGCGGGGCAGGATAGACGGATAGCGCGGCAACGGCAAAACGGCGGCGCGAAAAAAATGGCGCGGCGCGGGAATAAAACCGCGGGCCGCTTCGTCCCTTGGACGCGTCCATGAGCTGCCGCACCGCGGCGGGCCGGACGCGCCAAAAGGGATATGGGACATGGCACTGCACAAAACGATCATGCTGGTGGGATTGCTGGGCGCGACACCGGCGCTGGCGGGCAGCTTTACACAGACGAATTTGGTTTCGGACGGCAGCGTGAAGGCAGCCGTGACGGATCCGAACCTGAAAAATCCGTGGGGGATTTCCTTCAGCCCGACCGGGGATTTCTGGGTATCCGACAACGCGGACGGGCTCTCGACATTATATGACGGCACCGGCGCGATCACGCCGCTGGTGGTGACCATTCCGGCCGCGGGCGGCAGCGCCGCGGCGGGCTCGCCGACCGGGCAGGCGTTCAATGGCGGCAGCGGGTTCGTGGTGAGCGCGGGCGGCAAGTCGGGGCCGGCATCGTTCATTTTCGCGACCGAGGACGGCACGATTTCGGGCTGGAATTTCGGCGTCGACCAGAGCCTCGCGATCGTTGCGGTGGATCGCTCCACGGTCGGCGCGGGCGCGGTGTATAAGGGGCTGACGCTGTATACGACGGCGAAGGGCACCACGTATCTGCTGGCGACCGATTTCCGCAACAATGAAGTGGATGTGTTCGACAGCAGCTTCAAGCTGGTGCATTCGTTCCGGGACAGCACGCTGCCGGCGGATTACGCGCCTTATAATGTCGCCAATCTGGGCGGGCGGTTGTTCGTGACCTATGCCAAGCAGGATGCCGCCAAGCATGACAGCGTGTCCGGCGTCGGGCTCGGCGCGGTGGAGGAGATCAATATTCATGGCGACGTGCTGGTGCGGTCGGTGCATGGGCCGTTGAACGCGCCGTGGGGGCTGGCGATCGCGCCGGATTCGTTCGGCGGCTTTTCCAACCGGCTGCTGGTGGGCAATTTCGGTGACGGTCATATCACCGGCTACACGCATGCGCTGAAGCCGATCAGCCAGATCAAGGTCGGCGGCAAGCCGGTGGCGATCGATGGGCTATGGGGGCTGATTGTCGGCAATGGCGGCAGCGGCGGCAGCACCAGCGACCTGTATTTCGCCGCGGGTCCGAACGGCGAGACCGATGGGGTGTTCGGGTCGTTGTCCTATACGCCCTGAGTGCGCGTGGCCCGGGGGCTGCAAGCCCCCGGGTCAGAAAAAGAAGTGTTCTTTTTTGAAAAAAGAACCAAAAAACTTTTGCTCGTTTGGTTCCGCGCAAGCTGGTTGACTGTACGCAAGGTGATGACAGCGCAGGAGCAAAAGTTTTTTGCTTCTTTTTTTCAAAAAAGAAGGCCTTTCTTCCCGTGCACAGCACCGGCGTAACACGCGCATTTGCCGACGCGCTGACGGCGGAGTTGCCAGGCTTACGGCGGTTCGCCGTGGCGCTGTGCGGCGATGCAGCGCTGGCCGATGATCTGGTGCAGGATTGTATCGAGCGGGCGCTGACCGGGGCACACGCGCTGCGGGATGCAGGGCGGCTGGGGCCGTGGCTGCGTGCCGTGGTGCGGAATTTGTTTATCGACGAGGTGCGGCGGCGCAAGATACGTGGAACGGGCGTGGATATGCAGGATATGGCGGACGATATCGCATTGAGCGTGCCGGCATCGGGTGGGGCGGCGCGTGATGTGCTGGCGGCGGCCGCCCGGTTGAGCGAGGAGCATCGCCATATCCTGATCCTGGCGGGTGTGGAGGAGCTGAGCTACCGCGAAATGTCGGCCGAGCTTGCGGTGCCGGTGGGCACGGTGATGTCGCGGCTGGCGCGGGCGCGGGCGGCGTTGCGCGCGTTGCTGGACCCGCGGGAGCGGCCGGCATGAGCGTGTCGCAGGAGGAGATCAGCGCCTTTATCGACGACGAGCTCCCGGCGGGGCGGCGGGCGGAAGTGGCGGCGGCGCTGGCGGCGGACCCGGCTCTGGCCGCGCGCGCGGCCGCGTACCGGCGTGACCAGGCTTCGTTCGCGGCGGCGCTGGCGCCGGTGGCAGCGGCGCCGTTGCCAGCCGCCTGGCTGGCGCGGATCGAGGCTGCGGTGCAGGCCGGCGCGCCGCGTGCCGCGCCGGCGTGGCGCGGGCGGCTCCAGCACCGCCGGATGGCACCGGTCTGGGCCATTGCCGCGTGTGTGACGCTGCTGCTGGGCGGCGGCGTGCTGTGGGGCCTATGGCCGGCGGGGGCCGATACGATCCTGCGCGAGGCGGACGCGGCGCGGCGGGGCACGCGCGGCGCGGTGGCTATGTATGACGGCGACGCACTGCCAGCGGCAGCGGCGCGCGACGCGATGTTGCGGCAGGCGACCGGCTTGGCGGTGCGCGCGCCGGACCTGAGCCGGCTGGGTTGGCAACTGGCGGGGCTGGAGACCTATCGCGGGGCGGCGGAGTTGCGGTATCGCAACGTGCACGGTGCGGCGCTGACATTGTATGTGCGGCGCAGCGCGGGCACGCCGCGGTTCGATCTGCTGCGGCGCGGGACGTTGCGGGTGTGCGTGTGGCAGGACGATGTGGTGGGGGCGGTGATCATGGGCGATATGGCCGCGGGGGAGATGATGCGGGTGGCGGGGCTGGCGTATGCGGATTTGAATTTGTAGAGAAACAGTAAGACAGCACTTCTTTCTTGAAAAAAGAAACAAAAAACTTTTGCTCCTGCGCCTGCATCACCTGGCGCGTATTTCAATCAGCCTGCACGGCACCGCATGGCAAACGTTTTTTGGTTCTTTTTTTCAAATAAGAACAATTTTCCTTTAACGCAATTGGGTGGCGGCGAGGTCGTCGGCGTCATAAATATGGGCGGGATGCGGGGGGACGACGCGGATGTAGTCGCCGGGGCCGCCGAGCGCGAAATCATAGACATAGCCGCCCTGTAACAGATCGTAGACGAACTGACCGCCGATGATCGTGGCTGGGACCGCTTGCAAGGTCATCATGCTGGCGTGGCTGAATTTCCACAAATGACCGTCTTCGTCCCAGGCTTCGGCATAGACCGCCATCCAGCTATCCTCGTCCATATACAGGCGGCGGCGCGGGGCGACGTGGTGGCGGCCGGGCGCCAGCGTGCCCTCCACCACCCAGACGCGATGCAGTTCGTAGCGCAGCAGATCGGGGTTGGCGTGGTGCGGGCCCATGACGTGATCCGGCGGGGCGTGGTTCATCGCGTCGTTGTTATACGGAATGAACATCTCGCGCTTGCCGAGGCTGCGGAAATTGTAACAGTCGGGGCCGCCGAAGAACAGGTAGTAATCGTCCAGCGCCTCGTAGCCGGCAGCGTCCGCATCCGGCGTGTCGTAGGACAGCGGCGGTGCTTTGCGGACGCGGTGCTCGCCGGGGAGGTAGCGCCAGGCGATGTAGCGGTCGCGCGACACGTCGAGCGGCTGCCAGGCGATGTAGCCGGCGCCGGCCTGGGCGGCCGGTGCGTCCTGCAGGCGGCGGGTTTTGAAATAATAGGCGCCGGCGGAGGCGGGGTCGGTGGCCTGGTAATAGGGGAAATCGGTCGTTTCGCGGTAGCCGGCGGTTTGCTGGATGGTGCCGTCGCCGCTGGCGATGTAGGTGCCGACATGCGCGTCCCGCGCGGCACCCCAGAAGGCGAGCAGGTGATTCCAGACGATCTGCGTGCCGTCGGACGGGACCGGGAACGGAATGCCGCCCGCGGCGCCGGCGACGCCGTAGGCAATGCCGGCCGGGACCGCGTGGGCGCGGCGCGCGTTGGCGGCAATGGCGGCGTAGACGGATGCGGGGGCGGCGGCGCTGCGGTGCGTGGGGAAAATGCGCATGCGATAATCGGGGAACGCGCGGAACAAAGCGCGCGCGCCGTCCGGCAATTGGGCGGCGTATTGGGCCGCGTGCGCGGCATCGATGACGAACAGCGGCGCTTCGGCGTCGATGCCGGGCGGCAGGCCGCCCCCTTGCCAGGGCGGGATGCTGCCGGCCGCATTGCCGGCACGCTCGGCGCCGACCGGCGTGAGGTCGGCGGCGGCGGTCAGGATGGCCGCGCAGAGCAGGAGGACACGCATAATCACCTTGGCGAAGAAAGTATGTTATTTTTTGAAAAAAAGAACCAAAAAACTTTTGCTGCGTGCGGCCGGCTTTGGTGGCATAGGCGGCACGTTGATGCCAGACATACGGGGCGAAAGTTTTTTGGTTCTCTTTTTCAAAAAATAACACTTCCTTTCCTGCTGTTTTTACCGTGCGCCGCGCATGCGCAAAGTTTCGATATCACGTGGAACACCACGGTGCGCGTGTCGCTCGGGTTGCGCACCGAAGCGGCGGCGCCTTCGTTGCTGGCCAATATCAACGCGGACGACGGCGATCGGGCGTTCCGGACGGGACCGATCAGCGAACGCGTCGATGCGGTGACGGAAGTGACCGGCGAGCGCGGGGCGCTCGGGTTCGATATGTCGGCGCAAGGGTGGTACGATGCGGCGTATCAGGGCGAGACCGCAAACACCTCGCCGGCGACGTTCAATGGTGCGCCGGGCGCATACCGGTCGTTTCCGCCGGGCGTGCGCGGCCTGATGGGGCAGCAGGCGGAATTGCTGAACGCGTATATGCGCGACACGGTCGATGTCGGCAACAGGCCGGTGACGCTGTCGGTGGGGCGGCAGACGCTGCTATGGGGCGAAAGCCTGCTGTTCGCGCAGGATGGGATCGCCGGCGCGATGGCGCCGGTGGACGACATCAAGTCGCTCGGCGCGCCGCTGGCGACGGCGCGCGAAGTGTTTTTGCCGGTGACGCAGATTGTGGCGCGTGCGGGGCTCGGCGGCGGGCTTTCGGTGGAGGCGTACGACCAGCTGGAGTGGCGGCGTGACCGCCTGCCGGGCGTGGACAGTTATTTTTCCACGACCGACATTCTCGATACGGGTGGAGAACGGCTGCTCGGCGCCGGTGGGGCGCCCACGCTGTGGCGTCGCGGCGATGACGTGCCGCACGGCGTGGGGCAGTTCGGACTCGCGCTGCGGCAATCCGGCGATGTGCTGGATTGGGGCGTTTATGCGCTGAACGCGGATTCGCGGTCGCCGTTCGTGGTGCTGGACCCGGCGGCGTATACCTATCATCTGGTGTTCGTGCGGGATATTCAGATTTATGGCGCCAGTGGGAGTTTCTCCGCGGGCGATACGAATATCGCGGGCGAACTATCGTGGCAGCGCGGCGTGCCGCTCACCGGTGGGGCGGCGGCGCCGCAAGCGGGGGGGAGTGAAGCGGGCGGCGGGACGTATTTTGCGTATGCGATGCCGCCGCCGCCCGTGCCGCGCGCGGGCGAGACGCGTATCGCGCGCGGCACTATCGTCAATGCGCAGATTTCAGCACAGGCGGTGTTGCCGCCGGGGCGGTTTGCTGATGCTGCGTCAGTGCAGGCGGAGCTCGATGGCAACCAGCTGGTGGCGGGCCTGGTGCCGGCGGGGCGGACCCGTGTTGCCGCAGCACTCCGCGCCATTATAACACCGCAATATTTCCATGTGCTGCCGGGACTGGATATGGGCGTGCCGGTCGGCGGCGGGATCGGGCTGCTGGGGCGGTCGGCAGTGGATGCGACGCAGAACGCGGGCGCCGGGTTTGTTTCGGCAGGCGTGAACGCGACGTTTCATGTGGATTGGCAGGCGTCGCTGCTGTTTACGCATTTCGTCGGCGGGGCGGGCGCGCAGCCGTTGGCGGACCGGGATTTCGTGACGATTTCGGCGACGCGGTCGTTTTAGGAAGCAAAAAAGACTTCTTTTTTGAAAAAAAGAAGCAAAAAACTTTTACCCGTTGCGGCCGACGGACGTGGCTGACGAATCCGTTTGGGGCAAACTGCCAGGAGCAAAAGTTTTTTGGTTCTTTTTTCAAAAAAGAACCCTTTCTTCTTTCTGTCACCAGATTTTCACGCGGTCCTTCGGCGCCAGGTAATGCGCGTCGCCGGGTTTGACGCCGAAGGCGGTGTACCAGGCGTCGATGTTTTGCGAGGGGACGTTGACGCGGGCGAGCGGGGGGGAATGGGGGTCGATCGCCAGGCGCTGGCGTACGGCGTCGGGGCGCATTTTGTTGCGCCAGACTTGCGCCCAGCCGAGAAAGACGCGCTGGTCGCCGGTGAGGCCGTCGATCACCGGGGCGGGCTTGCCATGCAGCGAGGCGTGATAGGCGTCCAGTGCCAGCGTGAGGCCGCCGAGGTCGGCGATGTTCTCGCCCATGGTCAGTGCGGGGTTGATGTGGGCGCCGGGCTGGATTTCCAGCGCGGCATATTCTGCGCCGAAACGTTTACCGAGTTCGGCGAAGCGTGTCGCGTCCTGCTGCGTCCACCAGTCGGTCAGGCGGCCGTGAGCGTCGAATTTGCGGCCTTCATCGTCGAAGCCGTGCGTCATTTCGTGGCCGATGACGCCGCCGATGCCGCCGTAATTGACCGCCGGGTCGGCGTTGTTGTTGAAGAAGGGCGGCTGCAGGATGGCGGCGGGGAACACGACTTCGTTGAACACGGGCTCGTTGTAGGCATTGACCGTCTGCGGCGTCATTTCCCACAGATCATGATCCACCTTATGGTGGAGATGGTCGAGCCAGAATTCCCATTCGAAGCCGATGCCGCGTTCCTGGTCGCCATAAAGGTCGGTGGCGGTGATGTAGAGCTTGCTGTAGTCGCGCCATTTCTTCGGATAGCCGATCTGGAAGTCGAAGGCGGCCAGCTTTTCCAGCGCCTTGGTTCTGGTCTGCGGCGTCATCCAGCTGTTATGTTCGAGCCGGACGCGGAACGCATCGCGCAGATCATGCGTCAGCGCGGTCATTTTCGCCTGCGCGTCGGGCGGATAAAATTTTGCCACATAGGCCTGGCCGACCGCTTCGCCGAGCGTGGATTCCACCGCGGCCACGCCGCGTTTCCAGCGCGCCCGCTGCTGCGGCTGGCCCTGGAGTTCGTGGTTGTTGAATTCGAACGATGCAGTTACGAAATCCTTCGATAGCATCGGCGCCGCGTTCAGCACCAGATGCAGCGCCGCCCATGCTTTCAGCGTATCGATCGGCGTGGCGCCGGCCAGGGCGGCGATGCCGACGATGGCGGTCTTTTCCGCGACGATGACGCGGCCGGGCTTGCGCAAGCCGGCGGCCCTGAAGAAGGTCTGCCAGTCCAGGCCCGGAGCGGCTTTGATCAGCTCCGGCAAGGTCATTGGGTTATAGATTTTGTCGGGGTCGCGGCGGTCGGCGCGGGCCCAGCTTTGTTCGGCGATTTTCTGTTCGAATTGCAGGATTTGCGTGGTGGCGGCGGGCGCGTCCGGCCAGCCGGCCAGCGTTAGCATGCGCGTGACGAAAGCCGCGTATTTGGCTTTCTTGGCGGCAAATTGGGCGGACAGGTAATAGTCGCGGTCGGGCATGCCGAGGCCGCCCTGGCCAAGACCGACGGCGTATTGGGTCGGGTCCTTGGCGTCCGGCGAGATCGCCATCGAAAACAGCGAGGCCTGATAGCCGGCCTGGCCGTGGCCGAGCAACGTGGCAAAATCGGCCGGGGTCTTGATCGCCTTGATTTCGGCGAGATCGGCTTGCAGCGGCTTGGCGCCGAGGGCTTCGACGCGGGCTTCGTCCAGAAAAGCCTTGTACAGGGCGCCGGCCTTGCCGATGGCGTCGGAGGGCTTGTCGCCGACATGGGCGGAAGCCTGGTCGAGGATGTCGTGCACGCGCTGCTCCGACAGGTCGGCGAGGACGACGAAGGCGCCGAAACTGGTGCGGTCGGGCGGGATGACCATGTTCCGGACGGCGGTGCCGTTGGCATATTCGTAGAAATTATCGCCCGGCTTTACGGATGTGTCCTCGCCGGTGAGGTCGAAGCCCCATTTGCCGAAATTGGATGGGGTGGCGGCGTGGGCGGTGAGCGCGAAGAGGACACAGGCGGCGGAGGCCAGGAGGGGGCGTTTTTTCATATGCGGAGGTCCCGGGAGTGCGTTGCATGCGCCGTAACCGAAAAACGCGCCCTGCGCCATGCGCCGGGGTGAAGGAAGAAAGTCTCCTCTAAACAAAGACTCACGACACCGGCGGCTGTTGCGACGGGCGAACGCTCTCTGTCTGCGCCCGGGATGCGCGCCGCAGCGTGCGGGCACTTTGCCGCTTATCGACGCGTCGTGCCGGATGGATAACGCGTCGTTACGCGCCGTGGAGTCGCGGCACATCAGGGATCATAGGCGACGCCATCGAATAAGTTACGAAAAATTCATGCAGCGCGCTCACAGCAATGAATGACGCTGCCGCAATACCTGGCAAGTTTCGATAATTAGGCGGCATGTCGCCGTCTGCGAGACTGTGCGGCTAAAATGAACATTATAGTTGAGCACGCTTTGCCCGCTCCGTCCTGGCGTGATGCACCGTCCGCCGCGCGTGATTCGTGCCGCAGGGTCCGTGCGGCGCAGGATGTGGTGGGCTGCACAGCAGGCCACCCTACGGCAGGTGCGCAAGTATGAAACCGCAAACTCGATGCGGCTTGGTATGGGCTGGATATTTTCCAGGGTTGGTGTGGCAACGAAGACGGTGGGCTGAAGCCCACCCTACGGTGTTTGTTACGGGGCCAGGGGTTGCCAGGCGGCGCGGAGGGAGGCGGCGTGGGCGGCTAGGGTGCGGGATTGGATGGCAGTGCGCAGGCCGCGCATCAGGGATTGGTAATAGGTGATGTTGTGCCAGGTGAGCAGCATGGGGCCGAGCATTTCGGAGGCGCGGAACAGGTGATGTAGATAGGCGCGGCTGTGTTTGGTGCAGGCGGGGCAGCCGCAGGCAGGGTCGATCGGGGCTGGGTCGGCGGCGTGGCGCGCGTTGCGGAGATTCAATACGCCGCGGCTGGTATAGGCGCGGGCGGTGCGGCCGGCGCGGGTGGGCATGACGCAGTCGAACATGTCGACGCCGCGGGCGACGCCGCCGAGCAGGTCGTCGGGGGTGCCGACGCCCATCAGATAACGCGGGTGCGTGGGCGGCAGGTGCGGGACGGTGGCGTCCAGCACGTCGAACATGGCGGATTGGCCTTCGCCGACGGCCAGGCCGCCGATGGCGTAGCCGTCGAAGCCGATATCGATCAGGGCGGCGGCAGAGCGGGCGCGCAGATCGTGGAAGATGCCGCCTTGCACGATGCCGAACAGGGCGTAGCCGTCACGTTCGCGGAAGGCCGCGCGGGCGCGGGCGGCCCAGCGCATCGAGAGCGCCATGCTCGTTTCGGTTTCGGCGTAGGTCGAGGGGAATTTGGTGCATTCGTCCAGCACCATGGTGATGGTGGAATCGAACTGGTCTTGCAGGTGGACGGCGATTTCGGGGGTGAGGCGGTGTTTGGACCCGTCGAGATGGCTGCGGAACGTGACGCCGTCGGCATCGAGCGTGCGCAGCGCGCCGAGCGACATGATCTGGAAACCGCCTGAGTCGGTCAGGATGGGCCCTGGCCAGTCGGCAAAACGGTGCAGGCCGCCGAGCGCTTCGATACGGTCGGCGCCGGGGCGGAGCATCAGGTGGTAGGTGTTGCCGAGGATGATCGAGGCGCCGGTGGAACGGACGGCGTCCGCGGTCATGGCTTTGACGGTGCCGGCGGTGCCGACCGGCATGAAAACGGGCGTCTCGACGGTGCCGTGCGCGGTGTGGAGCAGGCCGGCGCGGGCTGCGCCGTCGGTGGCGATGGGCGTGAAGTGGAAATTCATCCGCGATGTGGGAGTTTGAATGTGGGTTTGTGTCAATGACGAAAATCCGTCGCGGGGCTGCGAGGAAATTCAACCCCGCAGACACGAAGCACACAAAGAATTTCACGAATGAAGCGGGGCTGCGTTGTTCTTCTTTGTGCCCGCTTCGTGTGCTTCGTGCCTTCGTGGTTGAATTTTTTCTGTTTCGCCGCGG
>Ga0116229_10013509_pt1 | contig 11532 bp, 10 predicted proteins | sample S1TSphgellanicum_3_FD_87313 | JGI IMG/M metagenome (GOLD analysis project Ga0116229, IMG submission 87313) | Host-associated microbial communities from peat moss isolated from Minnesota, USA - S1T2_Fc - Sphagnum magellanicum MG | ecosystem: Host-associated > Plants > Peat moss > Unclassified... | reverse complement strand
TTTCACATCATGAATTCTCCTTGCAATGCATTTGTAAGGGCTCGCCCGCTTGTAGCAACTCCTGTAACAATTTGCCCATCTTCTACAGTTCCACATTTTTGCCCTATGAGTGTGGGGGGATCATCCACCTAATAGTTTTTCTAGGTTATTTGCTTGATGGGAAAATAGTCTTACATCACATGTGGAGGAGAGAAGGGCTTTATAACTAAGATTTTCAAATATGTAGTAGGTAAAGAAAAACATGTTGGGAGATCATGGACAAATGCTAGTTTTTTTTGTACTTGTTAGACCTTGTGAAAAATAAATATTGGGAATACAATCACAAGCCATTTAAGGAGAGCAACTAAAAAGCATTCACAAATATTCTGAATACAAGTTTTTCGAATGATGTGCGACGAAATTGGAAGCAAGTGGAACAAAATGAAATATATTTACGAAACAAAAAAGAAGAAGATTGAAGTAATTGGTGCACCTCAATCTAATTGGTCATGGTTTGAACATTTTGACAACATTTTTTCTGGTATTGCCAAAATAAGTGGCATACCTAATGCCATAGATCAGGGTGTGTGTGTGATGAGTTGTGATATTGAAGTTGTGAATGTTAATGATGAAGAGGATGTCTAAACACCTTAGATGGCTAGTAGTTTTAAGAGACAAACTCATGTGTTTAAGGATGACCATGCAAATATTGGAACTCCTACACCATCTACTAATTTTGATAGCCCTAGAACTAGGGCATGCAAGTTACATAGTGTGCAAGGGAAACCTAATAAAAAGCTAGAGAAGAAAAAAGGCGATTATTTACATGCTCATTTGCAATTGCAATTGCCATTAGTAATTTCACACATGTGGTGAAAGAGATTGAATTTTTAAAAATGGAGATGATAAAATTCATCACATCTCAAATGTTGCAAAATGAAGAGAATCGAAAACAAATAATGATACAAGGTCAATTGCAGTTGGCTATTTTGTTTACAAATGTGTTGAAGTTAAAAACCATAGATGGTATTGGTAGTAGTGGCAATTGATTAGAATGAACTAGTAATAACATGACTTTGATTTGTATTTCCATTTATGGGAATAAAATTTGAATTCCAATTCAAAATTCATCTTGTATTACTTTGTAATGGTACAATTGGATGATCAATCACCCATTGTCCAAAAATAACTTTCTTTAATTTCTCACCTTTTGCTTTTGCCTGCTTTCCTTCTTAAACAATAGGTAATTTATCAACACCAAACCCCATTATGGTGTCACCTCTTATTCTTGCATTTCACAATCCAAGTTCCAGTGCACCCCTCATTTCACAATAGTTGTGAAATACACAACAAACAACTATAATTGGTGATGCTCTATCAACTTTATAATTAAAATGTTTCAAAAATTTCCATTTATTTTTCAAAAAACCAAATGCATTTTTTGTGACCACTTTCCCTAAATTCATGTTGGAATCATATATTATTTTGTCCACATCTCTAGGATTACGAATCTTCCAATTCTTTTGCAAGTAGGTACAAATCGAATAAACTACATCACTAATTAAGAATGGAGTGCATCTCATACTTCAAATAATAGCAATTGGTTCTTGGGAAATTTCCTAAAACTTCAATTATACATATAGGTTACACCTCTTGAACTTCCCACCATCATGTACCCCTTTAAGTTGGCTAGCACAAATGTTTCAAAATATTTTTTTTGCATCATACATAGCTTACAACACAATACTATGAAACTTTTTCCTATTGAAAAAATCACCAATAGCAAATGTAACTCTCTTGTTTGGAAGGTCTGCCAAAGGAATGTGAATTCCATCTATAATCCACAAATGTCAAGTATACCTATAAGATTTTCAAAACGAGCAATAATGTCCCTCAAGCGTTGATATATAATAATACAAATGTATTTATTGATCAATTTGTCTTTGTCAATTAACAAATCACAAACAATGTCAACATACTTTCTAATTGTTGAATCACCCACATTGAATCGACCAGCCATATGTGTAACACTAAATCCATGAGCAAATCGATGAATCACAATAGCCACAATCTTTATAATCTATAATCATGGCTTAATAGGGTTTAAACAACTTGATTGCAAAAAAGGTGTCAATTCCAAAACTAGGTTATTGAAAGCTTCAAAACTCATTATATAATGCAACAAAAATTTCCAATCTTTTTATTTCAGGTGTGGTATGCCACACATTAGTTTCCACAAGGTCCCAAAGTGTGTATTGTCTAGGTTCCTTCCACCAAAAATGCGATTGATGTCTCCTCCCATTCACACTAGCCAAGAACATTGGAAAGACATTGAATCCTATTATACTCCCATCTAAATTTGAAAGCACATTACGCACTTTAGATTTAAATATTGCACAATTCCCAAGTGTAACAGAAAGTAACATCCAAGTGAAAAATATTTGCCCAAGTGAGATCAGATCCATGAACACAAATTTTGAAAATAACAAAATACCTTAAAATAATGAAATGCACTATAACTATCCCAAAACAATGCAATTTCACAAAAAAAACAACTTTTACAAACCAATTTAAGTCATTTAAAACATCCTTTATGCTCTTGAAAAAAATTGAAAAAAAAATAGTGACCCGAGTTAAACAAAGCTTGAGAAAATGAAAGTTGTGTTGGACCTACTTGTAAAAAAAACTTTTTGGATTTTGGACTCTCTAGACTTCCTACTCTTATTCCCATTTACTGCAATATGAGTTTTGTAAAAATTTCATTTGACCTAAAACCAAGGTAGCGGGTGGCCTTTTGTGTTTGCCTTGGGATAGCCTAGTGGATAGCTTGGGTGGAAGGGCCCACTACATGCTAATATACATGCTCTCCCTTGAACATGTGCCCATGTTAGCTACTTGTTTTGCTTTTGTGTTTTTGTTTGTTGCAAGTTATTTGTGGTGGCTTGATTCCTATTATGATGAAGGTCAACATTTGGAATTTGGTTAAATGCTCTTCATTGTTGTGAGAAGTTGAAAGTTTTGATGTTTTCTTTGGATGTTGTGAGTGATGGAACTTCAAAAAGACAATTCTTTGAAGAGTGTCATGTTGCTTCAAATGATGTTAAATATCACATTATGGTTTTTCTAGTGGGATATGCTAAATGATGGAACTTGTGAGGTGAAATTAAGGAAGAATGCCTCAATGGGAACCTGTTTTTCCTTCCTAGGCACGTAATTTTTGTTCTACATGTGCTTCATCATAGGGAATGCAAGTCTAGAAGAAGATTTCAGGGTCAATTCAAGGAAGTGATGACAATCTTTGAAGGTTTCGAAAGCAATCCATGTGGTAGGTCTAGGTGTTGTTTGTGTTTTTGTTGTTCATTGCGATGTATGTGATTCTATAGTTGGGGAAAAAGAGTACCCATGCTTTTGGGAGCTCCAAAATTGGAACCTTGTTTTGGGTGAAGTTCATTCATGGGAAACATTTGTTGTGGGAATCCAAGTAATGAGGCATCTTTGTAAACCTCCTAAGCCAAACCATGTAGTTAGTGCATTCTACAAATCCATGTGGAAAATCTAGGTGAATGAAAAAAATCATGTTGTATGTTTGAACTCACATAAGTATGTGATGGTTTTTGATTGTCTAAACGTTGTGGGAAAGGTTTATCTAGGGTTTATTGTGGGAATGAATTCATAAGGGATGGGAGTTATGTGTCTATCATAAGTAAGAATTGTCTATGAAAGGACCAATTGAGTTTACGAGAATGGGATTTGAGTGTTCTGATCCTTGAAGTCCCATAGCCTAGGTTAAAATGACAAGAAGAGAATGATTTCATTAACTTGTTGTTTGAGCAATTCATAGTTCATTAAGTGTTTTGGAAATGTGTTGTTGTTGAGCATTTTTATGACTAACGGAGTTGTATTTTGTTCCATGCTTCTTTTGTTATAGCCCATTATTTCGAGAACAAATGCTTCAACCCATAGCATTGCCCAACATAAAAACCAATGATTTTGACATTTATTTGAGCATTTCGCTTTTTGAAATGTTTGCTTGCAAATTTCATCAAAATAAAGGTGCTTTCAACTACACTAATCAAAATTGTGGTGTTTTTATATTAGGTGGTAATTGATTCTTTTGGTGGGAGGGCAAGGGAGATGTTTGTTTTAAAGTGTACCTAAACATTGTCAATTCATACTTCAAGCACCTTTTTTTAGTTGTTGATTTGGAATAAAATTGACATTAACACCGCCAAAAATAGAGTTAGTAAATGATTGTTTGTGCTTGAATGACCCATAAATCAATTTCAAAATTGACAAAGATCATAATATTATTTTGTATTATGTTTTAAAAATCAACACACATTTTTAAAGATGAACATTTTATGTGCTACTTCGGAAATCAACACAATTTTTTTAAGATCAACATAATAAAAGATGTAATAAGTTTTAGCAATTGTTGATGGTAAAATGATTTCTACCTTCAATTTGTGTTACTTCTTAGTAAAAATAAATTTTTGACAATCATGTATAATAAGTGATCATTTTCGATATTTGACATTTAATTTTTAAAATTTATACTTCATGAATAAAAACATTTGGGGCTCCACAAAAGGTTGAGATGAAAAGAGACTAAAAAAAAAGACGATTTTAAGATAACTTTACTATGTGTTAAGTTTTAAGAATCAACACACATTTCTAAATTGAAATAAGTACTAATGTAGCTTGTGTCGTTGGCCCAAGTGAGAAGACATTCTTTATTTTTCATATTTTTAGAAATGAAAGTTTCTAAATTCAACAATGTGAACACATTGAAAGCTCAATTAGATTTATGGTTTCTTTGAAATGTCAGTGATAAAAATCACTTAAAATTCAATATTTTTCCCATCCGAAATCCAAATCTTACAAAATATATTCCTACTCCTTGAGATCTTTCCAACAACACCATAAGCACATGCCAATTCCTCCAAATTTTTAGTATGATTTAATATAATTTTCATTGGAAAAATCATTCAATATTCGAAAAAATTTATACCACAAGTCCAAATGTCATAAAACTAAGCCAATGCACCCCTCCTCATCAAAAGCTTTCCAAAGATATCAAAACATGATTTGAATCACCCCAGTTTGATGGATCTCATAATTACAAAACAAAACAAACTACCTTGCTTCACATATAGATGTGTATTAACTATTAGAAATCAACACACCTTTCCAAGATTAACATTTTGCTAATTTTGAAAATCTTGACACATTTCTAGTATCAAACATAAGATGTATTAAGTTTTGAAAATCAACACATCGTTCCAAAATCAAGATGGTGTTAAGTTATTAAACATTTGCACACATTTCAAAGGATAAACATAATATGTACTAAGATTGAAAAATCAGCAACATGTATTTCCAAGATTAACATAATGTATACTAACTCTTAAATAATAACACATATTTCACAAAATCAAACACATATTAAATATATCAACCAAAGGAAAAGGATTCAAGGTGAATAACAACAATTTTCCCATTAAGTGGGTGAGCTCAAGATGAAATCAACATGTAATAACAAAAAAAAATACATTGGTAATAAATAGGGTTTGAACTCATTTTTCCCTAAATTGGTATAAAATGAACTTTGGTTTGAGTTTTGATTTTGTTTTGATTTTGGTTGTCACTTTTATGAATGTTGTTGCAATAAATGTCCCTTCATGAAAAAACTAGTACTTCTCAACCTCCTTTATGAAAAAATTGTTCCTCTTTGCCTTGAGTTTTTATTTATTTTGTGAATAATCAAATTTAGGGTTTTAAACATTTTCAAAATAAAAAAGGGCCCAAAGATTGGATATTTTAAGGATAAATTTAATGTGTACTAGCTTTTTAAAATCACCACACATTTCCAATATCAACATAATAAAGTTATTTATAAAAAAATCCTTACTTTGGGCCTCACTTCACCCATTCATCCTCCTTTTCAAATTATCCATAAAGTCCACAAAAGTAAGGGTCACTCCTCAAAACTACAAATGAAACCTCAAAACTAATTACCATAGTTTTTTCTCTAACCACATTACAATCTACCTAGATTACAACCACATAAATTAAAAGGCTAACTAAGTTAAAGCCTACCTACTTTTGGACTACCTACTTATTTACATACCTACTAATGCAAGGGCTACAACAAGCCTACATGGGGTGTACATAGGTCCTACTTAGGGGCCTACCTAAGGCATATCTAAATGCCTATCATCTTGCCCTAAGTTACCTATCATCATGCCTAGGTTAATGGATATTCCTTGGGGTGGAAGGGGGGGGGGGAACAACATTCCTTATGAAATTTACAAAATACATGAATAAAAATATAAGGTGCCTTATATTGGTTGTTGGGTAAAAATTATAATTTACTAGTTTAAAATATGGATATGTATACTCAAAAAACCAATGTATAGTTAATATAAGATGGTTTGAATATTTGCATATTAAAAATTAAATAATATTAGGAAAAGGAAAAATAAAATGAAAAATTACTTAATATTTTCTGAACAATATCCTGTTTGACGCACATGGTTTTGAATTTCAACACTTAGTGTCCCCCTTCGGGCATACTTAAGGATCATTTAGAAAGCAACATAGGACCAACCTAAGGGTCTATATAAAGATTTTGTAAGTTAAAGGATATTTAAAAATTACTTAAAAACCTACATAAAACCTATTTAAAAGGCTAGTTAAAGACTTATGTAGTTAAAAAATATTTAGAGGTTACATATAATAGACTACCCTAAGGGCTACAAAAGTTAGGGGATATGTAAAAACTACTTAAGGGGCTATATATGGTCTACGCATGGGATTACTTAAAGATTTCCAATGTTAAGGGATACCTAGGGGGCTATTTAAGGGGTTACATAATGAGATATTCAACGGGTTGCCTGTGAGGATATTTAATTATTATCTACAAGGTTATTTAGGAGAAAGGTTACTTAAGGGACCACATATGGCCTACCTAGGATGTATCTAGGGGCTACCAAAATCTTAATCCAAAACCCTAATATGTATCTTGTAACTTAATCCCTAAAACCAAAACCCTAATCCAAGACTTTAATTTAAAACTTTCAAACCAAAACACTACTCCAAACCCTAATTTCAAAACTTAAAAATAAAACCTTAATCCAATACACTAATCCATAACCTTAGTTTGTAACCCTAAAACCAAAGCTTTAATAAAAAACCTTCAAACCATAACCTTCATTCAAATATTAAACCATTACTTTAGTTTTAACCTTTAAAACCAAAACCTTAATCCAACATGTTAATTCACAACCTTAAAATCAAAACCCTAATCCAAACCCCTAAAACCAAAAACTTTAAATTAAAACCCTAAAAATTTAACCAATAATTAAAAAAAAACATTTTTAATCCCTAAAACCAAACCAAATAATAGTAAACTTTAAAACCAAATCCTTAATGTGTGACCCCAATCCCAAACCTCAAAACCAAAACAACAATTTAAAACTACATTTTTAATTTCTAAATCCAAAACCCTAATATAAAACCTAAAAACCAAAAAAATAGGATATAATTTAAAGTGGGGGTTGATGGTAGGCTTAGTTGTGGGTTGTATGAACCTACTTTCAATCTTGGAGATCATGGTGCTATCTTCAAACCATGATTCTAACTCTACGGGAGATAATTTTAACTCGTCAAATGATGATGAGATGATACCATGAGACAAACATGGATAGACAAAAGCATTGTGCTTTTGCCTATGTAGTTGTTTATTGCCAACTCAATTGACATGTTCAATACCAATGAATTAGAATAGGGAATGGGTTAATAAATGGATCCAAGTGTGGGAATTCAAGACATGTTCACTACTATGGAAACAACATTTAGGGTTGTGCACCATGTTCATAAAATATTTCATGAGTTTTATTTTTTTAATTCAATATTCCCCTGGATTTAAATGAATCAGAAATTTATTATTTGAACATTAATTTGTATATTAGCCAAATTTTCTTACAAGTTAAATATGAAACTATACATTTTCAAACATTGTTCTATATATTTTTGCTATATATTCTTGAACCATGTATAGAAAAATCTGGCAAAATTTCATAAGTTTTTGGTTATATGAAAATTTAAAAAAACTCTTGATTTAAACCTTTTTAACATTTTATTTCACTTTTTGGTACTCCGTAGCTATAAAAAAAAAATTGTGCACGACCAATGGGACGATGATATCTTAAATATGAAATATGACATAATCTAGAAAGGTCAACTATATGTTATTGTTCACTCTATTTATTTATTTAAAAAATGCACGAAGCACTCAATTCCCAAAAGATACAATGAGTACTTTAATCGGGTTTTTTTAAACACTTTTCATTGGTCAACAACATACCATATTACTTTTTTAAAATCTTTATTCCAATTTGTGTTTCCAAACTCCTACAAAGGGCTCTTTCCCCACTTGTGATTGGTCCACATGTCATAATATTCAAAAAAAAGTTTGCCTTCATTAAACTTTATACATAAACATTAACATAACGACCATTGAATGTTTAACACAACAAAACATAGTTGCTAGGCTTTCAGGAACCAAAGATCTCTCTATGTTCTTTGCTTTTGGTGTGCAAGAGATAAAAAGAGGAGGTAGCATGATGAACATCAATCTGTTCTGGAAGGACAAAGGCTATGATCCCCAAGAGATTCAGGAGTCGGCAGCAAAAGGGTACCAAATTAGCAGGGATCTGGTAATCAGGGACAATGCTGGAATGGCACTCCAGGTTCTTTGTAAGTGGGTTACAAGATATGGGCCACCAAAGTACAATCCACTATCACAACGGATATCATTTACTACTGAGACAGCAATTTACAGATAACCTACAAATGATTCTTATAACACAAGCAGCTGCTTTTCAACACAATGCAACACCAGGAGACAATCAAGGGGCTAATTTGTCCAGGAAGCAATTTATATGAAGAAACTCAATTATGTAACATAATCTTTGGGTCAGCAGATACCCTGTAACCAGGCCATTCTGAACTAAATAGTACCAGGTAAACAACTAGGGAAGTCAAAAGAGTTCCCAGATTGGGTCAGGGCAAAGGGGGTGCAATAAGTTCTCAGCTGGACAAAAAGGATCTCAATTGACAGAAACATCAACACTGCTCATGAGTCTGCAGGTGTCTTGCTCCTATCTCAAGTTTTCTTTCATCACCAGGATATTGATGCATTGTTGTTCTTCAAGCATACATTAGTCAGGCTTCATGAACTATATTACATGGCGTATAAGTCACTTCTGACTCTACAACCAAACCTTCAGTAAAGTTCACCTGTCTCCTGTTTGGCCTGCACATACAAGTTAGAACCATACATTCAGTCTCTACTGGGGGTTTCCACTCCTAAATGGTAATCAATGTTAACGAACAGCTAGGCTACAGACATGACAATCATCTGAATCAAAGATGAGCCCTAAAGCTTTACTCATTCTAGATCCTCTGTAAGCTACATTAGCAAATTGTGATCAAAACTCAACTCAACCCTCAGTAATTGAGAAATTTTAGTGCCCTTCTGATCATTTCTTTCTTCATCAACTAACCTGCATACTTCAAACTGTACTATTCAATCTTCAAATTATCCTGGTTGGTCCCAATAAAGTAGTCCACACGGGACAAGGAATATATGGTGTAAAGGGCGATGACAATACAGACTGGTACTGTGAAGGAAATTTCACTGTAGACTCTCAAGAAGCACAGAAGAAACCACAAACAACCTAAATTGGATCAGAAACCTTTTCAGCCCTAGAGGTTGGAGTCAGGGGATGGAAAATGAGGAAATCATTGACATGCATATCGCAAGAAGATGATAAGACTCTGGACTTAGGGAGAAGAGAGAGGGAGTGATCATACCCCGAGATGGCATCAATTTTTCCAATTCCAATTTGTTGTCTTTCATGAACAATGGAGGCCTTTCAGGCCCAAGCTTGCGTTTCTTCTTCACCTTAGATTTGGCTTCTATATTTGGTAGCATCTCACCCTCCCTCAACTCTTTGGCCTCCATGTCACCTTGAGAAGCCAGCCCTGACTTATGTCTCAATAAAAGTGCAACCGCCTCCATGGCAGCATTTCCTGCCTCATCCTGATCCGGAAGCTCTTCATCAACTCTACTTTCTACTGTAACATGCCTTCCTTTGCTGCTGCTTGTTTCCTTCCGGTCTTTGTAACCAACAAAGTCACTATGGACTTCAGACTCCTCTTTACTCCCATTCTTCAGAATGGTTGAAGCTTCAACTCTCCCTGGGTCCACTTGAGGTGCTCCAAGGCGGAGAGGAGGCTCCAGAAATGGAAGAATCTTGATTTCATTCTTTCCATTAGCATCAAGATCCTTGGGGGATTCAACTAATGGTGTGACTTTCTCAACATAATGTTTGTCACTTCTCTCAGTTTTTCCAAATTTTGGTACTGGTAATGGCTTGTTACTTTGAGCATCCGAGTTAGCAACAGTTGTAGTCATGCCTTTCTTCACAGGAAAGTCACGCTCCACAATATTTCCCATGGTTTGTATTTGGCTTGAGACTTTGGACTTTAACTCTCTTTTCCGAGCAGCTTCTCCACCAGGATCTGCAATCTTTAATAGTTTTTCCACCCGATCTGCTTCTAACCTTAAACTCTCAAGCTCCTTTGTAAAGCGGAGAGCCCGATCCTCCACTGTACAAATCCAAAAAACAGACATCGGTAAACACAATCAGGCAGAGGTAACTGACTTGACTTTTTATATACCAATTTACTATGTCAGAGAAACAGTTGATATCTCTTTCCTTTGTTCAAAGGAGAATATACAAATCCCATGGAGCAGTTTGAAGGTTTTCCAGAGTGGGGTAGATACAAACGGACCAATTTTTGAAGAGACATTGGACATGAAGGCATCCAGGGGGTCAACAGACTCCATGTGGGTTGTGGAACTTGTTGCAGCTTCGCTCATCCTAGATTCCTCAACTTTCAATTCAGACAGCACCAACTCAATTTCCTTGTCAAGCATGTCCCTCTTTTCTAGAAGAGATTCTGCTGTCTCTACATTTGCCTTCAAGCCAGTTTCTTCCTTTTTCTTCTGTAGCCGCTTACTTGTTCGGTCATAGAACTCATCATCACTGTGAATGGGTAACAGAAAAGATTTAGAAACAGTGACTTCAGCAGCATGTAACACATCATACTTCATTTCATTAAGTGTGTAACCACACAGTCAACAAACCAGAATGATGCAAACTGCCTCAAAAGGAACAACCTCAACATTTTGCAACCCACAAGACTGTCTTCCTCATATGAGTTGGCATTGGTACCAAAGTAAGTTGAGCTCTTTGTACCTGACATCATCTTCCTCATCTTCAAATACGGGTTTTTTTTTTAAGGTCCCTTTGCCTGTCCGTGCACCAACACTTTCTTGAATGCTCTCATTTAATGTTTCCTCCAGGCTTTCCAACTCATCCATCAGCTGATCAATAGTAAAGCCAATGTAAAACATACATGCATCTGCAGCTTTGCCACATTGTCTCTTCAACCTCCTAAGGAGTCCAACCCTAGATAAAC
>Ga0116229_10013506_pt1 | contig 11535 bp, 8 predicted proteins | sample S1TSphgellanicum_3_FD_87313 | JGI IMG/M metagenome (GOLD analysis project Ga0116229, IMG submission 87313) | Host-associated microbial communities from peat moss isolated from Minnesota, USA - S1T2_Fc - Sphagnum magellanicum MG | ecosystem: Host-associated > Plants > Peat moss > Unclassified... | reverse complement strand
TTTTTTAAAAAATATTTTATTGGATTTTTTTTTTTTTTTTATTTTTTTTATATATATTTTGGATATTTTTTTTTTTTTTTTTTTTTTTTGCAATTTTGTGATGTAGTCAAACTGCCAATCATCCACCAGAAAATTTAGCTATAGGCCAGATATGATCAAAATGGTGCTTATAGATGTGATGATTATTGCAACATATGAATTGTAAGCCACATGTTTAACATGTCAAAAGTAAAGAAATTAAGATTCCTTTTGTAGGAATCTAGCAATTTTTTTAATAAAAATTTGAAATCTGACAAATAAAGGCCATTTTTTTCACAAAAATCTTTTTTATGTGTCAAAATCATAATTTTTCATTACTTTGAAAGAAAATGCAAAAACTTGCCCCAAAAAATCACCATAATAGCCATTATTATCCTCCTGTTGAAACAATTTCCAACTACCTCTTTCTTTGGGTGTGTTTTGTTACTTATCAATTTTCATCCCTGTTACATCCTGTGAAGACCTTGAAAAATTCATTAAAAGAAAATCAAGAAGAACACACGGGTGGGGTAGGGAGAATTTGGGGGCCTTTATTTTTTTGTTTTGCCTAAATTTGCATTTTCCGCATCCACCAAGCCACCAAGACATTCAAAAAGTTGGAATGCACAATTATTATATCCTACACCTTGCGGTTTCAATGGATTTTCTTTTTCAAGTCCCACAATGTCACCTATATTTTAAATTAGTCGTCCAATATTCATTATCTGGTTGTGCATTCACAAGTCCAACCTATGTTCTAGATTAGTCAGCAAATATTATTATCAGGTAGGACCTAGGTCCTCATCGATGTTGTCCGAGAATCTTTTAATTATCAAAAAATTAATGTAGCCTAGGGTCAGTTTTCACATTGACAAATGAATATATATATATATATATATAATGATAATGAATTCTTTTTTAATTTTGAAATTATATATTTTTCCATCACCTACTATAATATTGTGATATGAGTAGTGAAAGCATTCAGAGTGTAGCCTATGATAATTATGATGATTTTCAATATGTCAACTTCATATTTTCACAAAATTTTATTTCACTATTTTGAAGATGATTTAATGACCAAACTGGCCTTAGGGCAAGGTATATTTTGTGTGGAGTTTAGAAATTTGTCACATAACAAAGTCCTGTTTGATGAGGTTATACAATAATTCGTCACAATAAAATGCACTTCATTCTTCCCCTTACCAAGTGGTGAGAGGAGATCACTATAAACCACACCTTAGTGTAGGGTACGATGGTCATATTATAAACCTTAGATTAGGGTATGGTGGTGGTGATAATATTAGATGCTTGTACCCATATATATATAGATATACATAAGCATATTTCCTTCCAACAGTTTCTTGTATAGAATTATTTCATGGTTTCTTAAGTGATTGATGGATGATGTTATGATTTTAGTTGTAAGGATTATTACCTACCTTCCACATTCATTCATCAGCTAGACGTCTTGATAGTGAAGTTCACGCAAAGGCATTCCCCCCGCACCCAAGTTTGTTTGAGAAACAAGGAATGATGACTGCATACTCAAATTCCCAAGATTCTCTCTCTCTCTCTCTCTCTACTTCTCTCTCACAATTAGGCAAAAAGTCGTTTCTTTACCGCGTCCACAAAATTACTCCACTCCATTTATGTTGGTTTTACCCCCAAGGTAAATAAACTGACTATTGGAAGTTGTTATGTACTTAACTAGGATTTTCACACAGCATTTGTTCATGTATTGAAGAAGGTATTTTTTATAATAATAATAATTATTATTATTACATATATTTTCCTTTCTATTAGACCATTTTCATTTGAAGGAACAACTCGGTAATAAATTTTATTTTTAAAAAAAACAACCACCCAAACAAAATTCAGTAAAAATTTACTTCACTATATGGAACAGGACACAAATGACTAGTTACATGAATTTGGAATGATGTGGAGTCCGGTTATCCAAAAGAATTGAAAGCTTGTAAATAGAGTAAGGTAGTTGTTGTATTGAAAAGAGGCTTGCAAAGCTTATACTTTACACTTGGTGGGGGGATAGGGGAAGGGAAGGAAAGGGGGGTAAAACCTTTTACCTCTCTCAATTTTTTCAACTTTTTACCAAAATAACCTAGTGTGTAAAAAGTAAATGTAAAAAAGGTTTAAAAAAAAAAACGTCTTCCACAGCTGATTCCTTACTAGCCCAGGAGGGAGACGTGCTGTGCTGTGCTGTGTGTCCCATTTACAATCTTCTGTTACCGGGACGCGGTATCCGGACAGCAAGCAACCGGCCCGGGACGACACCGTCACCGTCACGTGGGCCACTCGGTCCACTAGAACCGCAACCGGCCCGTCAATGTTTCGTGACTGGCCCGGTTCTGTCGCTCCATCGGGGGGGGGCGGGGCTGTACGTCTCCAGTTCCGGTCCCGCCCCCAACTTGGCGTCCGTCCCCATCCAGTACTTACTACTTATTTACCCTGTTTCTCTAATCCGTCTAGACTCTCCCAATTTCCTCCCAATGTAAAAACTCAATGTAAAAACAATTGGGATTTAGAATTATCATTTTCAAAATTTGGGATTTATAATTCTCAATTTGAAAATTTGGGTTTTAGAATTACCAATGTAAAACATTGGGATTTAGAATTATCAATGTAAAAAAATTGGGATTTAGACTTATCAATGTAAGAAAATTGGGATTTAGAATTATCAATGGAAAAAATTGGGATTTAGAATTATCAATGTAAAAATTTTGGGATTTAGAACTATCAATGTGAAAAATGGGGATTTAGAATTAACAGTGTAAAAAAATTGGGACTTAGAATTATCAATGTAAAAATTTGCGGTTTAGATTATTTATCAATGTAAAAAATTAGGATTTAGAATTATTGATGTAAAAAATTGGGATTCAGAACTATTGTGGCAATGCAAAATTGGATGTTTAAACATTGCATAAATTGTAAAATTGGATTATTTTCTTTTATATTTTCTGGAAAAGGGAGTCAGTTACAAAGAGGATTTCAATTGTCACATGTAATTTAAGTAATTAACTTGCTCACATAAATAACATAATCATTAACACCTTAATTAAAGAAAGATTTGAATAACAAGACATCAAACTGAGCACTAATTATAATTGCAATTTATAACTCAGTACCCATTTTTTATATTCTTTTATTCTTTTTTTTCAAATCCTCAATTTAATAAACTGCTGATTTTCTTGCTGAGAAATCACATTTTACAATGAAAAGAAAAGAAAAAAATCCCTAAAAAAATATAACACCAAAAACCTGCAAAATAAAGAAATCAAAGAACTTTACCATTTGACAATTTATAACTCATGAAATGTTTTTCAACATGTTTGCGTAAAGACCTATTCCAATTCTTTGGCTAAAATCAGAGGTCATGTTACATAGCTTATTTTTTCCTCCACCGTTTGTTTGGCGGCCGTTTCTAAAGAATGGAACTACGACCATTTTGTTCCACCGGTGTAAAGCATTCTGTTTTTTGAAACACCGCCCCCATTACTTTTTTGTCTTTTTATTCTCATTATACCTAGTAATCTAGCAGGTGTCACGGAAAATTATTATTATTATTATTATTATTATTAAATTATTTTAAAATTGTAAAGAAAATTGAAAATTTGAAGCATGTCTTTTGATCTTAGCCCCAAGGGCTTCTTGGACTTGGATGTTTGTGCATTCATTTTTGATTCCTAGTTCTTCAAGTAATTATTTGGTGACAATGATAGAATATGATTAGTAGTTTACCTTGCATGCACATGGTGGGAGTTGAATGCACACCATTCGCAAAGTGGCCATGCGATGTACCCATGTGTTTGTCTTTGGTGGTGACTACAATTAACTCATTTGTATATTATGTCCCTTATTAGGCTAGGACATTTTGTTTTGCCACCACCAAATGTTTGTTAAAAAAAAAGTTGGTGCCCAAAGTGAGAAAAACCAAACATCAACAAAGAAAAATAATCATAATTCAAATATATTAAAGTCACCTATGCATTGTGAATAATTAGGTCAAGGTATTACTACTTTGCTAAATAATAAATTAGCACCCATGTTGGTGGATGAACATTAGTCAAAGACCTTCTTCACTCTCAATTACCATTTCCTTCACAAAAATACCAAAGATAGATCTAAATGTTTTGCACAACCATTATCAATATGATTCTTGATAAGGGCTATGATATTGCATTTGGCATTGTTTGGAAGAACAATTGTCTTTCTTTTTCCCATAAATGTGAACCCCATAAATCATTTCCATGTGCATATCTTAGTATCCTCCATGGCTTGTGTAGCTACTATATAAATTACAACCTTGATAATAGAGAGAACCATATAAGTAGGATGCTTCATGTAATTGTTCCCTTGTTCAAATTTTAATGATCCTTGTAGTAGATTTCTTTGTATTCAAGTCTCTTCCACCAATTATAACCACAATAACTCAAAAGAATCATTTCTTTTGCATCTACCAAGTCTTGTAACTTGTAATGTTTGTTCCATTCTAAGATACCTTTAACCTCCTTCCAGTAAACATTATGTGGATTCTATATAATGGGTAACTATGTTGCATGTAACAATAAGGTTAGGCCTTATCACATACATCGCAACACTTTCCACAGTATGGTTTTCAAAACCTTTTGTATATCCACAATTTCTTCTAGTGTTCTCAAGTTTTGACTCATTGTTAAACTTATATATCTCATTGCCAAACAAAATCTCTAATCAATTATATTTCTCCACATATTTTATTGAGATTTAAATCCCAAGAATATTTAATGATTTTTGTCTCTATCCATAATTATTATGTGAATTTCAAAGTGTCACATTCATACTTGTCCTTCATCTTAAATTTTACAAAAAAACATTTGTTGGCATTGTTAATGGAGACATTTCAAAACTCTAATAATTGTCCAAGTAAAGCAAAAAAATTCCTTTGATCTCCTTGTTATGGATATAGAATAATTAAGGTTGGATTAAATATTATATGCTTTGAAATTGTATTTTTGAAAATGTTTGCTATCTAGTTCCACACTCAATGTAGAGATTATTTGAAAATACATACACAGAAAACTTTTGAAGCTTACAAACCAATAGTTTTTTAGTGTTTAAATGTTTGTAATTTATTAAATTATAATATATAAGCATTTGTCATGAGCTACTAGATTGATGCCCAAAATATTGAAACTAACAAAACTACAAATATAAAAACATGCACCCAATAGACAAATTTATTCATTTATAATTGCAAGAATTCAAGTTCCAAAAAAAAGACAAACTAAAAACACAAACTTTGATGTCAAACACACCTCTTATCCTTTTGGTGTGGTTTGGAATTTCATACCCCAAAAGATGAGACTACAAAGCCACCCTTTGGGATAAACCACATTAGACACAAAAAGGCCTTGTTCACATTGAAACAAATTCCACCAACATAGTAAATCCTACAATTTATTTATTTTTTAATTGACAATTTTATTGTAATGCTTCCTTGGAATGGCATATGTCACGTTCATTATTCATCTGATCATTTTCTATACAATGAACAATTTCAAAGCTTAAGATTGTGCAAGTGAGTGGAAATTTTGCTACAAGTTGAACAAAGTCTAATGATTACCTTGAATTTTGAAAACATCCTTTATTTATTATGATTTTGGGCTTTATTCATACATTCCAATATGCTTGAAGATGAACAACCACTTGTGAAGAATGCATCATGTCATTTGTAGGGAGTTCAACTTAGTTCCCAAGTGTCATTTTTCATAATCAAGGAATGCCTTCGAAATTTCTATTTTCTAACATATTGTGTTCTCTTTTCAACAAATTTTCTCAATTATAATATTCTTCATTCTTCCAAACAATGTGCAATTGTAACATAAGCATAATGAATGAATTTTGGAGGTGCCCTTTTTAACATGGACAATCTTCATGTTGCACAAGACTTGATGTGCTACACATTGCATATTTTTCTTTTCTAGTTGCAAATAAGTTGAGTCCCATCCATTTCAACTTAATTTTCAAATGTAATCACTATGTATTTTACTATTCAACCAAGGCTAACTTTTCATCCTCATCAATGTGGTGCATGTCAATATGTACTTTCACTCTTTTTTTTTTCTATTTTGTTAACTCCCACTTAAGATTTATCTTCCTTTTTATTGTACCCCAAAAAAAAAAAAAAAAATTCTCCCTTTATCATCAATTGCTCAAGGCCTGGTCTTCTCAACTATATGGAAACAACACATGCACTTGGAGATTTCAAGTTTTGTTTTAGTTTTACTTGCCTTAAATAACATATATATTTCATAATCATTAATTTTCAAGTGATTCAACATCTAATAATTTCTTCTAGTTTCAAACCTTTTTTATGTGTTATCTTTTTTGTTGTCATTATGAAGACTTAATGTCATTTTCACTTAAAGTATAATATGAGTAGTTTCTACATAATACTTTGGGTTTGAGTTAAAATCTCTTTATGATAGCATGTAACATGTTGCTTGCATAATAATTTAAGTAGACGCACTTGAATACATCATGTTATTGAAGAAAATAGAGAATGTTTTTTCTTGTTGAATCCCATCAAAATTTACTAATTGTGCAAATTCCTTGGATACAAACTCAAATCCATTATAAAATCCTAGGATCTCCATTTTTTTTCCTATGTATGACTTTCACAAAAAGCCATGAATAATTTAAATCTTATTAAAGAAAGAATTCTTATTTTCAAAAGTTGAGCAATACTAAACTTTGTAGGTGAAATAATCATATGTGGACATGATATTCAAACACATACACCCAATATATACATATTGGTGAGTCCCTATACATTTAATCATTGATTTCTTTATGAATTTTCATATTTTTTGTCACAATTACTTGATTTCAACCTTTATGAAGGGTTTTTTAATGAAAAAAGGTCCATATTCACCAAATTCCAACTGGGGGGAGAGGAGGGCAAAACAAAATCAATTGAATTTTGTAATAAGTTTCTAGAGCAAAAATATAAATGGATGTTTAAATCTTTTGATTTTCATATCTAGTTTAATATGCTCAAATTTCACTAAATCTTCATGTAAATAATCACCAATTCCACTACATCACAAAATTGACAAAAATAAAAACATTGCATGTAACAAGACAAACTCCAATGTAATCTACTTGTTACAATTTCAATTTGTTTTACAAATGATTGGTGCATCCTTAAAAGAACAATGGCAAAAAAATTCACATTTCTTTTCAATGAGTCTTGTTAGGTTGAGATATTCACCTAAGCAACAACTTATGGTTAATTATCAATTTTAGTTAATTTAAGATTGAAAGCTTTGTTTCGCAAGGGGAACAATATGTGTTAATGTTGCCCACTACATGCATCAAAGAGGCATGGATTGTTTGGGGACTATTGTGTGAGGGAGCTTTAATTTTACCCACCTTATTATTTTAAAATTTTAATAACCACATATTTAATCCATTTTTAAATTAATTCAATTTTTTATTTGCATTAAATTTCAGAACCATATATTTGTTCAAATTTTTAGTTTTAGTTGAAGGCATGAGAAATGATGAATGAAGGTGAATATTGTGCATAACTAAAGAAACATTATGCATGAAATGCTTAAATTTAGTTCTAAAACATGTCAACAAACATTTATGTATTAAATCACATTGCAAATGATGAATACTATGTTTAGCACCATAAAATCATTTCAAACAATGAAAATTTGGTTTGTTTTCATGAGAATTTTTTTATAAAAAAAATGGGGCTTTTACATTCCAAAATCAAAACAAACAAAGGATGCATTACAACTCAAGTAATGGACCACCAAGTTCATTTGGGCCTTCATCAATTCCTAATATTAATTTTTAAATTTTTTTTCAAAAATAAAATCATATTATAAAACTAATTGATTTCTAATTTTTACCCAACAATCAATATATGCAACCCAATATTTTTAATATTCACATAATTTTCAACTTCAAAAAAGAATGTCCCATTAGCTTTATCATCCCTCGTGGTGTCTATTGTCACTATGATTACTTTCGGACAATGGTAGTCAATTACAAGAGGTTAGACTTTGTTAAAGTGTAATCATTGTGTTAGGATTATATTAAAGAGATGATTTTAAAACTATTTGGGGTCATTTTTTGAAGGACTAAAGAAATGTGGATGCACTCCAATTTTCTAGTACCTTAAGCAAAACAACAAAGAATCTGAGAATATGGTGTATTTTGTCGTGTATGTGTGTTGAAGTGTGTCAATAGTTGAGAATGTGAAATTGTATGTGTGTAATATTAGTTGTTAATGGTGGCTCTCTACTACATGGATTATGTGGGTATAGGTTTGTGTGTATTAAGAAATCTGAGTGAGTGTTTTCTATTGTTTCTTTATTCAAAAAAATTGGGATGAGTATCAAAGAATGAAGAAGGGTGAAGTGTAGAAATATGAGTAGTTATACTATAATTGGAAAGGTATGTGACTTAAGTGAATTGGGCATGTGGTACTTAGGTCGGTATAATGAACAAGAACCCAAGAAAAATATTTTTGAAGGGAATACACCTATAGAAAAATATAACTAGTAATTCTACAAAAAAATTCAAGAATGTTTGTATTTTTAGTTTCCACAAAATTAAAATCCTCCTTTTTTAATTTATCAACACAACTAAAATTTTGGCCCATAACCCATGGATCTTTCACATTTGATGAATCAACATAACATATTATGCTATTAGGCTAGTTGACAAACATGGAATAAATGAGGCAATCTGAAGGGCAACTATGTTTAAGATTAACAAAAGTTAATCATGCCATGGACTTCACATATTTAACACATTTATTGGTAAAAGATTTATGACATCATTTTGAAATTCTTCAAAAGTTAAAATGGGATAATAGTTCTATAACTTATGGAAGAAGGTGATTTAAGAATACCAAGCATCAATATCTAGTAGAAATTGTTGATTTGGAAATAGCCCTTTTCTTAATGTTTTGAATTTTTGAATAAAAGAAGGTATTTAAGCTGGTGTTGATTTTTTTGGTTTTTCTATTGATTTCAAAGTGTATACAAAGAAAGGAACAGAAAGGGTTGTTAAATTAATTTTCATTCCAATCAATAGTCTTGTTGGACTACTTTTCCCTTTCACCAAAGTATTTAAAATCCCGCCCATTTTTTTTGGGGTTCCATAACATAAGATTAAAAACACAATTAAACGAAAATTATAAAACATCAAAAATCAAAATGAAATTTAAAGGATAGTTGGTTCCGTAACATAAGATTAAAAACACAATTAAACCAAAATTGTAAAACATCAAAAATCAAAATGAAATTGAAAGGATGGTTGGTTCCATAACATAAGATTAAAAACACAATGAAACCAGAATTGTGAAACATCAAAAATCAAAATGAGATACAAATGATGGAGCAGATCTTTGAAATGAGTGGAATATGAAGCAAGCCATTTTCCTTCCCTTGCTTCTAGAGCTTCATGTTCAAAGTACTTTAATCTTTTAAGCTAGTTTTAAGTTACTACCTATTTCTTATAGGTTTGAGTGAAGATTACCTATTTCCAACCCTAAGTAATAAGGTACAAATATAGTACTATCCTGGATTCAAAATGCCACTCAAATCTGCAGCCTCAATGCTAGCCTAGTATACAGTATATACACATGGGCAATGTAGATTTTCTTGAGGATACTGGCAAAAGTGGGTTCTTCTTCCTTCCACTTGTGACCATAGCCTTGAGTCAGGCTCAACCATGGGTGTAGAACAAGTCTAGGGTCTACTACCCAGGTCAGAGTGAACCACCAAACAACCAGTGCACCATGCATGATGCATTGGAAGCCTGTTATGACTCTGTTGTGGATGGAATCCCAAATGACTTGACATCAAGTTTCACCTTGGTAACCATTCCTGGCAAAGATAGGTCTTCCAGGTAGGTAGGTAGGTAGGTAAGTAAGTAGATAGGTAGCACGACATCTTGCTCTTGATTGAGCGAATAAATATATTGATTGGTTTTAAGTAATTTATAATTAATAGATTCTGACCTTTTTTTTCAGTCCAAGTTTCAGGCTTATGGGGTGGGGCTTGGGAAACTGTAAATGATAAATAATCTTGAATGTGAGAAATATTTTAGTAGGGCCAAATGTCAAATATGAGTGGAATTGTTCTAAGTAATGCACTTGGTGATTCCTAGATAAGAAGAAAAACATTGTTTGTTTGTTTTTTATTTATTTATTTTTAAAAGGCAAAACACATGTCACAAAAGAACATAACAATCAGGACATCACTAATACACTAATAAAATAAAAAATCATAAGCTAAAAAGGTGTCGTCTGTCACAAATCAACCAACCATGAAAGTGCACTGGCTGCAATGTGTGGAAGAGATGAGAAATGCTTTCGAAGCACGATAACACATTAAAAAAAATCATAATGGCCTACACCCATTGGAGGACTATGAACACATGCTGCTGATAATAAGAAATAAGCATAACGAGAACTAAAGAGGATGGTCGATGATGGGCTATGATGAGTCATGACCTCAGCATAGGGAGATAAAATATTAAATACATACCAATGGTTAAATATATAGCTAATACATACCAATGGTTATATATATATATATATATAGCTAATCATTGTGGTTAGATAAATGTACAGGAATAAAACAGAAAAAGTGTTTTCAGTTCACATATCATCCATCCAGCATATCCGATGGTGTGCTGGTGCAATGCTGGTTCACTCTGGCCCGCGACTACTTAGTGCCTGTCTGGACAAGTTGAGTAACACTCAAGTAGTTTCCTTGGGCACAGTGGGATTGGCACCTCCTCCCCCGCCCCCATGCAACAAAATGTCATGCCCTTTTTCTGCATAATATTGCTTGATTACACACACCTCTTTTCGGGATTTACTGCTTAAGAATGTTGATCCCCCATCTTGACATCCGAGGGGTTAGCCCTAATTGGAGTGCAAGCACAAGCAAATAGTATTGACAATCCAATCACTCCCATGTATGTAGCCATAACCTTCACCAAAGGCAGAGGATCAGCCGTCGGCAACTGGTGTGGCCAATTGGGCTTCCGTTATTTGTTTGACAGCTCAATTAGATTCGCCCACACAAGTTCCCTTCATGCTCCGATACTTTACCATCATGAAAAAATCTGTCCTGTTGTACCCCTACAGTCCTCCTACAGCCATTTGGTTGTTTCATTTCATTTCATTTCTTTTCTTTTCTTTTCTTTTCTTTTCTTTTGGGGGCCAATTTTGTGATGTAGCCAGAGTGACCATCATCCCAAAAACACTGTAGCCAAATTTGGCTATATACCACATATGAATGTAACCAAAAAAAAATGAGGAAATTTTCTGGAAATCTGGAGAATTCAAGCTATTTTATATCTATGAATATTGGTCTAAATCATATTTTTCCTGATGGGGGGGGGGGGGGGGGGGGGGGGAGGATTTTTTTTTTTTTGTTTTTTCCCTTTTTTTTTCTATGGTTTCTTTTTTTTTTCTTTCTT
>Ga0116229_10013504_pt1 | contig 11535 bp, 10 predicted proteins | sample S1TSphgellanicum_3_FD_87313 | JGI IMG/M metagenome (GOLD analysis project Ga0116229, IMG submission 87313) | Host-associated microbial communities from peat moss isolated from Minnesota, USA - S1T2_Fc - Sphagnum magellanicum MG | ecosystem: Host-associated > Plants > Peat moss > Unclassified... | reverse complement strand
TACGCCAGATGGGCCGTTGACAGCGTCGCAAAGGCCAAGCTAACAGCGCCGCCGGCGATGGATTTCCGCCGGGTCTCGTGCCGAACCGCTCTCTTTGGAAGAGCTGATGATTCCTACAGCTTCGCGTCCGCGAGATGGGGAATTTGTGTCTATGGTTCGGCTCATACGCCGCTTTGGCGGCCTTTCAGCGCTCGCAATATTCGGCAAGCCCCGCCCGACGAATATCGGCTCGGTGGTGCGTTGGGCCGTCATCGTCACCCCTATGGCCGTGTCGGTCGGGTCTCTATGCGCTCTGTTCCTGTGGGCGCTGGATCAGGCGACCCGGCTCCGCTTTCAGTACCCCTGGCTGCTGTTCGGCTTGCCGGTCGCCGGCGCGGCCATCGGCCTGCTTTACCAGTGGAAGGGCCGGGCGGCGGAGGGCGGCGCCAATCTGATCGTGGAGCAGATCCATGAGCCAGGCGGCGGCGTGCCCTTGCGCATGGCCCCTCTGATCCTCGTCTCGACGGTCGTGACCCATCTCTTCGGCGGATCGGCGGGCCGAGAGGGGACGGCGGTGCAGATGGGGGGGAGCCTCGCCAGCGGCGTCGCCAAGCTCTTTCGACTGGACGCCGACGATGTGCGGATTTTGCTGATGGCCGGCATCGCGGCGGGCTTCGGCGCCGTCTTCGGCACGCCCATCGCCGGCGCGGTGTTCGCGCTGGAAGTCCTGGCCGTGGGCCGCATCCAATATGTCGCCCTCGCGCCCTGCCTCGCGGCGGCGATCCTCGCCGATTGGGCCTGTCACGCTTGGGGCGTCCACCACACGCTTTACCACATCAGCTACCTGGGCCAGGCGGCCGACGGCGGCTTCCATATCGAGCCCTGGCTGCTGATCAAGATCGCGCTGTGCGGCGTCGCCTTCGGATTGGTCGGACTGGTCTTCGCGGAAGCCAACCACATCTTCAGCGCGCTGATGAAGCAGGTCGTACCCTCGCCGCCGATGCGGCCCTTCGTCGGCGGCCTGATCGTCATCGGCCTCGTCTATCTCTGCGGAACCCGCGACTATCTGGGGCTCGGCGTTTGGTCGCCTGAACCGGGGGCGGTGACGATCTCAAGCCTGTTCGACGGCGCGCATATCCACGCTTGGAGCTGGGCGTTGAAGCTCGTGTTCACCACCGTGACCTTGGGCTCAGGCTTCAAGGGCGGCGAGGTGACGCCTCTTTTCTTTATAGGCGCCGCTTTAGGGAATGCGCTGTCAGGTGTTTTGGGCGCGCCCACCGATCTCCTCGCAGCGATCGGCTTCGTCGCCGTCTTCGCGGGCGCCTCCAACACGCCCTTGGCCTGCACCCTGATGGGTGTGGAGCTCTTCGGTTCCACCCACACGGTCTACATCGCCGTCGGCTGCTGGGTGGCCTATCTCTGCAGCGGCCACTCGGGCATCTATCTGTCGCAGCGGCTGGCGGTTCCCAAGGTGGTGGGAGGGGCGCTGCCGGCCGACGTGACCTTGCGCCACGCGCGCGAGCTCAAGCCTTCGGTCGTCAGCGCGGTGGTCGGTCGTCTGAGCCGTTCGGCGATCCCGCGGCGGACTCGAGGCTAAGAGGCCGCCTTAACGTAAGCCGTGCCGAAGCCCTCGTCGTGCGTTTGAGCCAGTGGCGGATTGTTTGGCGTCTGGGGGAACTGAACGTGAGGCCCGCCTGCCTAAGTTGGTCGGCGACTCCGTGACGCCTGCCTGAGCCTTGCCGATGTCCCGGACGCGCGAGAACGTCGCCGTTTGGCCGCCTGTGATCGTTTATCGTGTGACGGACGCGGAGGTGCAAATCCTACGTGTCTGGCATGGCGCCCAGGATCGCGCTGGCGATTGATCGCCTGCGGCGGGGCGTCGCCGTTGGCGGCGGCTTAAGGTATGGTGTAGAGGTCGTTTTCGACCGCAGGGCGGCGCGGTCGTCCACAGCGCAAGTGTCCTCGGCGCGACTTCAAGGGAAACAGTACGGTGACTTTTCATTTGCGGGCCCGCACGCCGGCCCTGACCGCCGCCCTGATCGCCGCCGCCCTGGGCATGAGCCTGGCCGGCTGCGCCCATAAGGACAAGGGCAAGACCGATCTGTCCTATCAGGAACGGCCGGTCGAGCTGATCTACGCGACCGGCGCTCAAAAGTTGGACCAGCGCCAGTGGAGCGAAGCGGCGCAGTATTTCGACGAGGTCGAGCGCCAGCATCCCTATTCGGAATGGGCGCGTCGCTCGATCCTGATGGAGGCTTACGCCGACTACGAGTCCAACAAGTACGACGACGCCGTGTCGGCGGCGGAACGGTTCGTGTCGCTTTACCCCGGCAATCCGTCTGCGCCCTACGCCTACTATCTCAAGGCTGTCTGCTATTGGGAGCAGATCGCCGACGTCACCCGCGACCAGGGCGACACCCAGCAGGCGCTGGCCGCCTTCCGGGAGATCGAAAAGCGCTATCCCACCTCGGAATACGCCGTCGACGCCAAGCTGAAGATCGACATGATCCAGGATCAGTTGGCCGGCAAGGAGATGACGGTCGGTCGCTGGTATCTGCGTCAGGATATGCCGATCGCCGCGATCGGCCGCTTCAAGACGGTCCTGGACAAGTACCAGACCACAAGCCACGCCCCCGAAGCCCTGTATCGCCTGGTGGAAGCCTATCTGACGCTGGGCCTGCGCGACGAAGCGGTGCGCGACGGCGCGGTGCTGGGTTACAACTATCCGGGCGACCACTGGTATCAACAGGCCTATGCGCTCCTGACATCTCGCGGCCTGAAGCCGTCGGCCCCGCCCAAACCCAAGCCCAAGGGTCAGTTGACCCGGCTGGGTAAGGCGTGAGCCCCGGTCGTCAACACCTAAGGTCTTGAGATCGGCGTCGGTTGTTTGAGCCGCGCGGTGTCGCCACGCCAGTCTGTTTGGGAGGCCGTTCGGCTTGATCCGTCGCCATGTTGATCGGTCTCAGCATCCGCAATGTGGTCCTGATCCAGGCGCTGGATCTTTCGGTCGGCGCTGGACTGACGGCGCTGACCGGGGAGACCGGCGCCGGCAAGTCCATTGTCTTGGACGCGTTGGGGCTGGCGCTGGGCGCTAGGGCCGATGCAGGTCTGGTACGTCGTGGCGCGGCGAGCGCTTCGGCGACGGCGGTCTTCAGTCTGCCGCAAGGACACCCCGTGTTTGCGGCTCTGGCGGAAAAGGGTCTGGAGGCTGACGCCGGCGGAGAACTGGTGCTGCGGCGCCAGATCGGCGCCGACGGCCGCTCTCGCGCCTTCGTCAACGACCAAGCCGCCAGCGTCGGCGTGCTGCGCGATCTGGGCGCCCTTCTGCTGGAGGTGCACGGTCAGCATGACGCGGTCGGTCTGCTCGATGCCCGCACCCACCGCGCCCTCCTGGACAGCTACGCCGGCTGCGGCGAGGCGCTGCGAGCCTGCCGCAAGGCTTGGACGACGTGGCGAGAGCTGTCGAGCGCCGCCGCCGCCCTGCGCGATCGCGTCCACCGCGACGCCGCCGAGGCGGAAGACCTGACCTTGCGTCTGGCCGAGCTCGATCGCCTGGATCCCAAGCCGGGGGAGGAGACGGCCCTGGCGGAGCAGCGGGCTTTGCTCGGCGCTGCGGAAAAGGTGATGGATGACATCACCGCCGCCCAGGAGTCCTTCGCCGCCGGTCAGATCGGCCAGCGTCTGTCCCAGGCGTCTCGCGCCCTGCAACGGGCCCTGGATCGGGTGAAAGGGCCGGCTGCTGGCGAGCAGGCCGCCGCCGTGCGAGGGTTGAGCGAGGCCGCCGCCGCCATGGAGCGCGCCTTGATCGAGGCGGAAGAGGCGTCGTCCGCCTTGAACGCCGCCGCCCAAAGCTTCGTGTTCGATCCGGCCGGCCTGGAGAAGACGGAAGAGCGGTTGTTCGCCTTGCGGGCGGCGGCGCGCAAGCTGAACGTGCCGGTCGAGGCGCTCCCGGCCCAGCGCGTGAACATCGCAAGGGCGCTCCAGGCCTTGGAGTCGGCCGATGCGGACCTCGCGGCGGCGGATGCGGCGGCTAAGGCGGCCGAGCGCGCGTTCGGGGATGCGGCTAAGGGGCTGTCGGCGGCCCGCACGGCGGCGGGCGCACGCCTGTCTGAGGCCGTTGAGGCGGAGCTGAAGCCGTTGAAGCTCGAAAAGGCCCGCTTCCGTGTCGCCATCGAGCCTTTAGCTCCCGATCGGGCGGGCCCCGACGGCGTCGATCGCATCGCCTTCGAAATCGCCACCAATCCTGGCGCGCCGTTCGGCCCGCTCGGCGCCATCGCCTCGGGCGGGGAGCTGGCGCGGTTCGCCCTCGCCCTGAAGGCGGCGCTGGCCGCCCGCGAGACGGCCGGGGGCGGGGCGGCGTTCACCCCTGTCATGATCTTCGACGAGGTCGATCAAGGGGTGGGCGGGGCGGTGGCGGACGCCGTGGGCCTGCGTCTGCGCGGGCTGGCGCGGGCCGCCCAGGTGCTGGTCGTCACCCACAGCCCCCAGGTGGCCGCCCGCGCGGATGTCCATTGGCGGGTCTCCAAGTCCATTCAAGGCGACATGACCACGACGGCCATCGAGCCGCTCGATCCTGCCGCGCGCGAGGAGGAGATCGCCCGTATGTTGGCGGGGGCGGAGGTCACTGAGGCGGCCCGGGCGGCTGCGCGGGCGCTGATCGCCTGAGGACATCCATCCGTCTCATTTCCGTTCGGCGCTGGCCACCGCCGCCGAAAGGTCCGCGTCGCTCAGAGGCTTGTCCGTATAGAGCAGGGCTTGGCGCACAATCCCGTTGGCGTCGATGATATAGGTGACAGGCAAGATATTGGGCGCCGTGAAGCCATCGACCTTGGCGTTTTTCAGGATGATCGCGGGGTAGCTGAAGGCCGACATCACCCGGTCCACCGTGCCAGCGTCGCGGGGACGGTCGGCGCTGAGGCCGACCAGCACCACCCCTTGGGCCCGGTGCGCTTTGGCGAAGGCTTCCAGCGTCGGCATCTCTACCCGGCACGGCGTACACCAGGTGGCCCAGACATTGGCGACCACCACGTGGCCCCGTAGCTTGGCGAGATCGAACGGCTTGCCGTCGATGGTCTCTCCAACCAGGGCCGGGGCGGGCGCGCCGACCTTTTGCGCTGCTGCGGGACCGGTGGCGGCGAGGAGCGCGGCGGCGAGGCCGACCAGGGCGGCGGGACGGAACTTTGTTGGTATAGGCATGAGGCGGGGACCCTAATTCGGATTTGGACAGACGTCCGACGTCAAGACTTCAGCCGATAGCCGGTCTTGAAGATCAGCCACACCACGATCAGGCAGACAATGAAGAACACCAGCGTCATGCCGAGGCTTACCCCCACGGCCACGTCGGAAATGCCGTAGAAGCTCCAGCGAAAGCCGCTGACCAGATAGACCACCGGATTGAACAGGGTGATCTTGCGCCAGATCGGCGGCAGCATGGAGATCGAATAGAAACTGCCGCCCAGGAAGGTCAGGGGCGTCACGATCAGGAGCGGCGCCACCTGAAGCTTCTCCCAGCTGTCGGCCCATACCCCGATGATGAAGCCGAACAGGCTGAACGTCACCGCCGTCAGCACCAGGAAGGCCGCCATGGCGAAGGGGTGTACGATGTGGAAGGGTACGAACAATCGCGCAGTGACCAGGATGATGAGGCCCAGCAGCACCGACTTGGTGGCCGCCGCGCCGACATAGCCGATCACCGCCTCAAACCAGGCCACCGGCGCTGACAGCAACTCATAGATCGTGCCCGCCCATTTGGGCATGTAGATGCCAAATGCGGCGTTGGACAGGCTCTCGGTCAAGACCGACAGCATCATCAGCCCTGGCACGATGAAGGCGCCGTAGCTGACGCCCTCGATCGCCGTCATGCGTGAGCCGATCGCCGAGCCGAACACGACGAAATAAAGCGAGGTGGAGATCACCGGCGCCAGCACGCTCTGGGTCAGGGTGCGAAACCAGCGAGACAGCTCGAAGCCGTAGATGGCGCGAATGGCGTAGAGGTTCATCAGCCTTCGCTCACCAAACTGACGAAGATATCTTCCAGCGAACTCTGGCGGGTCTGCAGGTCCTTGACGTCCAGGCCAGACGCCTGGAGCTGGCGCATCAGGCCGGCTATGCCGGTGCCCTCATGCTGGGCGTCGAAGGTGTAGACCAGCTCTGTCCCGTCCGCCTGGAGTTCGAGCTGATAGGCGGCGAGTTCGGGCGGAAGGGCGGTGAGCGGCGTCTGCAAGGTGATGGTGAGCGCCTTTTTGCCGAGCTTTTCCATCAAGACCGTCTTGTCCTCGACCAGGATGATCTCGCCCTTGCGGATCACCCCGATGCGGTCGGCCATCTCCTCGGCCTCTTCGATATAGTGGGTGGTCAAGATGATGGTTACGCCGCTGTCGCGGAGCGCGCGCATCACCGTCCACATATCCCGGCGCAGTTCGACATCGACGCCGGCGGTGGGCTCGTCCAGGAACAGGATACGGGGCTCGTGGCTCAGCGCCTTGGCGATCATGACCCGACGCTTCATGCCGCCCGAGAGCGCCATGATCTTGCTGTCCTTGCGGTCCCACAGCGACAGGTCCCGCAGCACCTTTTCCAGATAGGCCGCGTTCGGCGGTTTGCCGAACAGGCCGCGGCTGAAGCGGACCGTGGCCCACACCGTCTCGAAGGCGTCGGTCGAGAGCTCCTGGGGCACAAGGCCGATCTTGGCCCTCGCGGCGCGATAGTCGCGGACGATGTCATGGCCGTCGGCGATCACCGTCCCCGTCGTCGGGTTGACGATGCCGCAAATGATGCCGATCAACGTCGTCTTGCCCGCGCCGTTGGGTCCCAGAAGCGCGAAGATCTCGCCCGCCCTGATCTCCAGGTCGATCGGCCTCAGCGCCTCTCGCCCGGAGGCGTAGGTCTTGGTCAGGCCTGAGACGGAAATGATGGAGGGCAAGGGCTCATGGCCTCGGCGGGAGGACGACGCCCCATGGCTTAGCGCGGCTGGGACCGCGACGCCAGACGCCCGTCGTCATCTCACGCTCGCTTCAAGCCTCTTGCCGGACGTCGTCGGCGCCCCCATTACTTGCGCATGAATTCAATCATCAATCGGCTGGGCTTGGCGTTCGTGGCCCTGTTCGCCATCTCGGTGGTGATCATCTTCACCTATCAGGCCGTGGTGGTCGCCCCGGTCCAGACCTGCGAATCCTCCGGCAATTGGTGGGATCCGCAGTCGCACAGCTGTGCGCACGTGGTCTATCTGCCCGACATCACCCACCGTCCGGCCGGCGCCAAGGGTATGCCCGTCTACCCCACCCTACCCCAAAGCCGGGGAGAGGCTGCGGCCGCCGCCTCCGCCCCCCCGCCCGTAAACACCGCGCCGCTCAGGCGCTAATCGACTGTCAGCGCGTCGCGCCGGGGCGCCACAGGACGTCGCCGGCGCCCTTTTCGTTGGCGTGGCGGGCCATGACGAACAAGAGGTCCGACAACCGGTTCAAGTACTTCACCGCGGCGGCGCTGACGATCTCGCCGGGCTTTTCGGCCAGGGCGACCGCGCCGCGCTCGGCCCGCCGACAGATGGTGCGCGCCAGGTGCAGGTGTGTGGCGGCGGGCGAGCCGGCGGGCAGGATGAAGGAGGTGAGCGGCGACAGCTCCCCATTCAGGAGGTCGATCTCCCGCTCCAGCCGGTCTACCTGGGGTTCGGTGATCCGCAGCGCCTCCCAGCCCAAGGTCTTCCCCGGCCGCTCTGGTGTGGCGAGATCGGCGCCGAGGTCGAACAGATCGTTCTGGATTCGCTCCAGCATGGCGTCCAGAACGGCGTCGCCCGCGGTGTGCAGGCGAACCAGCCCCAGCGTGGCGTTGGTCTCATCGACCGCGCCATAGGCCTCTACGCGAGGATCGAACTTCTTCACCCGCTCGCCGGTCGCCAGCGCGGTTTCGCCCTCGTCGCCGGTACGAGTGTAGATGCGGTTCAAGACGACCATGGGGCGGCGGCTCCGAAGTGCGTACGAGGCTAATGGGCTGAAGGCGCGTCTGCAGGCGGCTCGGGCAGTTTCAGCACGTCGATGGCGTGTTCGATCCGATCCTCCATCACGCTACGCTGCATCCAAATATTGATCTGGGTCGAGGCGTTATACAGGGCTCCGAGGTAGGCGCGATCCCAGAAGGTCAGATCTTCTGGCGGCGTCCGCCCGGCCTGCCGGAGGGCGAACAGGTTCACGATGGTATCGACATCGCGCGGCGCCGCCTCGACCCGTATTTCGGCCAAGGTGATCATCGAAACATAGGCCGCGATCTGGCCGCTGGTCAGGCCGTCGAGCTGGCGGCCGTCTAGGACGACCACCACCCGATTAAAGGCGTCGTCCACGGGAGGTACAAGGCGAGAGCCGGGCGCATGGGGCACGGTCGGGGCGCCGAACGCGTTCAGAGCGCCGGAAATGTCCGCCAAACTACCAGAAATATTGCCCTCATCGAGGGGTGGCCCTCCTCCAAAGGCCGACACCGTGCTGGAGGCGTAGAAGACGTGAGCCGGTAAACCGTCGTCCTTGATAAAGGCCCAGAGCTGAAGCTTGTCCACGGGCCAGCGAGACAGCGGAGATAGCAGGGTCTGCGCATGCTGACCGATCTGCTGGCGCAAGGTCAGGTCGTTCCGGGCGGCGATGACGATGATATTCGGATCGCACTTCTTCTCCGGGTCGAGCTGTTTCGCGGCCTTGGAGATCTGGATGATCCGCGCGGCGATGAAGCTGTTCTGTTCCGGTGCGAACCCGGTGACATAGGGGCAAACAGGCCGTCGCCAGCGCGAGAGCCGATCGCCCGACGTGGGGCGCCCGAAGGTCTCGACCAGGGCAGGGACCCGCTTTCGCGAGGGCGCGGTCACGGTGACGCCCGCGACCGCCGACGGTGCGGGCGGCGGCGATGGGGGATCGGCGGCCAAGACGCGTCCTGAAATCGACAGGAGCCCCACAAGGCTGACGAGTGCAGCAAGGCGCATCGTGCGACAACCTCCATAACGACCGATATAGCTTAGCATGGCGCTGGCCGCCGAAAAATGGGCGTGCCTGACCGCTTGCGGCGTCGATGAGACCGGGGCAACCTCCTCGCATGAACCAGCGACCTACCATCGTCCCGGTCACCGCCTCGATCAACCGTATCAGCGCGATCGCCAGCCGGGGCTTCCTCGGGCTTGAGAACATCGCCTATGTCGTGCTGGGCCTCTTGCTGGCGATCGCGGCGCTTCTGGGCGTGCTGGGCGCGGCCAGCTCCCTGTGGGACGCCGTCTGGCGGCTCGGCGACGGAACGGCGCTGATCCTGGCGATCGATCGACTGTTGTTCGTGCTGATGGTGGTGGAGATCCTCCACACCGTGCGCGTCTCCTTCCGATCTGGCGCGCTGGTCTGCGAGCCGTTCCTGATCGTGGGCCTGATCGCCTCGATCCGGCGCATCCTGGTGATTACGCTTGAGTCGTCTCAAGCCCATCAGCCGGGCAAGTGGAGTCCTGAGTCCGACGCCATGCTACGCTCCACCATGCTGGAGCTCGGCGTCCTTAGCGTGCTGATCCTGGTGATGGTGATCTCCATCTACCTGCTGCGCCGACGGCGAGGCGCCGAGGAAGAGGGGGACGGCGGGGACCATTGACGTCGTTTAGGTCGATCGAACCTGTCTATCAGGTGTGCATCAGCGGTGGTTTGCAGGCTTTGCGCAGGATCGGCGCGCTGAATAAATAGCCCGTTTTTCCTCGTGATGGTCCTCAGCGTTGAGACCAAGCCTTCTGCAAACAGGGCTTTTCGACCCGTCACGTCTGCAGTTTTTATCGGTCGACTTGCACTGACGCTCCTCGAAAATTTAATAAAATTTAATCATATTTTCTTATTATAATTTCCAATGCTGCATATTTCATAGCCTTAGCCATGAATGATTTGCGCCTCAACGCATCAGCCTGAAGCGGCGTCGACACGCATTACGAGTGAGAAGCCCGCCAAACCTTATAAAAACATGGATTCAGGCATGACGGTGTTTTCAAATTTGAAGGTTATACACCGGCTATTTCTGATTATAGCGATTCTGGTGAGCGTCATGGTGCTGTTTATCGCCCAGAATCTTGTCCACACGAGGCGTGATGTGTTGGATGGTCGTGAGCGCGCACTGCATAATGTCGTGGACGCCGCCATGAGCACAGTAAAACTCTATTACGACCAGGAACGGGCCGGCCTGCTGACGCATCAACAGGCGCAAGAGCAAGCTAAATCCGCACTACGCGCCATAAAATATGACGGCGGTGATGGTTATATGTTTATTCAGGACTTTGATGGTGTCTCAGTTATTAATATATATCGTACAGCTGAAGGAAAAAATCGGCTCAATTTGCACGACAAAGACGGTATTTATCCTGTAAGAAAACAGATTGATGCCGCCAAAGCTGGTGGGGGATTTGTATTTTATTCGCAACCCCTCGGCCCAAGGGCTGGGGAACGCCGTATGTGCTACGTCGCACCGTTCAAACCGTGGCGCTGGGCGGTTGGAAGCGGCGCCTATATCAGCGATATAGACGCTATCTTCTGGGGTGTTGCGAAAGAACAGGCTATCATTGCTCTGGCGGCGTTAATTCTAGCCTGCGCCATGGTTTTCCTGATCGCACGCAGTATTTCCCGGCCCCTGGCGACGATTACGACCTCGATGGCGAAGCTCGCAAACGGCGACCTCGACATAGATGTTCCATTCGTCAGGCTTACAAACGAATTTGGCGCTCTTGGATCGGCGCTTCAGGTCTTCAAGGACAATTCGCGGGCCTTCCTGAGTTTGAAGGATGAGCAAACGGCCGCCATGCAAAGCCAACAGCGGGAGCTTGAGCGGCAAGTCGCGGATCGAACCGCTCAGCTCTCAGAGCAGACCGCGCTCGCGGTCGCGGCCAATGCCGCGAAATCCAACTTCCTGGCTATGATGAGTCACGAATTGCGAACGCCGATGAATGGCGTCCTCGGCATGGCCCAGGCGTTGCAGCTGTCGTCGCTCGACGCCGAACAAATGCGTCAGGTCGAAATGATCGTGCGGTCAGGCGAAAGCTTGATGACGATCTTGAACGATATCTTAGATGTCTCCAAGATCGAGGCTGGCAAGCTTGAGTTGGAAGCCGCGCCTTTCAACCTGATCGACGTGGGCCGGAGCGTGCATGACCTCTGGCTTCATTTAGCGATCGAAAAGGGCGTCGCCCTGACCTACGAGGTCGACCCGGCAACGTCGCCCTGGGTGCTGGGCGATCCGACGCGCGTGCGTCAGATCATGTTAAATCTGGTCTCCAACGCCCTCAAGTTCACCCATGAGGGCCGCGTGAAGATATGTATCGCCCCCCATAGGTCTGGGGTGCAGATCGCTGTTTCCGACACGGGCATCGGCATGACGCCAGAGCAGCAGCGCCGACTTTTCCAATCCTTCACTCAAGCTGAGGCCTCGACCACGCGCCGCTTTGGCGGCACGGGATTGGGGCTCTCGATCTGCAAGCAATTGAGCGAGCTCATGGGCGGCGACGTCAGTCTGATCAGCGCAGTGGGGGAGGGGTCCACCTTCATCGTGCATCTGCCGCTTTCGGCGGCC
>Ga0116229_10013500_pt1 | contig 11536 bp, 10 predicted proteins | sample S1TSphgellanicum_3_FD_87313 | JGI IMG/M metagenome (GOLD analysis project Ga0116229, IMG submission 87313) | Host-associated microbial communities from peat moss isolated from Minnesota, USA - S1T2_Fc - Sphagnum magellanicum MG | ecosystem: Host-associated > Plants > Peat moss > Unclassified... | reverse complement strand
TAATCTTCGCGCCATAGCCTTTGCCTTTGGCGCGTTCGTTCACCGCAAACCAGTGCAGAAACGGCCAGGGTGCCTCAGGCTTCTTCGGCGGTGTCCAGGGCAGTCGTACCGTAGCCGTTGCGGTTATTCCCAGCTCCGTTTCCAACAGGAAAGTGCTTTCGTTGCGGATAACCTCGCGCACGTCCTCAACGCTGGCGCGAGTAATCGTAAAATGAATATTGTGCTCTTGCAGAGAGGCATAGGCCTTTTGCAGCATACTGTGCAGCGCTTCGGCGTCTGACTCATTGGCCTGGCGAATAATTTCACTCATTAGCGGCTCCCTATGCCAAAGCCACGCTGGCGCTGGCGAGTAATTCGAGCGAGCGCAGACGGGCCTGAGACTGAGAAACCGGTGAATCGATCACAAACTCCTCAATACCATACTGCGCCTGCAATGCCTCGAGCTGCTGATGGACCTCTTCACCGGTACCGGCCAGCACTGCCGATTTGCGTTCCTCAATCTTGTGCGACGCGGCCTTCGACTGGCGAATATAGGCCTCGGCCTGCTCCAGACTGCCGACGTTGACCCGTTGGCCGTCGCTGGCGATGACGCGATAAAGCTGGCCTTCGCCGACCCACTTCTTAGCCTGTGCGCTGGTGTCGGCCGCAATCACCGGCACGGCTAGCAGAGCGCGACGGCCGCTGCTGTCGTGGGTATAGGCAGAAAGTGCACGGGAAATATCACGCTCGTCGGCGTTGAGGTGCGCGGCAAACACGAAGTTCCAGCCCAGTCGTGCAGCAAGTCTCGCGCTCTCTTCGCTGGCACCCAGCAGGAAGCGCGAGGCGGTCTGTGGAGGTTGAGGTGTAACGGAAAGCGTGTCACCGCTCTGCTCTCTGACCGGCACGGAAAGCCAGTCGTCCAGCAGTTTTAGCTGTTCTGCGAAGTCACCTTTCAACTCGGGATTGACCGCGTACTGTAACGCATGCGTTGACAGCGGCAGGCCCCCCGGCGCTTTGCCGACGCCAAGGTCGACGCGGCCTGGCGCCAGTGACGCCAGCTGGTTAAAGTTTTCGGCGACCTTAAACGGGCTGTAGTGTTGCAGCATTACGCCGCCCGAACCGACCCGCAGTTTGCGGGTGTGAGCAAGGATCCACGCAATGACAATTTCCGGTGAGGAGATAGCAAGCTTGTCGGTATTGTGATGCTCGGCCAGCCAAAAACGGTGATAACCCCACTGTTCGGCCTTTTGTGCCAGTTCCAGCGTGCGCTTGAGTGCCCCGGCAGCATCCTCATGTTCGTCAAGAGGGCTTTTGTCCAACAAACTTAAACGGTATCCCATCTTTTTTTCCTTATATTAAGCTCAGAGGGTAATGCTTTTGATTATTGGATTCGGGGGGTTGCGAAGTAAAACAACAATAGTTGCTATGAAGTTGCGCTAATTGAAATAGCGAGTAAGGGGGCGGTTTGCGGATGAAATTAAATAGGATAAAGTTGCGGACCTGCACGTTAACAATAAGTCATCCGACGGAAAAATATGTCTGAATCCTTGAACGATGAGAGTCTGAACGCCTTCAACCAGCGGCTGTTTTCGCTGGCGCAGACGCTAAAAATTGACGCCTGGGTGCCCGAAAATCAGGTGATGGACCGCGTGGCGTTAAGCTTTCGCAAGTTGCTGAATTTTCTTGCTCAACACCCGAGTGAAACCCAGCAGACGCTGCTGGTATTTCCTGCGGTGCATAAAACGCGCGATGAGCTGGTGGCGATTGTGCAGGGCATTTTTGCCGAAGCGCAGCAAAACGGCGTGTTTAGAGAAGATATTTCCGTCGCGCTGCTGGCACAGTTTTTCACCGCCATGCTGCTGCAAATGGTGCAAATTCCCGCCGACCCTGCGGGACGACATCAGCAGAGCCTGGCCGCTGCGCGACTGTTTTGCAAAGGGGCATGGCTCGGTGAAGATTTTGCTTCGCCTGAAGATTAAAGATGCGGCCCAGGTCCGCTAGAGTCACGCACGATAAGCTCGCCGGGGAACGGCTGGAGGGCATCGAACGGTCGGCCGTCCATCATATCGACTAGCTGTTTGAGCGTGGTTTCAATCATTTCTGCGACCGGTACGCGAACGGTGCTGAGCGCCGGGATGAAATACGACGCCATCTTGATATCATCAAAGCCAATCAATGAGACATCGTGCGGCACCCGTTTTCCCACCGCGTGCAGCTGATTGGCCGCACCGATCGCCATATCATCATTACTCGCCACCAGTGCGCTAAAAGAGATGTTGCGCGCGAGCAGCGTTTTTGCCGCTTCGCGCCCGCTCTCCAGCGACCAGCTTCCTGCAACAACCCAGGGTTCTCGATACGCAATGTCATGTTTCTCCAGCGCCTGACGATAGCCCCGCAGGCGGCTGTCTGCAGACGGCGAACCGGGTATACCGCTGATAAAGGCGATATCGCGATGCCCGCACTGAATAAGATGGCTGACGGCGTTAAAGCTGTACTGCTGGTGGTCGGCGTACACACAGTGCTGCGGGCTATGTTCAAGTCGGCGATTGACCACAATCATCGGTTTCGAAGAGCGTTCGATGATTTGAGTCAGTTCACCTGAATTTAAGAAACGGGGATAAACAATGATGCCGTCACAGCGTAAATCGAGCAGAAATTCGATCGCCTGACGCTCCTCTTCGGCGCTGTGTTTGCCGTCGGCGAGGATCAGCTGACGACCATAACTTTCGGTCAGCGTCGCCGTCTGGAAGAGAAGTTCGGTGAAGTAGGGGCCATTATAGAGCGTATTACTGACCATCAGTCCGATGCTCTGCGATTTGCTGGTTGCCAGGTTTCTGGCGACCAGATTAGGGCGATAACCGATTTCTTCTACCGCCTTGAAAACGCGATCGCGGGTCGTTTTGCTTACATAGCTGTTGCCGGCCAAAACGCGTGAAACGGTAGCCTTGGACACTCCGGCCTTATTGGCAACATCAAGCATGGTCTTCATTTTCTTCCCCGTAACGGCATTTCGCAGTGGACTATCGTACCTTGTTATTTATTGAACTAACAAGTTATTCGAAGAGAGCGACTTTACGCAATGGCAATAAATAACCCGCATTTATAGGTGACGATAACTATTTATATCTTCTGTTATTATTAGCCGTGTTTTAACGTTTTCCTTACGTTTAATAATATTCCTACTGCGATATTAATCCATCTGGTTGGCATTAATATTTAACGATTGCTTCCCGCGTGCGATCGCCATCACAAATCAAGCTAAGTAATCTGAAACCGGTTGCAGAAACGGCGTTGCCTTGTATATTTTGATTTAAACACTACGCCGAGGGATAAAAAATGAATAAGATCTTACTGTGCTGTGCCGCCGGAATGTCCACCAGTATGCTTGTCCAGCGCATGGAAAAATATGCTGCGCAAAATAATATCGACGTTGAGATTAACGCCATTGGTTTTGATGAGTTTAGTGAACAGATTCAGAATTATGACTGCTGTCTATTGGGGCCGCAGATCAAGTACAAACTGGCTGAATTCAAGCAGGTTTGTGACTCGTTGAACAAGCCGATTACCGTCATCAACACCATGGACTACGGCATGATGAACGGCGAAAAAATCCTCAACGAAACGCTGAAAATGATCACCTCAGATGAGGCAAAATAATGAGCACACTCAGTGAGTCATTATTCAGCGTGATTGAGAACAGGATTAGCCCTATTGCGGCGAAACTGTCGAGTCAGCGCCACGTTGTCGCCATCAAAGACGGCTTTATCTCCTCCATGCCGTTCCTGATAGTCGGCTCATTTATGCTGCTGTTCGCCCATCCGCCGTTTAGCGCCAACAGCCAGTGGGCCTTTGCCCAGTGGTGGCTTGGCATGGTCGCCCAGCACACCGACCAAATCATGATGCCCTACAATATGACCATGGGCATCATGGCAGTCTATATTGCCGCCGCTATCTCCTACAATCTGGCAATAAGCTATAAGATGAACGGCTTTATGGCGGCTATGCTGTCGTTAATGGCGTTTCTGGTGGTTGCCTCGCCGCAAAATAACGGGTCGCTGCCGGTCGGGTCACTCGGTGGGGAAGGGATATTTACCGCCATTCTTGTCAGCCTTTATTCCACCGAATTAATGCACTTCCTGCAAAAGCATAATATTGGCTTTACATTACCCGAGCAGGTGCCGCCAAAAATAAGGCAGTCATTTGACTTGTTAATTCCTATTCTTGCAATATTTATTACCCTGTTCCCACTAAGCCTTTTTATTCAGCATCAGTTTGGCCTGTTATTACCGCAGGCGATAATGTCAATTTTTGCGCCGATTATTTCCGCTTCAGATTCATTACCCGCGATTTTAATTGCCGTGCTGTTGTGTCATCTGCTGTGGTTTGCTGGTATTCACGGCGCCGTTATCGTCGGGGGAATATTGCAGGCCTTTTGGCTCACCAACCTGGGCATTAACCAGCAGGAGCTCAATGCCGGTCAACCGCTGACCCAAATCTTCATCGAACCCTTCTGGCAGTTCTTTATCGTGGTAGGTGGCTCGGGTTCAACCATGGGGCTGGTATTCCTCTACCTGCGCAGCAAGTCAGCGCATCTCCGCTCGATTGGCAAGCTGGGGCTGGTGCCAAGCATGTTCAATATCAACGAACCGGTAATTTTTGGTTCACCGGTAGTGATGAATCCGCTGCTGTTTATTCCGTTCATTACCGCGCCGCTGGTTAATGCGGTCATTGCCTACACGGCGACGCGCACCAGTCTGGTGAACCACGTGGTGTCGCTCGCCCCCTGGACCACGCCAGGGCCAATAGGCGCCGCCTGGTCTACGGGTTGGGATTATCGGGCGATTATTCTGGTCGGCGTGCTTATTTGTGTCTCGACGCTTATCTACTACCCGTTCTTCAAAATGTATGAAAAACAGCTGCTTGAGCAGGAAGAGCCCAGTCTGCAACCGGTGGAGAATAACTGATTATGGAACTTGAAAACGTCGTTATGGAACTGATTATTCATGCCGGAGAAGCACGTTCCTGTTCGATGGAGGCGCTGAGTGCGGCGAGAAAAGGCGACTGGCCGCTGGCTGATCAGCATCTCACCGAAGCCAAGGCTGCGGCACGCGAGGCGCATCTGATTCAGACCCAGCTTATCGGTGCCGATGAGGGCGCGGGCAAGATCCCGGTCAGCCTGATACTGGTTCACGCACAGGACCATCTGATGAACGCCATGCTCTGTCGCGACCTGGTCGAAGAGCTGATTTATTTGCATCGCGAAGTTTCTGCATTGAAGAATCATTAATCAAGGAGAGCGTCATGAAACATCAACGTATCAAGCCTTTCCCACAGGGTTTTCTCTGGGGGGCATCGACCTCGGCCTATCAGGTCGAGGGTGCCTGGAACGAAGACGGCAAAGGCCCGTCGGTGATAGATAAGGCGATTTTTGATGCCGAACTCAGCGATTTCAAGGTCACCAGCGACCACTATCATCACCTCGAACAGGACGTGGCGCTGTTCGCCGAACTGGGTCTGAAGACCTACCGTTTTTCCATTTCATGGGCACGACTCTTTCCTCAGGGCAACGGTGAGATTAACCCTAAAGGGGCGGCGTTTTACCAGCGCCTGATTGACCTGCTTTGCCAGCACAAGATAGAGCCGCTGGTCACGCTGTACCATTTTGATTTGCCGTGGGCCTTGCAGGAGAAGGGCGGTTGGTCTAATCGTGAAACGATAGATGCCTTCGAGCGCTATTCCCGCACGGCTTTTGAGCTCTATGGGGATAGGGTCAATTACTGGCTGACTATCAATGAACAAAACATGATGATCCTCAAAGGCGAGGTAATAGGCACGTTGCCGCCGGGGACGCCTGACCCGCAGAAGGTGTTGTATCAGCAGAACCACCATATGATGCTGGCGCAGGCTAAAGCGATGATAGCCTGCCACGAGATGCTGCCGCATGCCAAGATTGGTCCAGCGCCCAATATTTCCTGCGTTTACCCTGCCAGCGCACGACCCGAAGACGTGTTGGCCGCCAACAACTTCAGCGCAATTCGCAACTGGTTGTACCTTGATCTGGGGTGCTATGGCGTTTATAACGCGGTGGCCTGGAGCTTTATGGAAGAAAAAGGCTATTTGCCGCAGATAACCGACGAAGAAATGGCGTTACTGCGCCGAGGTAAGCCGGACTTTATCGCCTTTAACTATTACGCCTCGGCCACGGTGGGGGCTGACGAGTCCACCAATGTTCGCGAGCACGGCGAGCCGTCCAAAGCCGTCGACCAGCAGTTGGCCGGTATCGACACCAGCGTTTACGCCGGTATGAACAACCCTTATCTGAAGAGAAACCAGTTTAACTGGTATATCGACCCTGTCGGTTTTCGCATTACGGCTCGTGAAATCTATGAACGCTATCGTCTGCCGATGATCGTTACTGAAAATGGCCTCGGCGCGTTCGACAAGCTTGAGGCGGGCAATAAGGTCTACGACGACTATCGCATTCACTACCTGCGCCAGCATCTTGAACAGCTGCAACTGGCGGTCAGCGACGGTGTCGAGATGTTCGGCTATTGTCCGTGGTCAGCGATTGACCTGGTCAGCACCCATCAGGGGATTGGCAAACGCTACGGCTTTATTTACGTCAATCGTGATGAAAAAGACCTTAAAGATCTCGCGCGCTTCAAGAAGAAAAGTTTTGTCTGGTATCAGCACGTTATCCAGTCTAATGGCGCTAATCTTGACCCACAGGTCGAGTATTAATCCCCGCCAAAACTCTTACAATTTTGAGCAAATACTGAGGAAAAAATATGTCTACCAGACAATTGCCGGATGATTTTCTGTGGGGCGGCGCCGTGGCCGCTCATCAGGTTGAAGGCGGATGGGATAAGGGCGGCAAGGGGCCGAGCATCGTTGATGTACTAACCGCCGGTGCGCACGGCGTGCAGCGTGAAATAACCGACGGTGTCAAAACAGGGTTCAGCTATCCGAATCATCAGGCGGTGGAGTTTTATTCACACTATAAAGACGATATCGCGCTCTTTGCCGAGATGGGATTTAAATGTTTTCGTACCTCTATCGCCTGGTCGCGCATTTTCCCCAACGGCGATGAGCAGCAGCCTAACGAGGCGGGGCTTAAGTTCTACGACGACCTGTTTGACGAGTTACTCAAGCATAATATTGAGCCTGTGATAACCCTATCGCACTTTGAGATGCCATATCATCTGGTTAAAGAATACGGCGGTTGGTTGAATCGTAAGGTGGTCGATTTCTTCGTCCATTTCAGCAACGTGGTGATGGAGCGCTACAAGGGCAAGGTCAAATATTGGATGACCTTCAATGAAATCAACAACCAGCGCAACTGGAAGCTCCCCTTGTTCGGGTATTCCTGCTCCGGGGTGATTTTCATCGAACAGCCTAATCCAGAACAAGCGATGTATCAGGTATTGCATCACCAGTTTGTGGCGAGTGCCAGAGTGGTAAAAGACGGTCATGCGATTAACCCTGACTTTAAAATCGGCTGCATGCTGGCAATGGTGCCGATTTATCCGTGGTCGTGCGACCCTGATGACGTGATGTTTGCGCAGGAACAGATGCGCCAGCGCTATCTTTTTGGCGACGTGCAGATGCGTGGCTACTATCCTTCCTACATTCTCAAAGAGTGGGAAAGCAAAGGCTACTCCATTGAAATGCATCCAGAAGACGCCAAGACGCTGCGCGAAGGCTGCACCGATTATCTCGGTTTCAGCTATTACATGAGCACGGCGGTACAGTACGCGGCCAGATTTGAAGAGGTTGGCATGGTCTCCGTAGAAGGGGGAAAACGCAATCCCCACGTCGCGGCTTCCGAATGGGGTTGGCAAATTGATCCGGTGGGTCTGCGCTACACCCTCAACGCGCTGTATGAGCGTTATCAAAAGCCGTTATTCATCGTCGAAAATGGTTTTGGCGCAGTGGATACGCCAGAGGCCGACGGCACTATCAACGACGACTACCGCATTGATTATCTGCGGGCTCATATCGAAGAGATGAAAAAAGCGGTGATTGACGACGGCGTTGACCTGATGGGCTACACGCCCTGGGGTTGCATTGACTGTGTGTCCTACACGACCGGCCAGTACAGCAAGCGTTACGGGTTTATCTATGTTGATAAGCATGATGATAATTCCGGCACCCTTAAACGTTCCAAGAAAAAGAGCTTCGACTGGTATAAAGGCGTGATCGCCAGCGGCGGCAGAGATTTATAGTCTTGCTGACAAACCTTTACCTCCGCCAGATGTAAAAATCCATAAGAACTGTACGACTTTCATAAATTACGATTCACCTGATGAAATATAGTTTTGAATAATTATTCTTAACTATTCATCAGGTAATCGTATGGCGCCCCTCGTTAATCTATCTTCAACCCATCTCCCTCCTTCGTCTCTCGATCCTGAGAGCCAGGCCAAATGCTCCAGCCCGATGAAAGCGAAAGAGGCGGGAATTTTTATTTCAAAGGAAGAGCGAGCCAACCTTGACAGCCTGGTGGAGAAAATCAGCAATGACGGAAACTGGCAGGGTGATAAAAGCGTGTGCAAACTGCTTGTTCTGGTTGTTAACGATGAGGATTTCCTACGAGCCTTAAAGGACACCGTTTTTAAACTCAAAAAAGATGTCAACGTGACCGCTGATGAGACGGCGGATAAGCACAGCCTGCTCAGTGCCCTGCTGGAAGAACCTGCTAACCCGACGCCGGTTGAAACGGCAGATTTTCTAAGGCTTATCAAAGGCGAACTCGCCACTCACCCCGATAAATGGGCGAACACACTGTCGACGTTTACTCAGGCGACTACAGAGTGCGAACTATTGGCAACCGTACCCCGAACGACAAGCTCCATGCTTATGGCCATACTCAGGTCAATGAAGCCGCAGAGTCTGCAACCTTTACGGCTAAACATCTTAACTATACGCGGGCGCGGGAGAAGGTGGCTAATGGCACCTGGAGTGAAGCAGACCGCGCGATGAATGCCCGATATAGCGCAATAAAGGCTAAATTAGGCGACACGGTGGATATATCGACACTGAATATTCCCGTTGTGCTAGTGCTTGATAAGTTGAAAATTCCCGGTTACGTTGAAGGGCAGCCCATACCGGGCGTGATACCCCGTGACGCTATCGTCGGTGCGATCAGCGACGGTGGAGACGTTGATGCTGCGGCCAACGTGATGGAGAAATTGCTGAATAAACGCATTCCGGTCAGCCATGCAGGCATTGAAGAAACGCCGGAGTCGATAGCTAAAAGAGAGATAACCACCGATTTAAAACAAACGAGAGATATCAGCACAATGCCTCAGGCTGAAAAATGGATTGCAGACAAAATAAAATTAAAGGGTGAAGGTGTCACAATAAAATATCCACCAAATATTATTCGAGCTCTGCAAAATCATTTAGAGCCAAAGCTGCTTCCCATGATTAACGAGGCAAGGAACGATATTAAGACTGCGCTGCCAGCGAGGCTCCAATTCTTTCTAGAACAATTTCAGCCCATAAAGGATTTTCTCAATACGTGTACTCAAGGTGCTGACTCACTGGCATCAGGCAACGTCGAAGCGCCCACTGCGCGGTTGTCTAAAAGCGATTTAATACATTTATACACTCTATTGATGGCTGAAGGTATATCTACAAAAGAGGATGCATATTATTTTCTCGAAAGTATGGAAAAAAATATGATGCAGGTCGGGGATCGGCTGGGCTCGAGAAGGTTGCCTCAAAATTTAATCGATTTATTAAGCACAAAAATACCGGACTTTACTCTTTTTCTCACCCCCCTTGGTGAAACCGTTGGCAGTAAACCAGGAGAATATTCTGTCAAACTTGCAGATATCCAGCGTCTTAAAAGCATGCTTGAACCCGCTGTTAGTCACGTTGCCGAGGCACAGAGCTGGCTTGAAACCCATGCAGCTTCAATGGGAGAGTATGACCAAATACAGCTGCCGCGCAATGTTATCAGGGTTGTGCAAGGAAGTGATGTCGACATTAACAGCATTCTGGCATTGCGTGGGGTAAGGTCGCCAACCGCGGGCAAATTAGTTGATAAGGAACTGCTGGAGATGTTTATTGATATACTCGAGAACAATAACAAATCCGAGGTGCTGAAGAATAACGATGACGCCCACAGACTGCTGTTGCAAATAAAAAATAATATAGCGAACGGTAAAGCTGGCGCAGGGACTTTACCAGTAAAACTAATCCGATATATGGAAAGTCAGAATGTTAAGGTTAGTGAGTTTTTGGTTAAACATGGCGATCTTAGTTTGGCTATTGGCCTAGCTGAAAAACGCGGTGTTGCTCCAGCGCTGGCCGCAAGCCATATGCAGGCTGAGCACATTATGGTCAATGAATTGCAGGTTCAGCAATTAATTGACCTGCTTGCTCAAAGTACCTAAACAATCGTGGCTATTTAACATCTTAGATTGAGGTCATGCAATATATGATGTTAAATGAGAAAAAATGGCAATCGCGCTCAGGAGTTATTATGGATAATCAACCCTCTACAATTTATCTCAACGCCTCGGAGGCTATCGCTCGCCTTGAGTCGCTGTTTGAGGCCTCCCTGTCGGCGCTGCGCGCCGCCATCAGCCAATATATCGATAACGGGACTTTGCCAGACGCGGCGGCTCGCGCAAACGGACTCTTTGCCTACCCGCAGATCGAGGTCAGCTGGGACGGCAGTTCACAAACTCAGTTCCGCACGCGCGCCTACGGACGTTTCGCGCATCCGGGCCGTTACGTGACCACCATTGCCCGCCCCGAGCTGTTTAGGGGGTATTTGCTCAGCCAGCTTTCGATTCTCGAAAAAGACTACGGCGCATCCTTTATTGTCAGTGCGTCAGAGCAGGAGATGCCTTACCCGTTCGTGATTGACGGTTCTGACCTGGTGCTGGACCGCTCGATGACGGCCGGTCTGGCGCTGAATTTCCCGACCACCGATCTGGCTAAAATTGGTGACGACATCACCGACGGTGTCCCGAGCGGAACCGACAGCTTCCCACTCTCACACTTTGATGCGCTCCGCACCGACTTCTCGCTGGCGCGCCTGAAACACTACACGGGCACGCCGCCCGAGCATTTCCAGCCTTACGTGTTGTTCACTAACTACACTCGCTATGTGGACGAATTCGTCAGCTGGTCATGCGAGCAGATTCTGGACCCAACCTCGCCTTACAAAGCGCTGTCCTGTGCCGGAGGCAACTACATCACCGAGGAAGACAGCGATCCGTCGCGCACCGCCTCCGATTTGGCGTGGAAGAAACACCAGATGCCGGCCTATCACCTGATTGCTGAAAACGGGCAGGGGATCACGCTGGTGAACATCGGAGTGGGTCCTTCCAACGCTAAAACCATCTGTGACCATCTTGCGGTACTGCGCCCACACGCCTGGTTGATGATTGGCCACTGTGGCGGACTGCGTGAAAGCCAGAGCATTGGCGACTACGTGCTTGCCCATGCTTATCTGCGCGACGACCACGTGCTCGATGCGGTGTTGCCACCGGATATCCCGATCCCAAGCATTGCCGAGGTGCAGCGCGCGCTGTATGAC
>Ga0116229_10013499_pt1 | contig 11536 bp, 11 predicted proteins | sample S1TSphgellanicum_3_FD_87313 | JGI IMG/M metagenome (GOLD analysis project Ga0116229, IMG submission 87313) | Host-associated microbial communities from peat moss isolated from Minnesota, USA - S1T2_Fc - Sphagnum magellanicum MG | ecosystem: Host-associated > Plants > Peat moss > Unclassified... | reverse complement strand
TTGTCGCTTTTTGCATCGCGCAGTTGTCGCTCTTCCTCAAGCAGGTGTTCGATTTCGGAAAGAATCGGCTCGTCCATGTCAGTTCTCGGCGAATGGGGAGAGGTTCGACCGGCCGCGACCCGCCAAGTTCGGCGCGCTACGCCGGCCCGGCCCCAGGCGAGAACGCCCGCCCCCGCCCTGTTTGCCCGCCACGCGCATGGGATAATGGCACTTCATCGCGCAATTGCGCCCCCGCAGCACGCGCTTGCGCGTGGTTTTTCATGCTTTCGGATCAACAACAGCAACTCCACGATGCCTTGACACGGGCCATCGCGCCGCTCCTTGGCGCCCTGAGCCCGCCTGCCGTCCTGCTTGAGCGCCCCAAAAAGAGCGACCATGGCGATATCGCAAGCAACCTGGCGATGCAGCTTGCCAAGCCCTTAAAGCGCAACCCGCGCGAATTGGCCGAGGCCATCGCCAAGGCCCTTCGTGCCGATGCCAGCCTCTTGCAACTGATCGCCAGCATCGACGTGGCGGGTCCGGGCTTTATCAACATGACGCTCACGGATGCCGCGCGCCAGGCGGTGGTCAAGGACATCCTCGCGCAAGGACCTCGGTTCGGCCATTCAGGGCACGGCGCCCAAGCCCCGGTGTTGATCGAATTCGTCTCGGCCAATCCGACCGGCCCCCTGCACGTCGGCCACGCGCGCCAGGCCGCGCTTGGCGATGCGCTCGCTCAGCTTTACGCCTCTCAGGGCTTTCTCGTCACGCGCGAGTTCTACTACAACGATGCCGGCGAGCAGATCAATACCCTTGCCCGCTCGGTCAAGGCGCGCATCGAAGGCCTGACACCGGATCATCCCGACTGGCCGGACAAGGCCTACAACGGCGACTATATCGCCGACATTGCCGCGAGTTTCATGCGCGGCGACACGGTCAGCGCCGATGACAGGAGCTTCACGGCCTCGGGCAACAGCAGCGATCTGGACAACATCCGCGATTTTGCCGTGGCCTACCTGAGGCACGAGCAAGACCTCGACCTCGCGGCCTTCGGGGTCTCGTTCGATCGTTATTTCCTCGAGTCCTCGCTCTATACCGATGGCCGGGTCGACGCCACCGTGAAGGCGTTGATCGCAAGCGGCTTGACCTACGAGGCCGACGGTGCGCTGTGGTTCAAGACGACGTCATTTGGCGATGACCAGGATCGCGTCATGGAAAAAAGCGGCGGCGGCTTCACCTACTTCGTGCCGGATGTCGCCTATCACCTCGACAAATGGCAGCGCGGCTTTGTCCATGCCATCAACATCCAGGGCTACGACCACCAAAGTGCGATGGTGCGCGTGCGCGCCGGACTGCAGGCGCTTGCGCTTGGCGTGCCGAAAGATTATCCCGAGTACCTCCTGCACAAGATGGTCAAGGTGATGCGCGCGGGCGTCGAGGTCAAGATCTCCAAGCGCGCCGGCAGCTACGTCACGCTGCGCGATCTGGTTGACTGGGTCGGGCGCGATGCCGTGCGCTTCTTCCTCGCCAGCCGCAAGGCCGAGACCGAATTCATTTTCGACGTCGATCTGGCCCTGTCGCAGTCCGAGGACAATCCGGTCTACTACGTGCAGTATGCCCATGCGCGCATTTCTTCCGTGCTTGCGCAATGGCAGGAACGCTTTCCCGAGGACATCGCCCTGGCCAGGCTTGGCAGCGTCGATCTGTCACCGCTTGTTGCCCCGGCGGCGCGGCAGCTGCTCACCCGCCTCGCCGAATTTCCGCAGATGCTCAAGGAGGCGGCGAAAGACATGGCACCGCACCAGATCGCCTTCTATCTGAAGGACTGCGCTGCCGACATGCATTCTCAATATAATTCGGAGCGGGTCTTGGTCGACGAGGCGCCGTTGCGCCATGCGCGCCTTGCGCTTCTTGTCGCAACGCGGCAGGTGTTGCGCAACGGTCTTGCGCTGTTGGGGGTAAGCGCCCCCGAAAAAATGTAGGAGCAGGCATGCAGCAAGCGAAGCACCAAAGAGGCGGCACGATCATCGGCTTTATCGTCGGCCTGGTCGTCGGCCTGGCGATCGCCGTCGTCGTCGCCCTCGTCATCACCAAGGCGCCGGTGCCATTTGTCAACAAACTCGCCCATGCCCCGGAGCGCATCGACACCGATGCCGGCAAGCTTCCCGACCCGAACAAGTCGCTTTATTCCCACGACGCGCAAAACGAAGGCACGCCCCCGGTGCTTGGCAATGTCGCCCCCGACACGGCGCCTGCCAATACCGTCTCGGTGCCAGCCACGCCAGCGGTGGTTGCGAGCGTGTCCCCTGGCCCTGCGACAGCGCCCACTGCAGCGGACGGCAAGCCGGCCCTGCTTCAGGCTGGCGCCTACACTTCAGGTGAGGCCGCCGACAACATGAAGGCCAAGCTCGCCTTGCTTGGTTTTGAAGCCAGTGTCTCGACCCTTAACAAAGATGGCGCCCAGGTCTTTCGTGTCCGCCTTGGGCCCTATACGCACATCGACGACTTGAACCGCGTGCGCCAGCGACTCGCCGAAAATGGCGTCGACGCCGCCGTCGTCCCTGCAGGAAAGTAACCGCTTCGCGCCGACCGAACCAATCGGCGCTCGATCACTCCTAACCGATGTGGTTCATTTCAGCCCAAAGGCCCCACCTTCATGACATCCAAACACAGCCCGTCGCCATCCGCCTCCCGCCGCCGCGCCCTGGCCACGCTCGCAGGCGGCAGCCTCCTGACCGTGGCGACCCTTGCCGGCCGCAGCGCGCACGCACAGGCCGCGCCACAGGAAAGCGTCGACTACACGCGTCTTGCAGCGCCGCAGCCCAACGATCACCCCGGCAAGATCGAGGTGACCGAATGGTTCGGTTTCTGGTGCCCGCATTGCAACGATTTCGAACCGATCCTCGAGAACTGGGTCAAGAAGCTGCCGCCAGACGTCGAGATGAACTACGTGCCGATCGCGTTCTACGACCAGCAGGTGCCGCTGCAGCGCCTCTTCTACACGCTGCAGGTGCTAGGCCTTGACAGGAGCTGGCGCCCGAAAGTGTTCGCCGCCATCCACCAGGCCCATCTCGGTCTTGATACCGGCGAGACGCAGGCCGACTGGGCTGCGCAAAACGGCATCGATCGCAAGAAATATCTCGATGTCTACAATTCGTTTTCGGTCCAGGCCAATGCGCGCCGCGCCTCGAGCATGGCCCAGGCCTATGGCATCAGCAGCGTGCCAACGCTATCGGTTGACGGCAAATTCGAGGTCCTGGGCAGCGCCAAGGCGCTCACCACGCTGGACTATCTGATCGCGCAGGAACGGCGCACCGTGAAGTGAAGCGACATCGTCGCGCCGCATAGCCGCCCGTGAAGGTCTTCATCACCGGCGGCTCGTCTGGCATCGGCGCTGCGCTGGCTCTGGCCTACGCCCGTCAAGGCGCGCAAGTCGGCCTTGTTGCCAGGCGCGGCGATCTGCTCGAGGCACTCGTCAAGGCGTTGCCCGCCCCCCATCACGGCGCGCACTGGCAACGCGCGCTTGACGTCGCCAACACCGGTGCACTTGCCGATGCCGCGACGGCGTTCATGAAAGAGGTGGGCGTGCCGCAGGTGGTGATTGCCAACGCCGGCATCTCGTTTGGCACCGACATCGGCCGCGCGGGCGATCTCGCCACCCTCGCGCGCATCTTCGAGATCAACGTGATCGCCACTGCTGCGACCTTTTCCCCCTTCATCGAGGCCATGAAAACGCGCGAAGCGAGCCGCCTTGTCGCCATTGCGAGCGTCGCTGGCATCCGCGGCCTGCCAGGCTCGGGGGCTTACTGCGCCTCGAAATCGGCCGTGATCACGCTTGCCGAGAGCTTGAGAATCGAGCTCGCGAAGACCTCGATTCGCGTCGTCACCATCGCGCCTGGCTTCATCAGGACACCGATGACCGCAAGAAATCCTTACCCCATGCCGTTTCTCATGCCGGTCGGGACATTTGCGGCGAAGGCCGTGCGCGCCATCGCCAAGGGCCAGAGCTATACCGTCATTCCGTGGCAGATGGGCGTGGTCGCAAGACTCCTGCGCCTTCTGCCCAACGCACTTTATGACCGAGGTGTTTCAGGTGTTGGCCGCAAGCCCCGCGCAGCCGACTGAGGCGACCGACTGGGCGGGGGTCACCCACCCGAAGGATTTCGCATCGCCCAGGATCATCAGTCTTGTGCCCTCGCTGACCGAGCTCCTGTGTAGCCTGGGCCTTGCCTGCCATCTGGTGGGGCGCACCGGATTTTGCATTCATCCGCGCCATGTGCTTCGCAATGTCCCCAAGGTCGGCGGCACGAAGACCGTCAACATCGAGCGCATCAAGCGCCTGGCCCCGACGCATGTCATCGTCAATGTCGACGAGAACACGCGCGAGACGGCCTTGGCCTTGCGCTCGGTCGTGCCGCATGTGGTCGTCACACACCCGCTCACGGTGAAGGACAACCTCGCCCTTTATGCGCTTTTCGGCGAACTTTTTGGCGCGCGCGAGAAGGCCGCCGAACTGAGCCTTGCGCTGACGCAGCGCCTTGACGCCTGCAAGGCGCGCGCAGAGCCCCTCCGAGGCGTGCTCTACCTGATCTGGAAAGACCCGTACATGACCGTGTCGAAGGACACCTACATCGCCGACATGCTGCTTCAGGGCGGCATGGAGCAGATCGGCTTTGACAGCAAGAGCCGCTATCCCGAAATCGACATCAAGCCTGCTGCTGCGCGCGCAAGCGCCATCCTGCTCTCGTCAGAGCCCTATCGGTTTGGCAGCGCCGATCAGAAAGCGCTGAGCACAGAGACCGCCAAGCCGGTGCTGCTCGTCGATGGCGAGATGATGTCCTGGTACGGCAGCCGCGCCATTTCCGGCCTTGATTACGTGCACGTGCTGAAGGCCGAGCTCGAAAAAACCCTTCACGGCTAGAGCACGTAGCGCGCGAGATCCTCGCTCTCGGACAATTCGCCCAGGCGCTCGTCGACGTAGGCGCCATCGATCTCGACGTCCTGGCCCGACAGCGTGCTGGCGTCAAAGGACAGTTCCTCAAGCAGGCGTTCCATCACGGTATAAAGACGCCGGGCACCGATATTTTCGGTCCTTTCGTTGACCGAGAAGGCAATTTCGGCAAGCCGCGTGATGCCCTCGTCGGTGAACTTGAGGTGCACGTTTTCAGTGTTCAAAAGCGCCAGGTACTGCTTGGTCAAGGCCGCATCGGTGTTGGTCAGGATCTGCTTGAAGTCCGAAACCGAGAGCGAGTCGAGTTCGACGCGAATCGGAAAGCGCCCCTGCAATTCCGGGATCAGATCGCTGGGCTTGGCCAGATGAAAGGCGCCCGAGGCGATGAACAGGATATGGTCGGTCTTGATCATGCCGTATTTGGTCGTGACCGTGGTGCCTTCGACCAGCGGCAGGAGGTCACGCTGCACACCCTGGCGCGAGACGTCGGCGCCACCGTACTCCTGCCTTGAGGCGATCTTGTCGATTTCGTCGAGAAAGACGATGCCGTTTTCCTCGACATTTCTTACCGCGCGCATTTTCAGTTCGTCATCGTTGACGAGCTTTCCGGCTTCCTCGTCGGTCAGAAGCTGCATCGCCTCCTTGACCTTGACCTTGCGCGCCTTCTTGCGGCTGCCGCCCGCGTTCTGGAACATCGAGCGCAGCTGCTCGGTCATCTCTTCCATGCCCGGGGGCGCCATGAACTCCATGTTCGGGCCGGCCTGGCTCAATTCGATCTCGATTTCCTTGTCGTCGAGTTCGCCCTCACGCAGTTTCTTGCGGAATTTCTGGCGTGTGCTGTTGCCTTCATCGTCGGGCTCGTGGCGCGCCGTAAAGCCGATGTCGCGCGGCGGCGGCAAGAGTGCATCGAGCACGCGCTCTTCGGCGGCATCGCTTGCGCGCGAGCGCACCTTGTTCGCCTCGGTCTCGCGCATTTCCTTGACTGCAGTCTCGACCAGGTCGCGAATGATGGTGTCGACATCACGGCCGACGTAGCCGACCTCGGTGAATTTGGTCGCCTCGACCTTGATGAACGGCGCGTCGGCAAGTCTTGCCAGGCGGCGCGCAATTTCGGTCTTGCCAACGCCAGTCGGGCCGATCATGAGAATGTTCTTGGGCGTGATCTCGTGGCGCAGGGGCTCTTCGATCTGCTGCCTGCGCCAGCGGTTGCGCAAGGCCACCGCCACGGCGCGCTTGGCCTTGTGCTGACCAACGATGTGCTTGTCGAGTTCGAGGACGATTTGCGAGGGAGTCATGAAAAGCCAATCAGGAAGGTGAAGCGCGCGCGGCGCGCGCCCTGGAGTCGCCCTAGCCGAGCGTCTCGATGATGTGGGACTGGTTCGTATAGATGCAAAGGTCGCCAGCAATCGCGAGCGACTTTTTGACCACATCGAAAGGCGAAAGGCTGGTGTTCTCGATCAAGGCGCGGGCCGCCGACTGGGCAAACGTGCCGCCAGAGCCAATCGCACCGATGCCGGCTTCGGGTTCGAGCACGTCGCCATTGCCCGTGATAATCAAGGTCGAATCACGATCGGCCACGAGCAGCATGGCCTCGAGGCGCCGCAAGACACGGTCCGAGCGCCAGTCCTTGGCCAATTCGACGGCCGAGCGCAAGAGATTGCCCTGATGCTTCTCGAGCTTTCCTTCAAAGCGGTCAAATAGCGTGAAGGCATCGGCCGTTCCGCCTGCAAAGCCAGCCAGAATCTTGTCCTGGAAAAGGCGCCGGACTTTGCGGGCCGTGCCCTTGACGACGACGTTGCCAAGCGTCACCTGGCCGTCGCCGCCCAGCGCAACGGCGTTGCCGCGACGTGCCGACAATATGGTAGTGCCGTGAAATTGTTCCATTGAAACAGGCCTTTAGGTATGAAGGCGAGGTGCCTTACCCTGCCTTAGCAACCCATATGCTGGCGTGTTTCGCGTTTTTCAACGCAGCGCGCGACTAAACCCTGCGGCGCTCGATGGTCGCGACTTCGTGCAGTCCCATGACCGCAAAAAGCGCCGCAACGAGATTGCTGACTTCCCTGAATTCAATCGATTTGTTGCTCGACTGGGCGCCAACCGCCCAGTTCAGAAGGACTCCGGCAGCGGTGAAGTCAACGCGCCTGAGCCTGCTGCAGTCGACGATCACCTTGCGGTGCTCGGCTGCGAAATTGCCGAGGCGCTGCAAATCGGCCTCGGCCTTGCCAAGCAGGTCTCCCGACAGCGAAATGGTGTCGGCCGGAAGCTCGGCGATCGCGGCTTCTGGCACCAGCGCCACCTCCGCGACCGGGGCGGTATTGCCCAGCCGGAATTTTGACGAGGGGGGCTCCCAGGAGGGAGGCGAGACCTCGTAGGTCACGCAATAATCAATGCTGGTCTCCTCGAATGCCGCCTGCCGTCCAAGCACGCGATAGACCTCAAGCAGCAGCATCCACGACGCATTCGAGGGGTCGCGCCTGCCGACTTCAACGCTCGCCATCAGGCGTTCGGCGAAGTGCTCGGCGCCCTCGAGGATGACTTCGTGGTTGGATTTCTGAAAGGCGGCGAAAACCCGCAGGATCAGATCCGCGCCCGCGGCCTCAACCTCGGTCACCTGGGTGAAATCGAGATGCAGGACCGGGTTTTTCTGGGCCAGGCGCTTGAGCTGGTCAAGCTGCGTGACGATCGCCGTCGATAGCGGCCCCTTGAAGACGACGCCTGCCCGCAGCGGCGTGGCGGCCACCGGCGCTGCCACAGGCGCATTCACGACTTCGGCGGACTCCGACCAGCCAGGCGACGAAGTCTCAAAACGAATCGCGTAATCAATCGCCAGGTTTTCGAACTCATGGCGCTTGCCAAGCACCTGGTAGAGCTCGAAGAGCATCAGCCACGCCTGCGTGTTGGGGTGGCCGCCAGGCTCCGCCTTGACGGCATCGGAGAGCACGGCCACAGCCGGCAGCGGCTGGCCGTTGGCATACAGGATGGCGGCTTCCTCAATCGCCGGACTCGAGGCCGAATCGGTCAATTCCATGGCGTTGGCGAGAATCGAATCGCCAAGCAGGATGTCCGTCGTCTGGCCAAGCGAGGGCAGCGTCGTCGAGCCGCCGTCGGCACGCTTGCCGCGCCGCCTGTCGCGCGGCACGGGGGCAGGCGGCGTGCGCGTCGCGGGTGCCGCCACGGGCGCTTGCGGCGCCGCGGGCGGGCGCGAGGTCGGCGCCGGGCGCGGCGTGAAATCGAGACTCATCTCCGACTCGATCTTGTCGATCTTCTCGGCCGTGGCGCGCGCCAGTTCACGCGCATTGGGCGACGTGGTTGTCTGTCGCAGGATGCTCGGCTGAGTCAAGCCGGGCTGGCTGGGCGGATTGGTCGGTGTGCGCAAGTCCTGGTTTGGCGCAGGCGCAGGCGCAGCCGGCGGCGCGGCCTGACCGGACGGCGCAGGACCTGGGGTCGCGGGTCGCGGCGCCTTGGCTGCTGGCGCGGGCTTATCCTTCTTCTTGCCAAAAAGCGTCGAAAACACTACGCCGTCCTCGAATCCAGGTGCGTGTAGCCGCGCAGGGGGGTAGCTGCCGGCGCCAAAGGGGGCGAGCTTAGTCTAGCACGCTCATCCGCGCTGACCATGCCCAGAAGCGGGATGCGCACCTGAAGCAAGGGGCGAGCCTACGCAAAAACGTCACAAAGGGAGCCCGCCCGAGGCAAGCCGGCCAGCCTTTGAGCGGCTACTCGCCGTACATCTTCTGCTTCATCTCGCGGCGCTCTTGCGCCTCGAGCGACAGGGTCGCGGTCGGACGCGCCAGAAGGCGAGGCACACCGATCGGATCACCGGTCTCTTCGCAGTAGCCATAATCGCCCGAATCGATGCGCAGAATCGACTGCTGGATCTTCTTGAGCAGCTTGCGTTCGCGGTCACGCGTGCGCAATTCGAGGGCATGCTCTTCCTCGATGGTGGCACGGTCGGCAGGATCGGGGACGATGATGGTCTCGCGCAGATGCTCGGTCGTCTCCCCGGCATTTTTCAGAATTTCCTGTTCCATCTCCTGCAGGCGATTCTTGAAGAACGCGAGCTGGGCGGCATTCATGTAGTCCTTCTCAGGCGCCTTCAAGATCTCGGCTTCGGTAAGAAGCCGGGTACTTGCGGCCTTGTGCTCGCGCGCGGGCGCATGTGCGCGCTCGGCTGCAGGTTCAAGCGCGGATGCCGTTTTGGCGCTCGCCTTGACCGGGGCTTTCTTCAATGCCGGGGCTGCGCTGGGTTTGGCTGCCATTTTGATTCCTCTACTCTCTTAGTTGACCAGACAATGCCTAAGACCCTTTCTGATGGTCTCTTCGGGCAGGTTCCGGCCAATGAAAATCATTCTACTCGATCGCTTCTCGTCGGCCGTCCAGGGCCTTCCCAAATCACTTCCCATCAGCATGTGCACACCCTGGAAAACCACACGCCGATCGCTTCCTTCAACCCAGAGAACCCCCTTGTATCTCAGCATGTCCTCGCCATAGACCTGCACGATCGCCGAGAGAAATTCCTCGAGTTGCAGTGCCGAGAAGGGCTGCTCGGCATTAAACACGAATGCCTTGATGGCGTCATCATGCGCATGTCCGTGATGATGCTCATGATGCCCGGGCGCATCGCCATGGCCATGGCCGGCGTGCGCGTCAGGATGCTCGCCATCGAGAAAGCTCGGATCGATATCGAGGATCGACGTCAGGTTAAAGCCACGGATGTCAAGGATCTCCTCGATCGGCGTATCGCCGAAGTGGACGCTTTTGATCGGCGCGCGCGGATTGATTCTGACCAGCCGGGCCAGCAAGTCCTCACGCTCCTCATCGGAGATCAGGTCGACCTTGGACAAGAGCAGGCGGTCGGCAAAGCCGACCTGGCTTTGCGCCTCGGGCTGGCGCGTTAGCGTCTCCCCGCCGTGCTTGCCATCGACAACCGTAATGACACCATCGAGCAGGTAGTGCTCGGCGACCTCTTCGTCCATGAAAAAGGTCTGGGTCACGGGTCCGGGGTTGGCCATGCCGGTGGTTTCGATGATGACGCGTTCAAAGTCGATCGCGCCGTTGGCGCGCTTGGCCTGCAGCTCGCGCAGGATCCGCGACAGATCGCCGCGCACCGTGCAGCAGATGCAGCCGTTGTTCATCTCGACGATCTGCTCGCCCTCTTCGCGCACGAGCAGTTCATGGTCGACGCCCTCCGGCCCGAATTCGTTTTCGATGACGGCAATGCGATGGCCATGGCGCTCGCTTAGGATGCGATTCAATAGCGTCGTCTTGCCGGCGCCAAGAAAGCCGGTCAGAACAGTTACAGGAATCTGGGACGCACTCATTTACAGGTCCGGAAATGCCAACGGTCGCAAAGGGCGGGGGCGCGCGGGCCGCGACGAGAGGGCAAGGATTAGACCACACCCCATGTCGCACTGCAATCGCCAGGGCCAGGGCAGCTTTGTGCGAATTTGCCAAAAGCCGGCATGCAGCTAATAGCGCAGGTGCGGATCGACGACGTCAAAGAGGGGCTCGCCGCGCGCAAAGCGCGCCAGATTCTCGCCGATTTTCTGGCTGACGTTGGCAAGCGTCGACGGCGAGGCCCACGAGACATGGGCCGAAATGCGGACATTTGGCGCGCTATACAAGGACGCGCCCTTGGGCAGGGGCTCCGGATCGGTGACATCGAGCGTGGCACCAGCGATGGCCCCCTCGCGCAGCGCCCCTTCCAGCGCCGCCTGATCAACGAGGGCACCGCGCGAGACGTTAACAATATGTGCGCTGCGCTTCATGCTGCGCAAGCGCTTGCCATCGAGAATATGCGTGGTTGCTTCATTTAGCGGCAGTGCCAGCACAAGGTGGTCGGCGTTTTCGATCACCGCTTCAAGGCTCGCCATGGTGATGCCGGCAACGTCGGCGGCAGGCTGGCGCCGGCAGGCCATGACGCGCATGCCAAAAGGACTGGCGAGCGCCGCGACACGCTGCGCGATCGAACCCCAGCCGATCAGCCCGAGCGTCTTGCCTTCAAGCGCGCCCAGCGGTCGTGAAGCCGTCTCGGCCTGGGTCGGCCACGGCTTGTGCCCGTCCTGCCAGATTTCAGGAATGCGCTTTTCGAACGTCAGCATCGCGCAAAGGGCATATTCGGCGATCGCAGCCGAGTTGGAACCGCGGGCGCAGGCCACAGGCGAAATGTCGAAGAGCCAGTCCGGGTATTGGTCAAGCCCGGCTGCCGCACACTGGACGGCGCGAAGGCTGCCGGGCCAGCCCGCGGGCTTGGGAGCGCTCCTGCCGCCTTCGCTTGGCCGGTGCAGATAGATCAGAAATTCCGCATCGGCAGGCAAAGTCCAGGGGCCGGTTGCCGGCAGCGAATGCAGCTTGCCTACCACAGGCGCAGCACGCAGCCGCTCGTCGATACCAAAACCGAGATTGCTCGCGACCGTGATCTGTTTCCCACTCGTTTCCATATCCCTTGGCTTTCGTTGGGCTGGCAAGCGCAATGCAAGCGCAAGGCAAGTGCATACAATGCAGGCACTCATTGTTGCCTTGCCGTTCGCTCATGCCGATTGTCGCCCTGGTGCTGCTGCTTGTTGCGGCGATATCGCATGCTAGCTGGAATCTGTTGGTCAAGCACGC
>Ga0116229_10013498_pt1 | contig 11537 bp, 7 predicted proteins | sample S1TSphgellanicum_3_FD_87313 | JGI IMG/M metagenome (GOLD analysis project Ga0116229, IMG submission 87313) | Host-associated microbial communities from peat moss isolated from Minnesota, USA - S1T2_Fc - Sphagnum magellanicum MG | ecosystem: Host-associated > Plants > Peat moss > Unclassified... | reverse complement strand
TTTTTTTGGGCTAAAATTTCACTATGATGCCCGGAACATAGGAAAAGAAAATTCCGTACCCACCGGGCATCGGACCAAAAACAGACTTGTGCGCCTGCGAATATGCTCCTGGTACCCGCCGGGTATCACAGTACCAAAAACCCAAAACAAAAATTTTAATTAATGCTGGCATTTCACATGCCCGCCCCCAAACACAGAAAGTGCCTCTGTGATCAGAGGAGTTGTTAAACTTGGTAATGTGCCGTCCCAATAGCCTACACTGGGGAATTACTGCAAGGATTTTACGTGGTTGCCAGCATTAATAGCGTACCGGCAAGGTGAGAGTTATTATGCAGAATTCAAGGCTAATTCAAATGGTTGAATTAGCCAGCTTTGCCAATTCTGCTGTGTGCTCCCACACTCTCCACGTTTTCTGCAAGATCCCCCACGCTCCCCACTGCGTTTCAACAGGGAGGATGGATGTTAAAGCAGCAAAACCACTCTCTGCTTCTTTTTTTCTTGTCATCCATCTTTTTGAGAAAAGAGAGATGATGGATGATGATGCCCAGACACAAATTTTGGGTCCTGTTATGCGCGCTTTGGGTGTGTAATAGACATGCATATATGACTCTTATTAGTGTCTAATATGATTTTACCTCTCCTATTCAACTCTAGGGTAAGCAGGCTCATAGTCGAACAGAGGCCAGTCATCGAATGGCCTTCCAGTACAAGACATATATATCCTAATACATTTGTTTGTTACTGATAACTGTGTAAAATAGTTTTTATTATCAAACGTTCAATAATTGATTGTTGTGGAGAAATCCAAGGACTTGACCAGGCTACGGAAAATGTTGTCTGTAAATGTAAATGCTTAAGTGAGAATCAACTCTTAGGAAACATTTAATCAACATTCACAAAGTTGTGTTTGGTAATGGGTATATTTAAGCATTTCAAATAGCAAGCAACTGATTCGTTATTAGGTGGTAAGAACACTTAATCTAACAAAAAAAAATGGATCCATGATTGGGAGGTGAGTACACCATGAAGGAAATATATTCAGAACTACAAAAACAAACTTGCATAAAAATAAAAACAAGAAATTGGTATTGGGGACTTTGGTGCACCATACACCTAGTGAATGGTTTGTCATTAAAAAGCAGCAACACCAAAAAAAACACAAACAAATGTGTGATGATGGTCAATGTCGGTTTTATACCAAAACATTGGCATTGTGAATGAGGGGAAACCGACAAAAAAAAAAGAAAAAGTAAGGCACTCCAAAACACAAGCAAACAACGGCATGTACTTAAACCCTAAAAACATTATTCCTTACACAATTTAATGTACACATTACTCAAAAGTTTAGTACACTATTAACCATGTTCTCACAAACCCCACCCCCACCTAGCTCCAAATCAAACACAATTTTCTTTCAAAATACACAAGGCAACAACAATTCAAAGCAAGAACAAATTGTGTATGGACATTGCATTCAGTTGTGTAAGAACATTGCAATTTTCAAAATATGATTTTTAAGCATGTTCACCTTAACACCTAATGTAAAAGATTTTTCTCAAAAACTTTTTGGAGCTTTTATTCCCTGGTGCAATTATTTTGAGGTCTCTAGTAAAGAAATTTGAAATAGATGGATAAGTGAAAGAGAAGTTAAATCTAACAATAGAGCAATTTGAAATAGATGGACAAGTGAAACAAAAGTCAAATTTAACAATAAAAAAAATCTAAAATAGATAGACAAGTTAAACAAAAGTTAGATTATATTGAAAAGCAAAAGTAGACCATGAAGTGAAGGAAAAATACTCAAAGTTTTTATATTATGGTAAAGCTTAGATTCTTATAAATGTCATCAAGTTCAAAAGTCCTACAAGTGCCATTGAGTTCAAATCAAGTTCTATGAAAACAAAACCATGAATAATTCCTTATGTTCCTAAGCATTACACATGGACATTTTTCCTTCCCACAACTTGCACATCAACAATAGATGAGATCTTTGTTTGGGAGGATTTTATTGACTTCCACTAGCTCACTGATTCATATGAAAAACTAAAATCCTATGCTATAAAAATTTATATGAATCTAACTTATTTTTTGATATATTGGTTCTATTTCAAAAAATAAAAAGGTATACCTCTAGTGGGACTAGAGTGCATGCCCCATATTACTTGGAGGCTAGGGCCAAGAGGGATCAAGAGTTGAAAATTCTAGCAATGCAAGTAGGGGGCCAACATGACGTACCACGACAAAGGATAGGACCACTCATGGACTACCCACGAAATAGTTTCAATGTTCTAAGGAAAGATGGCATGTGGTGCAAACCTTTGAGCAAGATGACCAAGAGAACAAAGAACCTCCATTTGCCACACCAACCATAGCCATCTGACCACCTGCCACACTAGCCACACCCATGCCATCACCAACCATATCAATCAACATAAGGCTTAATAGGGTATCGATTGATTTACCTTGTGGCAAATGGACTAATCAACAATTAAAAAAGGTTATGGATTCTATGAAAAAAGGGCATACCTCTTTGATGAAGGCCAATAAACATTGGAACATATCATTAACTTCACTTTCAAACCACTTGAATGGCAAAATTAAAGCAAAAACTAAAGGCCCACTAGGTTTGCTCACAAGTCAAGAAGATGAAGCAATTGTAGGATGGATTTTAAACATGCAAAAGTGTGAGCTATTTATCACCCTACAACAATTCAAATTGAAAGTAGAAAGGTAATTTGGACAAGTTCCACCCCTTTTCAAAATGGAGTTCCAAAAAACATTTGGTGTTATTGGTTCATGAAAAAACATCTAGAATTGAACATATGTCTTACATAAAAGTTACACAAGGATTGACCAACTAGTTATGCCATACCTTTAACAAAACTTGCAATATTTGTATGCCGATCATAACTACCTTCCAAACCGCATATAAAATTTTAATGAAAATGGCATTCAAGTTGGGAGGCAATTTGGTGCTTGAATTTTGGCAAGGGGAGGTTTTCATGAAGTTTACAACACCATACCTAGATCTTAGGAACAGATGACTATGGATTGTGCTATGAATGCAACCTTTAGCATCAGTGAAAAAAAAAGGGATAAAGAAGTTTTTACAACACTAATGAAAGAGAGGGAGAAAAAAACTTTGAAAATTGAAACTCCTACATCAACACTAATGAAAGAGAACAAGAGAAAAGATCTAAATCTCCTTCAACGTTAGTGAAAGAAAGGAATAGAAAAGATGTGAATTTCCTATAGTGTTAATGAGAGAGAGAGGGAATGAAAAGTTTTAAAACTTTTGGAGTGTTAGTGAGAAAAAGGCAAAAATAAACTCTTATAGTGCTAGTTATGAGAGAAAATAAAAATAAAAAATTTTCAAACTCTTATAATGTTAATGGGAATGAGAAGATCTCAAGCTCTTAGAGTGTTAATGAAAAAGAAATAGAAAGAAACTCTTGCAACACTCATTATGAAAAAAGGGAAGAAAAAAGTTATGAAGCTCTTACATTGTCAATGAGAGAAAGGGAATGAAAAGCTCTTGTAACCTCAATGAAAGACCCAAAGAAAAAAAATTCAAGCTCTTGGAATGTCAATGAAAAAAAAAGTAGAAAAAAGTTCTTATGTTAGATGTGAAAGAGATGAAAAGAGAAGTTGCGAAACTTTTACAAAATCATTGTAAGAAAGGGAGAGAAAAGTTCTCAAACTTATGGAATGTCAATGAAAGAAAGATAAAAAGAAGTTCTTGTAATGCTAATGAAAAATAGAAAGAAAAAAGTTCTGAAGTTTTGGTAGCATCAATGAGAGAAGGGGAGTGAAAAGCTCATATAGTGCTAATGAGAGAGAAGAGAAAAGTTTTGAAGCTCCTACTATGTTAATGAGAGAAAAGGAGAGAAAAGCACTTACATCATCAGTGACAAGAGCTCCTACAACATCGACAATGGTAAAAGAAAGAGGGGAAGAAAGACATCCATTCAAATTTGGAGAGGTTTATCAAAGGATTGCCCCATGTGGCATTGCCTAGGTTGTTGATTTTAGATTATAAGGTAAGAGCTTCAATCTATAAAGGGTGGTTGTTCAAAATATTTTGTATTTCAGAACCCTAAAGGACCCATGATTGCATGGTTGAAGGTGAAAATATTTGGGAATTTTTTATCTTAATATAAATTTGTTTAGTAATTGAAAACATTCCTTTTGTATTTTAGGTAGGGGTTTGATGGTTAGGGTGGGGTTATGTATATGCATAGGGTATAGAGTGACTAGTTATGCACTATTATAAAACCCAAATGTGTTCTATGGTGAATTTTCTTTTTTCAAACACCCTACCCATTTTGGGAGGTCACAACTTTTTCATTTGGAACTCAATTTGGAGTTGGTAAAAGGCTATCAACAGTTAGACTCGTGGCCTACCAAAAGTCTCCAAAGGCCAAAGCCATCAAATGCACAATCACTAAATCCCAACTATCTGAGCTGCTAAATGTTCAATGACTAACATATTTACTCTACTATTCATTAGATGAAGTACCTCCCAAGTTCAATTTTTTTTTGCAATGAGCAAATTTGATTAGCCTCACTCAAAAAAATGAAATTATGGAGATTCCCCATGATAGAATGTTCTATTTTGAAATATAAAGTTCTTCCATTTGGTCCACCTATGTAAGGTAAAACAACCCATCATCGAACATTACTTATCACTGAACACTTTGGCTGATCCTTCTCCATTTTGAGTGATTTAAAATATTATGGGAGTGTTAACTTGAGCTTTACAATTCATCTTTGACTAGTAGAGGCAAAAAATTACTTATAGAAAAGTAAGAAGAGAAATAAGCTTTTCCAAGTTTAAAAAACACGTTTTTCAATGCTCATAACTTTATCATTTCTTGTTAATTTAAGTGATTTAAAGTGCTATAAGAACACAATCTTACAATCTACAAATCATCTTTCAACCATAAAGGCAATAGAGCGACTTTCAAAGATTTTTTTGGATGTTTGGTAATAGTCTTTGAAGTGTGTGGTGGTTTTTCGTTTCCACCATTTGAACCCCCCCTACTTTGGGGGGTCACATCTAATTCATTTTGTCATTTTTTTCAATGACTCAACTTTCTGTGGGTGCACAAATAGTAGGGCTACAATTCCTCTTTGGGCATGAAATTCAAAGGAGCGCTTTCCAGAAATTCGTAGACCTCTGAGACACTAAATGTTTGGTGATCGGCTTGATTACCCTAGATGAAAGGAGGACAACATTTGCCAAAACATATGGGATAAAAATGAGGTGCTATTGGGAACTCTTTGCTTTGAACCCCCCCTTCAAAAAAAAAAAAAAAAACATGCATGAAAAATCAATTGTTCATTATCCAATCTCCACACCAAACACAACTAGGAAAAAGAAAACACACCCCCCCCCCCTCCCACCTCACCCATAAGAGAAAAAGGGAGGCCCCTTCACTCTATGATGTAACGTTTCATTGGTTGCATGGAAATTCTATTCCTAAACTTGACTACCATTATTTTTGGCCTAGACTCATAACCCTTTTTAAGAACACCCTACCTATTGTCTAAAATGCCTTTTAGTGTCTATTACAAAACCAAAGTGGGTATAATAATTTTGCATCTTATTATACATCACCAGACACATATTGGTTGGGCAATTGGGAAGTTAGGGAAAAAACACCCATTTTACCATCCTCCTCCATTTCAGCACTGAAGTAGTTGCCATCAATGTCATGAAATGTTGAGCCATAGTTCGACGACTAGAGTGAACCAGCAGCCACCAATGCACCAATTGAGGATGAGGTCGTTAAAGCCATTTTGGGGATGAACCAAAAACACATCCTCCCCTACCCAAAGTTTTTGGTTTTTTCAGCCTCTTTTTTAGCCCAAAGTTTTTCCCTCCTACCTACCTCCCCCTCCTATTTACGTCCCTTCTCCTACCTCCCACCTACTTCCCCCCTCCTACCTACCTCACCTAATTTTGCATTCATTCCATCGCCAAAGCTCAGGAGCGCTTGAAGCAAGACCTAAGCGGGAGCTTAAAGCGGGACCTAGAATGGGAGCTTGAAGATAAGCTCCCTCCCTTAAGCCCTTCTCTTTTTGGTTTTATTACATTGAAAAAGGCGATGGTAGTTACTATCGTCGCCTTTTTCTTTGGTTTTTTTTGGCTTTGTTGCAGGAAAGAAGGTGACAGGAACAAGTTATCGTTGCCTTCTTTTGTTTTGGTTTTGCTACAACGAAGAAGGCGACATCAGCTTTGCAATGTTGTAGCAAAAACGGTGACGGCAACTTTGCAAAGTTGCCATTGCCTTCTATTTTGGTTTTGTTATAACGAAAAAAACAACTACCATCGCCTTCTTGTTTTCTATTTTGTTGCAACAAAAAAGGTGACAACAGCAAAGCTGTTGTCCCCTTCTTTTTTTACTTTTGTTGTAACGAAGAAAGCGATGGCAACTTTGTTGGCGACACTTCCATCAGCTTCTTCTATTTTCGTTTTGTTGTAGCGAAGAAGGTGATGGTAATGAGTCGTTGTCTTCTTCTTTGGTTCTATTGTAGCTATTGTAATAAAAAGAAAAAAGACGACAGTTTCCATCACCTTTTTCGATGGTTCTGCTACAAAAAAATGGCGACGACAACTACCTTCGCCTTTTTGGGTGGTTTTGCTATGAAGAAGGTGATGATAGCAATGTCGTCGCCTTCTTCTGTGGTGGTGGTGTTATGAAGAAGGTGATGGTAGCAGGCTGTTTCCTTCTTTCTTTTTTTCTTTGGTCCTTTTGGTTTAATTCATTAGAATTGACAATTAACAATGAAATGGTGGTTTTTTTTTATGTTGAAGGTTATAATGGCTAGAGGAAGGAGATTGAAAAAAGGTGGTGGTGATTTGGAAGTTCACAAGCAAAATGTTACTTTATCATAATAGACAATTGTTGAGCAAAATGTTGTTTCATCAGAAGAGACAATTGCTGAGCAAAATGTTGTTTCATCAGAAGAGATAATTGTTGAGCAAAATGTTATTTCATTAGATTAGACAAATTAATGAGCAAAATGTTACTCCATTAAAAATGAGAATTAAGAATTGATGAATCAAGCAATCTATGTGGATTATAGTTAACAATGATGATAGTTTATAATTCAAATGATGAGATCATTCTCAATATAAATTAAAAAATTTCAATCAAAAAATGATGGGCTAGATTGTTTTAAAATTTACCAACACTAAATTAAATGTAGATAAAAAAAATTGTACAAGTTTTTTAAAGTTTAATTATATCTATACCTTCCATCATTTGATGGAAAGTGTGGTATTTTTTTTGTCAAAATTTTTTTATTGCAATACTTGAAAATAATTGAAATTTGCAGGAACTATATCTAATTGTGTGATTTTCTGTTTTGCAATACTTGCATTTTGTTTTTTGAACTTTTTATGTGTAAGGTTTTAGGGTTAGGACTTTTTTATTACAAAGTAATGATTTATTTTTTGATATTTTTTTGTTTAGGTTTGGAACTTGAAACTTACTAGGCTTTTCAGCCATCGGCACCCCCTTGTCCACCTAATTTGGCTCGGAAGGACAAACAATGGATAAAAGGTTGGGTCGAAATGGAAGTGTAAAGTTGGCATTTGCATTGTTACATATTGTGCCAAATGATTGTTGACCATGCATTTAAAGGAAGTGCATGGTTTGGTGGCAGAAAATGCGAAACCCAAGAGGTCTTCAACTTTTAAAAAAAGTCTTCGACATCAAGACCATGCTAAAATGAATGCTTGCATCTTGGGAAATATCATTGTCGTGCACATGCGAAATGATCAAAAGATTGCTAATCGCACTTGTGCCAAAACATAACGTGAGTGGGATAAGCTGGTAATTGTTACAAAACAATGTCCACCATTCCCAAAACTAACTTGGTCAAAATAACTTCAAAGCAACTGTTGCAAGTGTTGGGTCTTAATGTTTGGGGCGTGGGAAACATGCTTCGAAATGCAACATCACGGATAGAAAAAGATGAAAATTTACAAGAGATCATTTGATCCACCCGTTATGTATATGCACGACGATTGAAAATGGCATGGGATGTCGAAAATTGGGATTGAGAGTCTAGTAAAACAAATCGAACAGAACAATTGACAAATGTATTGGATTTCCATGAATCTAAAATGATTCATGGAAGGTAAAAAATAATAATAATCAATGTTTATTAGTTTTTTATAATTTTGTTTCATTCAAGGTGTTTTAGGGTTTAATTTGGTGGTTTTTTTATGTTTATAAGGTTAAGGAAATAACAAATGAAGAGTTTGCTACAAATGTAATTCAAATTGAAATGTAACACCGCCATCTGTACATTATTTTTCATGTAACAAAAGCTACAAATGTAACAACTACTTATCGAACTAAACATGGGACTGTAGATAATGATATGGTCTAAAGTTTTCAATTTATATAGTTAATTAAGTTTATTTAGCCCTTTTATTTTTTGGATTACCCAATTTTTTGAACTTTGGCTTTTGATATGTTTTTTAAAACTTTTTTTTTTCATTGAGTTCTTTAGCAATTTTTGATCCACCCATTTTTGTACATCTTTTATCAATGTAATATTTTCTTTTAATCAAATTTGTTTGATGGGTATACGGTTAATCATATATGTTTTTTTTATCATAATTTTCTTAATACTTTAAATGTAAGAATCAAACATAAAATAGGCCCATATGAATAGGTAACATTAATTTGTCTAGGGTCTACAAAGATCAAAATGAACATTATGAAATATTTACATCTAATGTAATAGGACTCACATCAACTAAAAACTTTTAAAACAATATCCACATTTTAAACATATAATACCTACATCATTTTCTATTATAAATTCCATAAGGTCATTTTCAAATATGCAATACTCACATGTAGGTCTCATAACCCACATGACACGCTCCCAAGTCACGGGGTGAAACCCACTTGAAGGTTTCACAAAGTCAAGTTGCGGAAGGTTGAACTTGGTAGCACGCTCCCGACTTCTAACTCTAGAAAGGGGTAGAGGGTCGAGTTGGGAGCCCCGGGATTAGACTAGGACGAGGGACTAGCTTAGTTTGTGTGAATCTGCATCCAAAAACCAACCAAATCGGGTTAGTTTAGCATTCGGGACACCCTTGGGTGTTAGGACTTGCCACGGGCACTTGGACACACAAGACTCACCACGGCCCGGACTCGAGGGAAGCCACCACCTTCCTCCATATAGTATTCTCTACGGCTGGTCGCAGAGACTACATCCGAATGGCACAAATTCCCGGGACTCCTGAAATGGAATCCCGAAATTGTCCCAGCGGGACTCCCGAAACTTTGAACCACCATAACTCCCGACTGCAGAGTTGGATCGCAACAAGGTCTAAACCAAAGTTGTAGCCCTCGTTGAGATCTTTTCAACGCCATGTCGCACACTCAAATCGGACGTCGGAAAGAGGTTGATTCCCGACTTTTAGTGGTCGAGAGTCAAGTTGCCAGTTTGACTCCCGGCCCTTCTTTTGCCCATAACTTGGGCTGCAGATGTCCGAATTGCCAATGTGATTTTCGATATCTACTTTTCAAGACCTTTCCAATGACACCAAGAATACCCCAATGCGAGGTGTTTTGCCCCTTGCTGTCGAGCTCTAAACCTTCGGGAGTCCCGGAAGACTCCCAACCTCCAACTTTTCCAAGTGTTGGGCTTCACCCCCACATTTGGCCAAAGTGGGGTTGCGACACTCTCCCCCACTAGAAGAAAGAGGTCAATGTCCTCATTGACACGTAGACTTTTTCCTTCGCACAATTGCAATTGCTTCATTTTAGATCCTTAGCCATTTGCCGATTTTTACGGCTCGGACCTTGTCTCAAGCTAACTTAGGCGTCCCCAAGATTCCAACACTTTCTTGACAAGTCCAAGAGGGTCTTATGGAAAACCCTCATCCAACGTTAATTTTTATATTCATTACAATACTTGCATTTTGTCATAAAATTAATTTAGAATAATAATTAATTTAGGTATATAAAAAGGCATATTTTGGGTACCAAAACCACTTATTAATTGTTTTGAAATGACTTTACATGCGGGTATTGCATTTAGGGTTAGATCTTCACATAAGGTTTGCCTTAATCACCTATGGATTATTTTAGTATGTACTTGCATGCAAGTATTGCATCTAGGCTTTAGTCTTCATTCAAAGGCGCACCCAAACTACATATTGGGTATTTCAAAACAATCTTACATGTGGATATTGTATTTAAGGTTACCCTTTCACTATAGGTTTTACTTAAATCACTTATGGGTTATTTTGAAATGAACTAGAATATGATTATTACATTTAAGGTTAAGATTTCATAAAATTTTGCAATATCCACACACGTACTTACTTTCACCAATTACAAATTTAGCCTTAATTTTTTTAATAATTAAATAAAATTTGTAACAAAACACAAAAGAAGGTATGTCTCTTACCATTTGTTAATATCTCCAAGTTGATTTCTTTCACTTTCTTTAAATATATATTGCACATTGTTTTGCATATAAATTTCCCCCTAAAATGCACCATAGATTTATTTTAATTACTATAGACTTGTAAAAAAATGTTAATTAATTTAGGGTTTCCCAAACTTTAAATTTGAATCATAATCCAATTATATATATGAAAAAAACTGCTTTCTTTTTAATAAATTTTTTTAGTTCAAATGTAATATGTTATAATATAATAAGAAATAGACATTAAACTGTCATAAATGTTTATTAGGCTTACGTGGCCTAGGCTAATAAACTACCTATATAACTAGTATGTTTATTTAATAAGTTTGACCACCTTCAATACCTATGTAAACCATCTAAGTTATTAACCTAGGAGGCCTACACTAATGAATAAACTACATAATAGGCCTATATCACATAGGTAGTTTATTAGGTAGTTAGTTAAGTTACTTAACAAATAGCTTACTAACCTATTACTCATGTTTAGGCTAGGTTGTTTGGTTTAGTCAATGTTGACACTTTAGTCAATCTAACAATCTTAGCAATGAGCTTTTGTTGAAATTAGTAACTTGTCAAGGCTACAGATTCTTGGTTGTTTTTTTATGAACACTATTGTGTTTTTTGGGTAGTTGAGTCATGATTTAGCTTCTAAAAGTGTCAAAAACATTACATAACAACTTGACCCTCATAAAGCTTCTAAATCCACACAAATTTTGGCATGGCTTCTAAAAGCTTATGAACATTTTCATACCTAGCTATTAATATTTTGAAATTATTAAATTTGAATTAAAAACAAAGTTCATTAAAAATAATTGCAATATACATAACCATAGGCTTATATGTATATAATTTATTTATATTATTTTAAATAAATATGAAAATATTATATGTATTGAAATGATTCAACAATATAATTCCATAATATCATTAATTATATATTTGGACCAATATTTAAACCAATATTATGCATCATAAAAAATAAATTTTACATAAGGACTTGTGTTATATATGTATAAAATATAAAATATTTTTGACCCACTATATGATTATTTTAACCAAGAAATTATTTA
>Ga0116229_10013497_pt1 | contig 11539 bp, 10 predicted proteins | sample S1TSphgellanicum_3_FD_87313 | JGI IMG/M metagenome (GOLD analysis project Ga0116229, IMG submission 87313) | Host-associated microbial communities from peat moss isolated from Minnesota, USA - S1T2_Fc - Sphagnum magellanicum MG | ecosystem: Host-associated > Plants > Peat moss > Unclassified... | reverse complement strand
TCTTACGCAGCACAGCTATTTCAATCTCAGCGACGGCAGCGACGGCAGCGACGGCAGCGACGGCAGCCACGGCAGCCACGGCAGCGACGTGCTTGGACACGTGCTGCAGATCCATGCGCAGCGTTTCACACCCACCGATGAGCAACAGATACCCACCGGGGAGCTGCGCGCCGTGGCCGGCACCGCATTCGACTTCCGCCAGCCGACGGCCATCGGCGCGTGCATCGGGGCAGCGGATGAGCAGCTCCGGATCGCCAATGGGTACGATCACAACTGGGTAATAGACAAGCCGCCGGGAACCCTGGCCGTGGTGGCCTCGGTATACGAGCCCGTGTCCGGCCGTCGATTAGAGGTACTGTCCAATCAACCCGGGCTGCAGTTCTATTCGGGAAATTCGCTCGACGGCAGGCTCAGCGGCCCCGATAGCCGGTCGTTCGGGTTCCGCTCCGGATTGTGCCTGGAACCCCAGCACTTTCCCGACTCGCCGAACCGACCCGAGTTTCCGTCCGTCGTGCTGCGCCCCGGCGCGGTCTATGAAAACACGATCATCCATCGGTTTACTGCGGAGTAACTGCCTATGGGCGTGAAATCTCTCGCAAGACGCTAGTGCGCGGCGATCACCGTCGCCAGTCGCTCCGCCAGCGCGGCGAGCGCCCGGCTCATCGCCGCGGGCAGCTGATCGCCGCAGGGCGCGCTGCCTGGGATCTGCAGCTGTTCGGTGCCATGCACGCTGCCGGCGTTCGGGCCCGACAGCGACCAGCCGGCGCGCAGGCTGACCGCGCAGGCGTCGTCGCCGTAGAACTCATCGATCGCGATGCTCAGCGTTCGGCGCGGCTCGCCGCCCGCCGGCTCAGCGGTGTTGATGATCAGCCCCGGCGGCAGGCGCGCCGCCAGATCGTCCGACAGTACGCGGCGTATCTGGTCGGCGAGCGGAGCCGCCCAGCGCTCGAAGTCCGCCACGTGCACGCGGTTGGGGCTGCTGCGGGTGACGAGCTCGGGTCGATCGAGCTCGGGCGCGAGCGTCACTGGTCCGAGCTGCACCGGTACCGGCGTCGGGTGGTTGCCCGTGGCGGCGGCGGTACCTGGCGCGCCGGCGGTGCTGGCCGGGGCGGTGCCGGCGGCTGGCGCCGAGGCAGTCGCGGCGATGTCAGTGAGAATATAGAAGCGCGTTGGCGGGCTGCTGCCGCAGCCAATCAGCCCGCCGCAGCCGAGCAGCGCACTCAAGCCAAGCCATCCGGCGCGATGCTGCCACAGGCGGATCATGGTTTGTCTCCCGTGTCATTGCTGCGCCGGCCGCGGATCAGGGCTTCCGGATGCTGGTCGAGGTAGTCGGTGAGGTCGCGGATCGAGCGCGCGGCCTCGGTGAGCTGGCGGATAAGTTGCGGCAGGTCGGAGATTCCAGCGGCGCCGCTGCCCAGCATGTGCTGCGCCTCCTGCAGCGTCTGCTGCGCGGCGTCCGAGGTGGCGCGCAGGCTGTCGATGAGCGGCTTGATCTGCGGCTGCACGTCGGTGGTGATGCGATCGATATTGCTCAGCGTGCGATCGAGTTCCCCGATCGCGTGACTGAGCGCAGGTCCGGTGGTCAGCGCGTCGACATGATGCAGCACGCTCTTCACGCTGGCGAGGATATCGGCGATATCGGTGGAGCCGCCGCCAGGCAACTGGGCATAGCCGTCCACCTGCTCGATGTGCGCCGGTGGCGCGTCGGGCACCAGGTCGAGCGCGATCACCTTGATGCCGGTGAGGAAATTCGCCGTGGTCACGTGCGCGCGCAGGCCGTGCGCCACCAGTGTCGCAAGCCGTGCGCGAAAGCCTGACACCACGTCGCCACCGGCACCGTGGTCCTCGCTGCCGCCGCCCCTGCTACTGGCACCGCCACCGCCGCCCCCGGCGCGCGGATGCACGATCTCGATGCGGCTCGGATCGATCTGCAGCGTGACGCTGGTGAGCATGCGCTCGGCCTGATCGTCGTATTGCAGATGCGCCTCCGTGACCTGCCCGACCGTGGCGCCCAGCATCTGCACCGAGGTGCCCGGACCGACCCCGCCTGCGGCGGCGCCAGTGAAATCGATTCGATACACCAGCGTCGGCCCGCGCGGGTCCTGCTGGGCGTCGTCGGCATTGTCGTACAGGCGGAACACCGCGCCGGCATCGCTGGGTGGACGCGCGAGCGCGACGTCGGGGGTGTCGAAGGAGATGCCGCCGGATACCAATTGCTGCCAGGAGGAGGCGCGAAAGCGCAGGCCGGTGACGCCGACCGACACGTCGACGCCGCCCGAATTCCAGAAGCGCGTCTCCGGATGCACCAGGTTCTCGTACGGGGAGCGAATGAACGCATAGATCTCGATCTGGTGATGCTGGCGATCGAGCGCATAGCCCTCGACCTCGCCGACCGGCAGGCCGCGGTAGGCGATCTCCGAGCCGCTCACCAGCGATCCGAGATCGCTGGCATGCAGCGTGAACGAGCGTCCGGGCGTGTCGGGGATGATCGCCGGCGGCTCATCCAGCCCGACGAAGCTGCGCTCGGGTTGGCCCTCGCCCGGGTACATTTCAATGTAGTCCCCGGATACCAGCGTCGACAGCCCCGAGACGCCGCCGAAGCCGAGGCGCGGACGCACGATCCAGAAGCGCGTGGCGGCGGTCAGGTGCGGGCTGGCTGCGCGCAGCATGCGCGCCTGCACCACCACGTGCGACATATCGTGGGTCAGGAATACCGATTCGACCGTCCCCAGGTCCACATCCTTGTGACGGATCTTGGTCTCGCCAGCCTGCAGGCCTTCGGCATCGGTAAATGAGATCGTGATCAATGGTCCGCGATCCACCAGGGCGCGCACCGCCAGTCCGATGACGATCGCGGCCGCGACCGCCGGCACGATCCACACCCACGAGAACCAGCTGCGGGGACGCAACAGCGCGTGCGGCGGCGGGGGTTCCACCGCGCTCACGCCGGCTCCCCCGATACATCCCACATTACGCGGGCGTCGAAGCTGCGCGAGGCGGTCATCGTGATCACCACCACGGCCGCGAATGCGATCGCTCCGGACTCTGGCCGCACCGTCGTGAGCGCTCCAAAACGCACCAGCGCCGCCAGGATCGAGATCATGAACAGGTCGATGTTGGACCAGCGCCCGATGCGATCGATGAAGCGGTAGATGCGAGTGCGGCCCACCAGCCAGCGGCGCGAGCGCCGCCGCGTCATCACCAGCATCAGCGTGAGGCCGAACAGCTTCACCAGCGGCACCACGACGCTGGCAGTGAAGACGATGATCGCCAGCGGCCACAGGCCGTCGACGATCAGTTCATGCACGCCGCCGATAATGGTGCTGGGATCCTCGTGGCCAAAGCGCTCGATGCTGAGCACCGGCAGCAGGTTGGCCGGAAGGTACAACAGCAGGCCGGCGATCACCAGCGCCAGCGTGCGGGCGATCGCATCCGGCTTGCGCCTGCGGATGGTGGCGCCGCAGCGCGGACAGTGGCTGTGTTCATGCGCGGCATCGATCAGCAGTTCGCAGGTCTGGCAGCTGATCGGCTGTTGCGGGGCGCTGGCGGAGTTGCGCGGCGGCAGCGCGTCCCATACCGATTGCTCATCGAGCCTGAGGCTCGCCAGCACTGCCGCCAGCGTCGCGGCCAGCAGGCACCAGCCGCCGGCGCCGATACTGACGCTGCCGACCGACTCCAGGCGGGTGTAGGCGACGCAGCAGCCGACCAGGTAGACCTCGATCATCACCCACGGTCGCAGCGCCGCTGTCCATCGAAACAGCTTGCCGAGCGGAGCGTCGGCCTGCATGCGGATGCCACCAAGCACGCAGATCATCAGTGCCAGGTAGGCGAACGGGATCGCAATGCTGAACACGAATACCACCGCCGACAGCGAGGCGAAACCGTCATTCCATAGCGCCACGACCCCCGTGGGAAGCGTGTTGATGTGCTGCACGCCGAACGAGCTGACCTGCATCAGCGGCAGCAGCGTAGCGGGCAGCAGCAACAGCAGCGCGGCGAGCGTCAGCGCCAGCGCGCTGTCGAGGCTGCCGCGTGCCGGTGGCGCAAAGCCGCGCTTGCAGCGCACGCATTCGGCGATCGCATCGGGAGGTACCGGCGGGAGCAGCTGCACCAGCCCGCAATCGGCGCAGCCGATGAGCTCGGCCGCGGGACGCTGGTGCACGTGGCGCAAGGACACAGGCAAATTATAGCTTTCGACGCCTGCTTAACTAGGCTCAAGCCAAATCGATCGACGCTGCCGAGCGTCCTACAGCGCGCCGGCTGGAACCTCGCTCGCCAGCCGACGCAAGCTCAGTCGACGCTATCGCCCTCAGTCGACGCTATAGCCGCGCCCCTGCAGGCAGGCAGTGAGCGCACGACGATAGTCGGGTCCGCCACCGCCACCGGTCTGGCTGCCGGCCCACTCGCCGCACTCGCGCCGATCGGTTGACTGCTGCTCGTCGCTCTGGCCGTTCTTGGGATAGGCGAACAGGCCATCGTTGTCGACCGGATTGCCGGCCTGGCTGGCGCCTGACGCGGGCGCGGCAACGGCCGCATCAATGGCCGCGGCGGGGCCTGCACCACCGCTGTCGCTGGCGGCGGCGTCGGCCGCCGGCGGCGGAGTCGTCACCACGTAGCCGCCGGCACCCTGGTCATAGGTGTAATAGACGTCGTTATAGTAGTAGTACGGAATCGAGTCCCAGTAGTAGGTGGCGCAGAACGCGGGCAGTACCGGCAGGAACCAGGCGAAGCCGGCGCCCCAGAATACCGGCGGCCAGTAGCCACCGTGCCAGTAGCCGCCGCCCCAGTGGCCATAGCCGCCGCGCGCATACCCGTACCCGCCCCGACCCGCGACATACGCGCTGCCGCCGTGTCCATAACCGCTGGAGATCGTACGCGCCGCCGTGGGGGTGGAGCGTGCGTAGGAATAGGCTGCGCCGCCACGAACCGCGGCCGCACCGTAGCTGCCATGAAACCCACTCGCCGCCGCGTAGTGGCCGCCGCTGAAGTGCGCGGCGCTGGCGTGGCCAGCTGCGAAACTATGTCCGCCGCCGCCCGAGGATCCCCGACCCCCGCCGCCGCCGCCACCACCATGCGGTCCGCCAGCGAACGCCGTCGATGCCATCAGCGCGATCACTGCCAGTGCTGCGCCGAAGGCAACCGAGCCGCCGCGAGGTGTGTTCATGGTCGTACTCCATCCTTGATAGGGCACCAGGCCAGTCTCGCCAGTGCCACCGTGATAATGATACGACGGTCCCGGGTCCCGGATGGTTCAGCCTGGGAAGCGCTGATAACCGAAGCTTAATGATCCCACAAGCGCTCAATCCCATCCGGGAATCAGCCGCTTACGGTTATACAACGCACCCGCAGCACGGGCGTTGACCGGGGTAGAACGGTACGCTCAGCGCGTCGCGGCGAACGCATCCATCATCAGGCCGGTGCCGCCACCGGAGACGTGGGCGACCACGGCAGTGCGGCGGTGCAGCTTGGTCACCGCCCCCAGGTCGATCGCAAAAGCAAGGCTCACCTGCTGGCCCTTGCGCAGCCCCAGGCCTGCGGTGCGGATGAAGACGCCAGTGGCGCTCAGGTTCACGGCCTTGCACAGGCGCCGCTGGCCGTCCGGCAGCAGAATGTAGACCGTGGTTCGTGCCCGGTGCCGTGTGTGCAGTCGTCGTTCCATCCCTAGCCCCCAGGCTGCCCAGCAATTCAAGACCGAATTGCGAGCTACTTCATAGCATCGCGACCAATGCTCTATTATGCCTTGCCCGCTGCGCTTGCCAATGCAAGTCAACATTAATCAGCGCGGCATTTCCATTCTGCTGCTGCAGATTGAGCGTATTTCCGGACATAAAACGCGGCGGCTGCCGGGGGGCGGCTGAAGCGGCGATCAGTACACCCGAAACGGGCGGAACCCGTCGTCCACCGGATGCGCCAGGCGCGTCACACCGTAGCGCCGGCGCACGGCGCGCGAACTGTAGCCGTCGCGCGCAGCGGCACCGATGTCCGCCGCATGTTCCAGCGTCGGCACGCTGATCTGCCTGTCTCCGGTTCCCTGGCTGGCCGCTTCCGGCTTGAAGTTAAGGTGGCTCATCTTCGTCACTCCTCCGCGTTAAAGAACGTCATCCATATTGTTCGAGTTACGAACGGTATTTTAATACAGTGCGGATGGCGTTGCATCGCACGCGGGCGGCATAGGATCTGATGCAGGGGAGGTGCGCTGCCATGACCGGAAACGCACTGCGGGGTTATAAATCTTTGTTATCTGGGCCGCGAGGGGCTTGACAGTCAGTTAAGAAAAGCGCGGATTTCGGCCTCGAATCGCGGGATGTCCACCAGGAAAGCATCATGGCCTTCGAGCGAAGGCAGCCGCGCGAACTGCGTGGCCACGCCGTTGGCCCTGAATGCATCGGCGATCGCGGCCTGCTCCTGGATCGCGAACAGCATGTCGCTCTCGACGCCGATCACCAGCACGCTGGCACTGACTGCGCGCAACGCGGCGGCATAGCTGCCACCGTGCTCGGCGAGGTCGAAGCGATCCATGGCGCTGGACAGGTACAGGTAGCAGTTGGCATCGAAGATGCGGGTGAAGCGCTCGGCCTGGGTCGCAAGGTAGCTCTCGACTGCGAAATGCGGCGCGAATGCGCTGACGGTGTGGGTGTTGCCGGCGATCGGTTCGCGGCCGAAACGTTCCCGCCACTCGGCGGCGGAGCGATAGGTGATGGTACCGAGCTTGCGCGCCAGGCGCAGGCCACTGAGCGGCGGCTTGTCAGCCGCATACTGTCCACCCTGCCAGTCCGGATCGCGCAGGATGGCTTCGCGCTGTACCGAGCGCAGCGCAATTGCAAACGGGGATGCCGCCGGACTGCCCGAGATGCTCACCAGGCGGCGCGTGGCGTGCGGAAACTGCGCCGCGAATGCGATCGACGACATGCCGCCCAGCGATGCGCCGATCACCGTGTCGAGCCGCTCCACCCCGAGCGCACGCACGGCCTCGTAGCCGGCGCGGGCAATGTCCTCGACCGCGATCTGCGGGAAATCCAGCCGGTAGCGCTCGCCGGTGGCCGGATTGATCGAGGCCGCCCCGGTGGAGCCGAAGCAGCTGCCCAGTGAGTTCACGCAAACAATGAAATAGCGGTTGCTGTCGAGCGCCAGTCCCGGCCCGATGATGCGCTGCCACCAGCCCGGCGTCGGATCGCGATCGCTGGCCGCGGCATGCGCGGACGGCGACAGCCCGGTGAACAGCAGCACCGCGTTGTCGCGCGCGGCATTGAGCTGTCCCCAGGATTCGTAGGCGATGCGCGCCTGATGCAACACGCCGCCGCGGTACAGCACAAACGGGTCCGGCAGTGCGACCGTCAGCGGCTCGATCATCGGGCGCAGGTCGCCATGGCCACGGGAGCTCGCATTGGCAAGGGCGCTGCGATCCACTTCAGGGTTCCGGGTCAGAGCCATCGCTGATGCCCTCGAATAGCGCAGTAGACAGGTAGCGCTCGCCAGTGTCCGGCAGCATCGCCAGCACCACGGCGCCGTTGCCCGCCTCGCGCGCCACCCTGAGGGCGGCCGCGAACGTTCCGCCGGCGGAAATCCCGCAGAAAATGCCTTCGCGGCGCGCCAGAGTGCGCGCCGCTTCGATCGACTCCGCGTCGCTCACCGTCACCAGCCGATGCGCCACGCCGCGGTTGAGCACGCCGGGTACGAAATCCGGCGTCCAGCCCTGGATCTTGTGCGGACTGAACGGTTTGCCGGCCAGCAGCGCCGCATTCTCGGGTTCGACCGCCACGATCTGCACCTCGGGGCGTGCGACCCGCAGCATCTCGCCGACGCCGGTCAGGGTGCCGCCGGTACCCCAGCCGGTGACGAAATAATCGAGCCGCTTGCCGGCGAAATCCGACAGGATCTCCGGGCCGGTGGTGTTGCGGTGGTAAGCAGGATTGGCCGGGTTCTCGAACTGCCGGGCCAGGAACCAGCCATGTTTCTTCGCCAGCTCCTCGGCCCTGCGCACCATGCCGCTGCCGCGCTCGGCGGCCGGGGTCAAGATGACGCGGGCGCCGAACATGCGCATGATCTTGCGGCGCTCCACCGAGAAGGTCTCGACCATCATGGCGACGAACGGATAGCCCTTGGCAGCGCACACCATCGCCAGCGCGATGCCGGTATTGCCGGAAGTGGCCTCGACCACGGTCTGGCCGGGTTTGAGCGTGCCGCGTGCTTCCGCATCCTCGATGATCCCGAGGGCGAGCCGGTCCTTGACCGAGGCGCCGGGATTGAAGAACTCGCACTTGACGTAGACTTTCGTGTCGGGCGGCGCGAGGTGCTGCACTCGCACGATCGGCGTACGTCCGATAGTGGCGAGTATGTTGTCGTAAATCATTGGCGCGCGGACCGTATTGCCCCGTAGAGGCCGGCACTGTAGTCGGCTCAATACGCCTAATCGATAAGTGAATGGCCATTTTATGATAACAAATTGTTATGATTTAGCGGCACGCTATACCTCATAGTGCGGCCCGGATTGAGCTTGGCGGCGTGAACCCGATGAATTTTCACCAGTTGCAATACGCGGTGGCGATCGCGCGCCACGGGCTGTCGGTCACCCAGGCGGCCTCCGCGCTTGGCACATCGCAGCCGGCAATCAGCCGCGCGCTCAAGGCGCTCGAACGCGAACTGGGATTCGACCTGTTCGTGCGCGAGGGGCGCGCGTTCTCGCGCGTGACGCCGCAGGGCGCCAAGGTGCTCGAGTATGCCAATCGCGCACTGGCCGAGATCGACAGCCTGCGGGCCGTGGCCGCCGACCTGAACCAGGACAACCGCGGCACGCTCTCGATCGCCACCACCCACACGCAGGCGCGCTACGTGCTGCCGCCGGTGGTCCATGCGTTCCGCGAGCGCTACCCCGACGTCGAACTGCACCTGCACCAGGGCACCTCGGAGCAGATCGGGGAGATGGTATCGAGCGACCGGGTACAGCTGGCAATAGCGACCGGATCGGAAGGACTGTTTCCCGGACTGGTGCTGCTGCCGGTGTATCGCTGGTATCGGCAGATCATCGTGCTGCGGCACCACCCGCTGGCGAAGCTCGAGCGCGTGACCATCCAGGACCTGGCGCAATATCCGCTGGTCACCTACGTGTTCAGCTTCTCCGGCTCCTCCTCGCTGCACACGGTGTTTGCGCGCGAGGGCCTGACGCCCAAGGTGGCGCTGACCGCGCGCGATTCCGATGTCATCAAGACCTACGTGCGCCTCGGCCTGGGCGTCGGCATCGTCGCCAGCGTCGCGGTGGATCCGGCCCAGGACAGCGATTTCGCGATCATCGACGCCTCGCACCTGTTTCCGATACACACCACCTGGATCGGGTTCCGGCGCGGCAACCTGCTGCGCAATTTCGGCTACGACTTCATCCAGCTGTTCGGTCCGCACCTGACGCGGCGGCTGGTGGATCGGGCGATCGAGGCGCGCGACCTGGATGGACAGGCGGAACTGTTCCGGAATATCTCCCTGCCGTCCCGTTGAGCGCACGGACCCGCGCCAGTTGCCGTGAACGAACGATTGCAGAAGCTGCTGGCAACCGCCGGTCACGGCTCCAGGCGCCAGGTCGAGCAATGGATCCGGGAGCAGCGCCTGACGGTCGATGGCCACATCGCGCAGCTTGGCGAGCGGGCCGGGACCGGCGCCGACATCCGGCTCGACGGCCAGGCGCTGCCGCTGACCCAGGCCGCAGCGCCCGAGCGCGAGGTGCTCATCTACCACAAACCTGCCAGCGAGGTGACCACGCGCGCGGATCCGCAGGGTCGGCCGACCGTGTTCGAACGACTGCCGCCGCCACGCGCAGGGCGCTGGGTGGTCATCGGACGTCTGGACGTGAATACCACCGGCCTGCTGCTGTTCACCAACGACGGCGCGCTGGCACACCGGCTGATGCACCCGTCTTCCGAGATCGAGCGCGAATACCTGGTGCACGTGCGTGGCGAGCCGACGCCGGCGGTGCTGGAGCAGTTGCGCGAGGGAGTTTCGCTTGCGGATGGTCCGGCGCGCTTCGACCTGGTCGAGCCCATGGTCGAGCCCATGGGCGAGCGCGCCGGGCGCCGCGCCGATGCGGCGCCGGTGGCGGCCCTGGGCGTATCGGCCTTCCGGGTGGTGCTGCATGAGGGTCGCAACCGCGAGGTCCGACGCATGTGGCAGGCGGCGGGCTTCGAGGTCAGCCGCCTGCAGCGGGTGCGCTACGGCAAGGTGACGCTGCCGGCGGATTTGCGGCCGGGACGATGCCGCGCGCTGCCGGCAGCGCAAGCGGCGCTGCTGTCGCTGTTGCTCGCATTGTCGGGATTGCTGGCGGCCCTGGTTTGCCCGCGCACCGTCGCGGCGGCGGACGATGTGCCGGCAGCCGCAGCAGCCCCGGCCGCGCCGGCGCCGCCCGCCGCGCCGGCGCCGCCCGTAGAGCCGGCGCCGCCCGTGGAGCCGGCGCCGCTGGTACGGGTCAGCGCCAGTTTCGAACTCAAGCACGCCGCGGCGCTGCTGCGACAGGTCGCCAAACTGTACAGCGCCGGCTTCGTGCGCAAGGACGCGGAACGCGTGGCGGTGGAGATCGACGCGCTGCCGGCGGAAGTGTCGAAAACCTGGGAATTCAGCGCCATCAGGAAAAACGCCAGCTATCCGCTGCGGGTGCGGGCCCGGCTCGACGAGTTCGGCAACGTGGACCTGGATTTCTTCAGCCCGCCAGAGGTGGCGGCGGCGGTGCGCGGCGCGGTGGATCACTACCTGAATGCCAGGGGGCTCTAGCTGACTGCGAGCGGGCTTCAGGAGCGGGGCTGGCCCCCTTCCGGGCTGCCTGCCGGCGGCGGGGACGCTCCAGGGGACAGACACTCCAGGGGACACTCTATACAAAAGATCCCGCCATTGGCCCGGAATCTGCATTGACAGGCCCGGCTATGGAAATCAGAATACGCGGCTCGTTTTCCCGGAGGGGTACCCAAGCGGCCAACGGGAGCAGACTGTAAATCTGCCGGCTCACGCCTTCGTAGGTTCGAATCCTACCCCCTCCACCATGAGGGGGCAGACTCGAGAGCGGCAGACTTGATTTGAGTGGTCGGGATTGAGTACTTCGGCGTCATCACCAGGCGGGTGTAGTTCAATGGTAGAACCTCAGCCTTCCAAGCTGATGACGTGGGTTCGATTCCCATCACCCGCTCCAATAGCTTGAGCAGTGATCAACCAGCCGCGGCGTGGGCCGGGGCTCGAGAGGCGTTATGGGTTTCGTCCGCCCACGTAGCTCAGTTGGCAGAGCACGTCCTTGGTAAGGACGAGGTCAGCGGTTCGATCCCGCTCGTGGGCTCCAGCGCAGTCCAGTGTCGGTCGGTGCCGGTTTCGGTCAGTGCCATTGTCGGTCAGTGCCATTGTCGGTCAGTGAAGGTCATGAGGAGTCGTCGTGTCGAAAGAGAAATTTGAGCGCACCAAGCCGCACGTGAACGTGGGGACGATTGGGCATGTGGATCATGGCAAGACGACGCTGACGGCGGCGCTGACCAAGGTGATGGCGGAGACCAACGGCGGCACGTTCGTGGCGTACGAC
>Ga0116229_10013496_pt1 | contig 11540 bp, 5 predicted proteins | sample S1TSphgellanicum_3_FD_87313 | JGI IMG/M metagenome (GOLD analysis project Ga0116229, IMG submission 87313) | Host-associated microbial communities from peat moss isolated from Minnesota, USA - S1T2_Fc - Sphagnum magellanicum MG | ecosystem: Host-associated > Plants > Peat moss > Unclassified... | reverse complement strand
AAGTAAATGCCTAAAACATCATAAACACATTTTTTTCCAAATGCCAATGTTGCACAATGAAAGCCACCACATAACCAAACATGCACACAATTTGAACTTGAGTCATTGTTGAAGTTGGATATATTCAAGATGTGACCCCAATTTTTACAATAATTGATGAGTTCCTCTTGAAATGTTTGGTCTCTTTTTGTCAATGTCCGGTGAATGACTATCAATGACTTTAACACCACATGTACCAAGTAGACAAAGCTCAATATGAAGATGTAGCCTACCAATGCTTACAAATGAAACTTGAATGAAAATGTTTGGTGTGTCCCTAATCAACCTTCTTAGTATGGTCACAAAATGACCACAAGTTCTATTGACCATGCAAATGAGTATGCACCAATAATTACAAGATGCTTATTCTCAAACCACAACACAAGTTTCCTGGCCTTCTAACACAAATCAGCATGCTAGAATTTACATCAGCATTTGTGTAAACTCAATACACTTTGCTTGGGCATTACTTTATTGGAAACTTTATATAGCGGTGATATCCCCAACAACATCACGCACATCCAACTATATGCCTTCCATAGACCATAAAATATTACCAAAACTTTTAAAATTAAAGTGCCACAAAACTCTACTACTTAGTACTAAACAACAATGTTTTTCGGTACAAGATTATTTTTTCCTACCCCAAATTTCTTAATTATTTGCATCAAATCTCTAGCATGGATGAGTTGAGAATAGACTTTATTGTCGAATTGTGAGTTTTGGCAATTTGCATTGCAATTACATTTATGGAATATATGCCACATACTTTTGGTCTTGATGTTGATGTTGCAAATAAAATGTTTACACAAAATTAATCAAAAAACATAAGCAACAACATTACATAACTAATCCAATAGGCTAGTTATAACCACTTCAACATAAATCCCATATGGATCAACAACCTTAACAAGATCAAATTACTTGCTTTGCATATGCTTCTCCTTTGGGGGGCATTCCACATGATTGGTTGTTTTCACAACTACGATGTCAAAGTCTTACCATGTTCCAACAACATCGTACAATCAGTTATACACGCACACAAACTACACGTCATCATACCCTAGTGTAAAATGTAGAAAATGGAGACAAAAAAAAAAAAAAAAAAACCTTTCATTGATGTTGTTTACATTCCTATAAGGGACAATTGCCTAAAATTGATAGAACTACAACACTTGGTAAATGAATTCATGATCTGACTTCTTTTAATTGTTAGTTTTACAACTTCAAAATGCTTACCACTAACTCTTCCACTTGATGATGATAATCTTAAGTAGCATTTCTAAAAGCCCCACTAGCCAAAATTACCTCTTCCAATTTAGCCATTGCAATATTCACCTTTTCAACTTTTGGCAATTTTTTCACAACGCATGTTGTTTAATATTTTGTTCTTTTCCTATTGCAAGAAATATTTTTTCAAATACATGTTTTTCACATGGTGGCAATGACTAGTACAATAAACCTGATTATGATAGCTTAGTTTTTTATTTAAAATAAAGGCACAATGTAGTAAATTTTTATTTACTTCATTAACTCTTGGTTACATTCTACAAGTCATCCACCATGGAGGTTTTTTGCCTCAATTGTCTGCATTATCCTCCCTCCCACCAAACATGTAGCCTCTTTGAACTTGGTCAAGCAATCCAGGACCCTATTATCATCTTGCAACTTTGTTATTTGCTAGCACATAAGACATCATAACTTGAAATGTGACCACCCAATTCATAATGCAGCAATTCCATCAATTACATGATGATCCTTCAAACCTTCATGCATGACACCCACATTTACAAAACTTTTTCAAACATGCACACAACAATAAAATAGGTACATTACGTTTTTGTAAGCTAGCCTTAGTTTCCTTGTGGCACAAAATCATTTGAAGCAAGTAGTTGTGCCATCAAATGCACATGTTCTCCTACCTTCTTTTCTTCCTTTTCATCATCCTTTGCAATATTGTTGTTGATAATTTGGTTTCCATCATATTTGGCATGTTGATTAACATTACTATTTGTCTACTCCTCCTCCTTATAACCAATGCAAGACAAACGCACAATAGGTAAAGACATTTTGGAGGAAAAAATCAAACAACGTGTCTTTTCATATGTAATTATTCAAAGACGTATCTAAAAACATTTAAGGTGCACAAATATACATGGCTTAAAGCCATAGACTCTAGATAAATCCAAAAAACAAAAAATAAAACATGAAAAAATGTTGTTAATAAATAATTTCATTGTTCTTTTGCTAGTTTTTTTGTTTTCAATTAACATTGAACAAAATGAACCATTTTGATTAAGCTCGTAATCTATTGCCATGAAATGGAATCAAATTAATTGAATGTTGGAAATCAATGTTAAAGTTGCCTCAAAAGCCAACGTGTTTTACTTAGGTTGGATAATTTTAAGTCAACTTGAATCATGAATGACCTACAATAATCCATCATGGTAAATAGGGTAACCTATGCTAATCCATCTTCATCTTTGATTTTCAACTTGTAACAAAAATCAACTCTAGAACCTTAGCCTTTAATTTCATTAAGGTGCTCCAAATGGCCTTAATGGTGATAGTTTGTTATCAAATCCTTGGAATATTTTTTTAAAAAAAATTTCAATAAAATTACACCACACTAGGTTTGTAAGGTCGTATTCAAACAAACCAATTCTTGGTAAATTGCAGTAAAATGTAAACCCAATACATGTTCACCAACCCCCAAAAGGGGATGCAAACTTTATGATGGGATTAAAATAAATTCACAAATGTGAATTCAAAATGAAATCAACTTGCACAATGTAAGAAAGAGCCTAATTGTTATAATAGCCTATCAAATTCAACATTTTTGTGTCGAATTTTTAATTATATTTTCAAAAAAAATAAAATTGAAGAAATGTTCATCAAATGTATATGCAACAATCATTTTAATTGTTCATGTGCCTTATTTGAAAGAAAAATATTAAAAGGTATTTCTATTTCAAAGATTTTGGCATTATTTTTATTTTTTTGAAAATCATTGAATTTTTCTCTAAAAATTAAATAAATTTGAATTTGTTAAGCTATAATGGTAATGCAAGTTGGACCCAAAATATTGTAGAATCAAATCATGGGCAACAAATTTTAGAAGATTCACCATGTGGCTTAAACTTGGGAGGAATCACCACCTTCCTTTGTATAATGTATTTTGTGATTGGTGGCAAGGATTGCATCAAAAATGACAAATTCTTGAAATTCCAAATTGGGAATTTAAAAAATTCTTGATTTAAAAAAAATGCGAATATTATAACTTTGTGAATTGCATAAAAAAATCTAATTGAAAAGCTCTCAAAGGCAACATTGTAAGGTCCTTGAAAAGACGTTTTCAAATTCATATTGCATGTTGAATTTGTAGGTCTTTTGAACCTTGTTTATTGGTTTTGGTGATTAAGAATTAAATTTCAATTTGAATCCCAATAATTTTTTGGCCATAACTTGAATTTTTGACCCCTAAATGGAGAGTATAAGCCTTTTTATGATGTTTCTTTTTCAAGATATTTCTAATGATTTATAAAAGGCCTAATCTACACAAAGTTTGTTATTTGTACTTTTGCTTCAAAGATTTGGAACATACATGAAACTCCAATTCCCAAAGCGAGAATACACTTAGCATTTTTGGGAGTCATTTCCTTACACTTTCATGCTTGAATATGAAAAAATTGCTCAACCCTCTTCCCTTTTCATGTTTTACCATTAGCGATGAACCCAATGTTAAGGTTGTGACAACAATCTATCATCACTATTTGAAATTAAAAGTGTTCAATTATAATAAAATTACATGAATTCAAATATATATTAATCCTTTGTTATTTCTATACACATATGCAAGATGATGGTGCGAAATGATACATGTGGTTGTCATTTTCCTTTTAGTAATATATAAGATTTAAAATAAAAATGACATAACCCATTGAATTTAGTCACAATTTAAAACATGTGTAACCATGATGCACTAAAGATTCAAATGGTTTGAATGTGTAGTGATTTTTATTGAATTGTTTCAAGTGGATGTTGTTATTTTTCAAATAAAATCAACAATAATCAATATATTTTAAAGAAAAGTTTCATAAATCAACATTTTTTTTTATGAAAGCAATGAACACTAACAATTCTATAAAGTATTATTCTACCTTCTAGGTGGAAATATTCTCTTTGAAAATATGGTGTTCTTTTACAACCACACAATGTGAATATTGCTTATGAATAATAAACCCCCAAGATTCACCCCTACTTCTAGAAATATTTGTAGGTTTTTCTTGTGCATTTTCTACTTTTACTTACATGTAATTGATTGTTTCACTGGAAGAAATCTTGTATTTTTTAACCAATTGTTTTGTGATTACATGTAATTACATGTTGCATGTAACAATTATTTTAAATAATTTTGGAACTATGTTTGAATTTTACAATTTTCTCAATTGTAACCACTTTTTGTGACTATGTTGCAACTACTAACTTTTCCATTCTTCAAGTATGGGCAAGTTTATGATTATTTCATCCAAGGGCATATTCGAATTCACAATCAAGGTACCCAAAAGTATGGTCTAACAAAAAAGGACTACAAAGGACTATTTTGGATTTTTATTACATTTACTATTTCATTATTATAGTGGATCGATATATGACTATAACTAAAATCGTAACAACACATCTTGGGTTTTACAACTAGTTAATAAAACGACTATTGTCTTTTTTTACTATAATTGTAACTACAAGTTCATGTTAATAATTGTGTAGTTATAAAAGACATTGTGATGCCACATAACATTATCGTTTTACAATTGTAGTCAATATCACGACTTGATGGTTTTTACAAAAATAGAAAATTTTCAAACATGTATTTTTAATCATCCAAAATTAGGTAATAACAAAATTCCATTCATTTTTGCAACTTTTGATGAATAATATCAACCTATGGTTGTGTGATTTTGACATGGCATGCCACACAACAACAAGGTTGATTAATAGTCTTAACACCTCATGACTTGTGACTCTAACTTCACATCATGATTCATGTCATTGATTTGATGAATTAATTTCATTTATCTGTTACTTGAAAATATTGTTGTCGTTTGTGATTGATAATGATTTGGTATTCCATGTGATGATAACATGGCATGCCATTTGGCAACAAGGTGATGGAATCTAAAATTGTAATGGTCTAAAATATAGTCCTCCTGAAATTTTTGACAACTTTTGATTCATTATTTTTTATGGGGATCAAAATATAGGGTAAAAAAAAATTGTAGTAAGGACTAGGCCCTTTTCGTCTTGTGTGGTACACCTTAAAGGACTTTCACCCCTTTATTGTCACCACTAAACATAAGGGTTGGAGTGATCTAAATGCCAATGAACTTCATGTTGGTTCAAAGATATTCCTCAATGCCATTCTCAAAATTTCAAAGAACTTCATTCGGACTCAATAGCTATTATAATCGGTAGTAACCATAAGGGCATAGAAAAAACCCAAACAAGCTTTAAAATTCATAAATGTGTTCAGCATCGTCCACATTTGGCCCTATTTTTGGTGCCAACTATAGGTGTTAATGGTTAATTTAATAACCATAAAACGATTCTAGGCCATTGTGGGATCTCTATAATCTTTCAAAAGATATTTAAATATTGTTAGGAAAAGCTTTGTATTTGGCAACGGCCATAAGGCAATGGTACTAGAATGTCTGAACAAAAATACATTGATAAACATGGTATGGGTTAGTGTTTGGTTGTTTCATTCACTTGAAGACTCTATTAAACCTTGAGGACTTATGCTTTAACTAAAACACTTAACCTTAAACCCAAATGGGCTACGTATATTTATCAATTATAGCTTGTAATCAACATCAACTATTGGTCACAATGGGCATTTATAGGGAAAGACGCACATGTCTTTAATCTGCTAAAAACAACCCTTTTGAATTTGAATATGGTTCCATGTGAAGCTTGAGGCATATCAACCTGATAACGTTGTAAAATGTAGATAAGTGAAATTGATATATCCAATAGAGATCAAGGATGGAATACGTTTTGTATCTATCCATTAATATAAAAGGACCAAAAAGTAATACACAAATTTGAGGTTTAACTATTAAAGTACAAATGAAACTTTCCCCCCTTTTGTGTATAGATAATGGATTCATTAGAAGGTTTATGAAGGGCCACTTATAGCTAAGCTACTGAAGACATTCCTCATGAAGCCCGATTTGGGTCCATTTGCGAATCGAATTACAATTCAACTTGACCATGTAATGCAACATATGTTATATACATATAATTCAATATTGCCAGTTAGAAGATAAGTCACCCAATGATAGAGACTTACGTCCTAAAATTGCAAGACCCTTATAATGAAATCGAAATCCTTTCCTCCAAAAAATTCTTGGAAATCATAAATCCCACCTTTCATTTGTCTCAAATTTAAAGCTACATATTTCAAGTTCAAAAGATAAATTTCATGTTACATACCTCATTATGAGCTTGAATGGAATTATAGCCCAATTTAATGTCCTTGTTGTGGCAACTTGTCTATGAGAAAAACTCAATTCCAAAGATAAGATTTATAAAGGACCATATTTTAGATCCCTAAACCTATTTTTGAACTAGCTTACTTATTTCTTTTAGATAGTAATGAGTTTTTTATTATCAATAATATGTAAAAAATGATATAGCCTTTCAAAAAAATGCCAAAATAATAATATTGCATCTAACCTCTATCTAAAAGCTCTTGTTTACAATGGCCTCCACACCGTACACAACAAAAACGAAATGAAATATATTATACAAGATCAAAATAATTGCTGGGAGCTCTTTGGAGCACCAACAAGCTCAAAAATGCTTTCGGGAGCTGCAAAGAGCACAAGACCCATAATTGATATCCAAAGCATTCCACGAATGAACAAGCTTTTTGCAATCCTCACCAAAATTATGGGTTTGAAAAAGCTATCAAAAAACATAAGAAAGACAAAACCCTAATTGAAGAATGTTCTCTTGAGTAGCCTTTGAACTTAAGAATGCTCTCGATTGCTTGAAAGTAATCGTTGTGCCATCAATCTTGTTGTAGATTTGCCAAAAAGGGTGCTCTAAGGGAAGACATCGAAAAAACATCTAAAATGCTACTCTAGATATATCGAGCTCAATTGAACGTTCAAATGTTCTTGAGAGCATTCGATGAGTGTTGAAGCTTTCTACATTCCTCCCCCAAGCTATCCGGTGCTCAAGGAAACAATCAATGTTCCATTGATCTTTTTATAGACCTCCCCCAAACTTTGGGTGTGAAGAACCAATCAAGAAACATAAGAAAGATGAATCCTTTTTTGAAGATTGCTCTCTTGAGCACCCACGAGCTCAAGAATGCTCTTAGGTGTTCAGTAAAACATTCGATATGTCATCATTCTTGTTGCAAACCTCATCCAAGCGGCACTTTAAAAAAAGAAATCGAAGAAATATTTTAAATGTTACTTTAGCCATGTCAAGTTCTTTTCAACTCTCGATTGTTCTCAAGAGCACTCGACAAGTGATCAAGCATTCTACATACCTCCCCCAAGCTCTATCATGTTCAAGGGAACATTCAACATGCCATTGATCTTTTGATAGCCCTTCTCAAGGTTCCATGTTGGGAATTAAAACCTTTCCAAAAAGATTCTACTTCAAGGTCTGTTGAACGTTCGAATGCCATCGAAAGCACTTAATGAGTTAATAATATTTCTATAAAACCTCCCCCAAACTCTAGGTGGAAGAACCTATAAGGAAACATAAAAATACACAACCCTTCCTAAACAATGTTCTCTTAAGCACCTACAAGCTCAAGAATGCCCTCGTGTGCTCAGGAGAACATTTGATGTGCTCTCCATCTTGTTACAAACCTCCTCCAAGTAGTGTTTTATGAAAATAAATTGAAAAAAGTTTTAAAGTTCCATTTTGGCCATGTTGAGCTCTCTTGAAGTCTCGCTTACTTTCATGACCAATTGACCATTGATCTAACTTTCTACATACCTCCCCCAAGTTCTCTCATGCTCAAGGGAACATTCAACGTTCCATTGATCCTTCTACAGAGCTTTTCAAGGTGCCACGTTGGGAACAAAAACCTTTCGAAAAAAATTCTATCTATTTTTAAGTTTGTGGAGCTTTCGAGCGCCTTCAAGAGCACTTGACGAGTTTACAATATTTTTGCAGAATTTCCCTAAACTCCAGGTGTGAAGAACCTATCAAAAAACATTTTAAAATGAAACCCTTACTAAATAATGTTATTTTGAGCCCCTTGAGCTCAAGAATGTTCTCGGGTGCTCATGAGAGCAATCAATGAGCCATCAATCTTGCTACAGACCTACCATAAGTGGCACTCTAGGATAAGATATCGAAAAAACATCTAATATGCTACTCTAGATATGTCGAGCTTTCTTGAGCTCTCAAATGCTCTTAAGAGCACTCGACGAGTGTTAGAGCTTGATGTATACCTCCCCCAAGCTCTGTAGTCTCATTCAAATTTCCATTGAGTTTTTTGCAGACCTTTTCCAAGCATCAAGGTTGGAGCTAGAACCATTCCAAGAATATTTTTTCGAATACTAGGTCTATTGAGTTTTCGAGTGCCCTTGATAGCTCTCAACGAGTGAATAAGCTTTCTGCATACCTCCTCGAAACTTCAAGTGTGAATAAACTATCAAGAAATTAAGGAAATGTGAAATCCTTACTCAAGAATGCCCTCTTGAGCATCAGCAAGTTCATTAATGCTTTTGGATGCTCAGGAGAGCATTCGATGTGCCATCTATCTTGCTACAAACTTGTTCCAAACTTGCACTCTATGAAAACAACTTAAAAAAAAATTCAAAATGCTACTTTAGACATGTTCAAGATGTTGCAATGAGAGATAGAGCCTTTGCAAAAATACTACCTATTTTGAACGTTCTTGAACTCTCAAGTGCTCCCAAGGGCACTTGACATGTAATGCCGTTTGCTATAGAACTCTTGCAATTGTGGGATTGACGAAGCCGTCAAAATACATAAAAGAAAATATAAACTTACTCAAGAATGTCCTTGGTTGTTCAGGACCTTGCAACAAACCTTCTCATGTGGTCATGTTACGAGAAGACCAAAACAACTCGTAAAATAAAAGAAATCTAAAGAGCTCCTAAAAAGACTCAAAACTTAAACTCAAAAAAGAGGCTAAAAATAAGGAATTCAAGTATAAGAGAGTGTTTTACCTCCTAGCTTATGTCGTCAGCGATGGTGAAATTGTCACCAAAAAGGAAGGGTCAAACAATAACACGACCCCTCTATCCAACTTACTCAGACAGATCAGCAAGACAGAACCTTAAAAATCATACTCATTAGCTTAAAAATTACAGAGTTCCCTGACAGCACAAACTTTCTTCACTCCAGAGTACTCATCAAACATCTATCAACCCCACTTAGCTAAATCACTGGCGCAGCGGAGAGTTACAACAACTCAGCCAAGTACTCAAAACAGACATATGGATCGACATGTCTATACATTTCTGAGCTCATCTGACATCTTCAGCTCTACCCTTCCAACTTCAACGCAAAATCTCAAAAAAATCTCATCTCTAGCACGACCTCAGCCTCCTGCTATACTCTGATCTCCTCTCCCTGAACAATGTTCATTAAGAATCAAAAGTAATTTTTGAACTCTAACGCTCTCCTCCCCTCTCCGACCTCTCAGTCTGTCTCCTCATGTATTCTTGAGCTCATCCAACCTCTTTTTCAAAATCAGAGCTTCCTTTGCTCCGTCCTTGGCTTCCTTCACAAGCCTCCGTCCTTCCTTACTTTTTCCGTCGTCATCTCCTCAACAGCACATCAATGTGACACCATCCCCCTTCATCATTCGCGCCACCTTCTTCCTATACTTCCCATCCCACACAGCCAGAGAGCAACACTTTCCATGCATTCCATGCATGATTAGTACTAACCACCTTCCAAAATGATAAAATCCGCTGCCTTCATCAATGAAGGTGACGGCTGGATTAACTCTAGAACCCTGATCAGTGAATTTGGCATTCACACAAAATGCACAACCATAGAATCCTTGTTCCACCACTCCCTTTCTGGTTACATATGTCACCCCTCCCTTGTTAAGAAAGTTGAGTCCCTCAGCTTCACTTAATCTGGTGGAGTGTAATAGATCTGAAGATTTCTACGAGACCTCTCCCACTGACGTCCATCAGCATCTTGGATGATGCATATCCGGTAGCCTTCCTTGAAATCAAAGTTGCCTTTGCCATCAGTATGGCCTACAAACTAGTATGGACCTTCCCAGCTTGCAGTAAGCGCTCTTTTCTTCCCTGGTTTCTTCATCTTCACCATGGTCTCCCCTGCAACCAAACCTTCAAACAGATGCTTACCCTTCTTGGTGGCATAAGTGTTCCTCTGTTTCTGTTGTGCATGCTCCACGTTGAGCAGGACACTTTCATGGATACTTGCTATGAGCCTCACCTTCTGCAGGAATTGTGCTGCAGTAACTTCGACATCAGCACCATCATCAATTACATCAGTCAAAGCATTCAGGTAGTTATCAGCCCTGAGACGTGGTGAACGACCAGTCAGAATCATGAATGGAGAGAACTTTGTACTAGCTTGGATCCCGCATCTTTATCCAAACAAGATCTTGGCTAGGTGCTCGTCCCAACAATCCACATTTGCAAGATTTGTAGCAAGAACAGTGACACCATGCTTGATGGTTTTGATCATGCGTTCCGCCATCCCGTTGCACTGGGGCCATTGGGGTGCAGTGCGCTGATGTTGGATGGCATAATCCTTGCACATTACATCAAACTCTACAGCCCACTCTCCTCCATTGTCAGTCATTACAAATTTAGGAACTCAATACCTACAGACTATGTCATCTTCCAAAAACCTGGTGGCAGTTTTAGCTCCATGATCAGCCACCGCCTTTGCTTCGCACCACTTAGAATAATGGTCGATGGCCACCAGAATGTATCTGTTGCCTGACTTAGTCTCAGGCAATGGTCCAGCAATGTCCATAGTAATTTTATGAAACAAATCACAGATGGGTATGGTCTTCAATTCCTCATTTCCAGAACGGACGTTACCCACACTCTTCACCAGCTGCCATTGCAGGCATCTTCTAACCACTGTCCGGACATCTTCGGTTCGATTGTGCCAGAAGTACCTTTGACAGATCTCAGTCAATGTTCTCTATTCTCCAAAATGCCCAAGATCTTCATGCATTTGAATCACCAGTGGAATCCTCTCCTCCGGTTTGGGCACATACAGCCCTTTAAAATAGAGCTTCTGCCCCTTCCAGCAGTAATTGTTTACCCTCTTCCTAGCCCTTTTTCCTTCCTCAAGGTCCACAGTATCAGGTAACTGACCCTCCTTTAGCAACTCCAAGCATGTGGTGTCTTGCCAGATGTCAACACTCCTTGCCTCCACACCATATATCTCGCCCTCATTTGATTCCATGAGATTCGACTCATGTTTCCCAACTTCAGACAGTTGTT
>Ga0116229_10013495_pt1 | contig 11540 bp, 9 predicted proteins | sample S1TSphgellanicum_3_FD_87313 | JGI IMG/M metagenome (GOLD analysis project Ga0116229, IMG submission 87313) | Host-associated microbial communities from peat moss isolated from Minnesota, USA - S1T2_Fc - Sphagnum magellanicum MG | ecosystem: Host-associated > Plants > Peat moss > Unclassified... | reverse complement strand
TATATATATATATATATATATTTCTTTTTAAATTTATTTTTACACTTACACAAAGTCAGTGTAATTAGTTAAATACACTTACATGACCCAATATAAATGTTTTGGGGTGTGTAAGTGTATACTACGGTTATTCATAAAATCACCGTATCTTTGAACCTCCTTTCATCCTCAAACCTCTCTTCAATGTATCCATAAATAAGGAAATTTTATTAAATCTTGGTATGAAATGTTGAAACTCAACATTTAATGCACAAGGTTGTAGGATAATGATAATAGTTGTACAGGTAGGAGTAGTGAAAATATATGTAGTAACAATGGAGGCGTTCAAGAAGAAGAAAAGACAAGGTGAAACTTAATTTTCACAAAAACTAATGGTTTTCTGAATTTCACACCCTGCTCAATGTTAATGTTTTTTTTTTGCAGGTTTTTTTTTAATGTTATCCTATTTATGACCAAACTTAGGGTTCTGCTGCTATGTTTTTTTAAATTTTAAAAATGACTTTATTATATACCCTTAGTGACCATACCTTTTTACAAATCCATATTAATTAGTTGAGGGCGCATGTTTTAATAGGGTTTTTTGCAATGGGTCATTTGGTTGACTATCGCCAAAAACATTATGAAATCCCTCCTTCCTCAAAAAAAAATTTACATTGTTTTACGCAACCATGTAAAACCATATAAATGCATTTATTTTACACGTACATTGTTGTACATAGTCACTTAAAACCATACAAATATATTTATTTTTACACTTTCACTGTTTTACATGACATAAAATAAATTAACACAGTTTTACACGTACAAAAATATAAATAGATATTAGACACTTCCACAAAGTGTAAATAAATGTAAATAAATTTCATTATGGGATTTACACTTACAGGAAGTGTAAGTCTTATACCTATACCAGCTTGATACAAACCTAAGGTAATGTCAACATTGTATTAGTTTTATACCTGTCTCAATATCAGACACTTATCACAGTTTTAGACATACCCTTCATGTAAATACAAATTACTAATAGTGCCTACTCTTGGATGCGCATGTGTAAAACGATGTAAATGTAAGAGCATCTCCACTGGTGCTCAGTACGTGACTCAACACAGTAAAGTGTATTGTGAAAAAGTCAAAATGTGCCGGTTTAGTTGAAAAAATTGGTTTTTCTGCACCAAATTCGTGCAGCTTGCCGTGGCTGGTAAAAGGCGCAACACAGTTGTGCACCTGCAAAAAAGAGTGTAATAAATTGGACCTGACTGCGGCTCAGTATTTCTGATTGGTGGATCATAATGATTGGTCCAGGTGGTTTGCTATTAGTAGTTCCCACATATATGCAGTTCCCGTTACAGTTTTGTTGGTGGGGTTGCCCAATAAAAACAGCTAAATTTAGACATTTAATTTTATTATCCAGAGTGACATACTGAGCACCTGTGGAGATGCTCTAAGTTACATTTACAGAATCTCATTTACAAGACAAGCATGGTAAATGTAAATGCATTTTTGACAGTTTGACATGGTGCAAATGAATATTATTTACACTTACTCTCCCAACAACACGGATATTTACTTCCTTCATACCAGTAAAAAAATTAGCCTAAGACCCAATACCCAGACCATATTGGTTCGAGGGTTTCAAAAAGTGCCCAATACTTGTCCCAGCCTGATATGAAAAGAGGCTCATATGTTCAAAAGTTAATACCAGCCCAACACATGTATCTATCTATATCCCAATGTTGGGTGGGTTGGAACCATAGGTACTGGCTTTGGTTAGTAAAAATCAAATTGCAATCAGGTTTGATTTTGGAAACCAGTTCTAGAACCTCAGGAACTGGAATTTTTTATTTTTTATTTTTTATTTTTGGAAGAATCAGACCCAGCATTGGACTCCTGGTTCTATGTATGGAACCAGAATCAGAACCAAAATCATGATTTTTGAAAAAATAAAAATAAAATGAAAAACAAGGACTAGAATCAAGGGCTAACTGGAGGTCAATCCATAGTTAATCATCAGATCTGGTTTGAGTTACCCACAACCCTAGTTCTGATTTTAAGAACCAGAACTGGCACGGGAACTGGAATTTATTTTTTGAAAGACCAAACCTGCAATTGAATTCTTGATTTCATTTATATTTGAAACTGGAACCAAAACTATTCTAATTCAATTTTTAGAACAGGAATCAAAGGTTCTTCATCAAACTATACATTGCTATATACTTAATAGCCACCAAGTGCCTCACCTACATACATACATACATATGTATATGATTTAACCACTTACATTCCTTACCTATGTACCTATGATACTTAACCATTTACATAGGTAGTTACCAATGTGAGGGTGGGTATTTGTTTTTTTTTTTTTGTGGTAAAAGTCAAGTTTGGGTATTTAAAATTAATCAATTGGGTCCAGTTCTTTTACTTTGAGGAGATTTAAAGAATTGTCTGGATCCAGGTCTTAAAAACTCAAAGAGGGGAGGAGGTTATGATGTGGGGGTGAGGGTTAGGTACGCGATTAACCGGGTATAAAGCCTGGTTCTTTAACAGAAACTTTCAGAAAATGTCGAGTAAAGAAGAGAGTTTTTAAAAAAGTAAGACATGATGAGTATATATGCATATATCCGTTATGATACCCGATTAATACCAGGAGAAAAAGAAATACCCACCCCACACTGGTAGTTACCTAGGTAGTGTGAGGTGAAAGGAGGAGGGGTTTACAGAACAGGTTACTAAGATGGAACCTCGGTAATCTGCAATTTAGTTCTAACAAGTTACAAATGGATACTACCCTGGTTAGTGCTGGGTCATCTAACCGGCATGTAACCAGCAAAAATTTCCTAGTGTATTTGCTGGGTGCCTTATTCAATGGAATTTTTCCTTTGCAGAATGTGAGGCATTTCAAAAAGAAAAATGCCCACTCCTATAAGTGCTTCCTAATAATAATAATAATAATAATAATTTGTTATTTTTATGACTTGTAAATAAGTGGTTGCTAATTTTGGATTAGTGGGCTCTGATTAGGGCTGATCATTAACATCTGTTGGTGAAGAAGCAGTAGTAGCAGCACATCATAAAACCACTGGATTACCAAAACAAAGTGCATAGATGGAAGATTATATGTATGTAAAGGTTTTGTGTATGTGAGATTGTCATGATTCTGTTGACTGGGTAAATCCTTCTTCTCTCCTGCTCATGTTTGTGCTGCTGCTCTTGTTGTCTTTGTGATGATAATGGGTTTTTGAAGGTGCCCCTGATATTGTTGTGATGATGATAAATGGGTTTTTGAGCTTGCTCCTGGTGGTGTTGTTGCTGTGATGATAAATGGGTTTTTGAGCTTGCTCCTGGTGGTGTTGTTGCTATGATGATAAATGGGTTTTTGAGCTTGCTCCTGGTGGTGTTATTGCTGTGATGATAAATGGGTTTTTGAGCTTGCTCCTGATGTTGTTGATGTTGTTGTGATGATAATGGGGTTTTTTTAAGCTTGTTCCTGATGTTGATGTTGTAGTGATGATGATGATGGTTAATGGCTATTTGAGCTTGTTGGTGATGTTGTTGCTGTTATTGTTGTTATGATTATCCATTTTGAGCTTGCTGGGTGAAGCTCAAAATAGCAGCAGTGGTGGGGAGAGAATTTTGCACTGTGAGAGTGGAATTGATGGACAGGCAAGGAGCTATAGAAAGGTTGCTGAAAGCAGTGCACTCCTCTGGCTCCCTCAATCTTTCTAATTTTGGTCTTGAGTAATGATTCTTCTCTACAATCTCTATCCCCTCACTTGGGCTTTTTTCTGCCCATCTCCCATTACATCTTCTGAATTGGGTGTCATGTTTGACATCTGGGATCCTTTCCCATTGAGATTCATAGATCAGCTTCTTCAATAGCTGCTGCACAGTTGTTGACTGCTGGTCATCTTTCCCCCCCCCCTCTCTCTCTCTCATCCTTTTCTGGGGCATATGCACATTTGCATCCAATGCATTGCAGTACCAAAGCAAAAGCCTCTGGAAAATGGGAAATTGGGATCCATCCAGCTGCACCTGGCTCGAAAGCAGATTTCAAACATGCAGAAACTGAAGAATGTTTCACAGATGAGGATGAAGAAAATGGTCTTTGCCACAAATTTGTTTGAATGCAGAAGAGATTTCTCAGGTTACTAAAGGAATTCTTGGAATTCTCTAGCCTGCATTTTGGTATGCTAGAATTATGGGGCAATGTCTGCTGCTGACAAATTGACTGAAAGTTTATTCAAAACAATGCAGAGAATTCAGCAGATGTTAGGAGAAGATGTCAAAGAGGTTAGCACCAAGATGGATGGGATCATGAAGAAGAAGAGAGCACAACCTGGTGGTTTTTTTTGGGAACGCACAATCTAATTCAAAGGCATCTTACTGATCAAGAGTTGTCTTGGATTTTTTCTCTTGAAAGGGAGATTCCACCCTGAATCTACCATCTGCTGGATGACAACAGTCTGGATGACAAGTGGTGGGAGGTAACTGGTTTCCTGCCTGCTTGAGTACTAGGTTCCATATCTTGAAATTGGAAACCAACTCATTTCAGTTCTTTGTTTCTTTGAGTATGTGCCCATTCTGCAGTCATAGGTTACATTCTGTGAGTTGTAGGAAGACATTGATCAAAAGTTTTCAGTGTCACAATCTAAACTGGTGCAAGCGACTCGACAAAGGCTTACCAAACACATGGTGAACTTTTCTGTCAGATGGTGGAGCTCCAGAGATTGGATCTGTGTTGTTGTTTTCACAACTCAGACTTATTCTTCTAGGCAGAATTAAATTGCTGAACACAGGGTTGATACAAGGCAGTGGGTAGGATGTAGGATCCCATCTGTGGTGTGTATCTAGAGTTGGTAAGAGTTTGTGTATCTATTTGTTGTTGCACATCAGAATTTGCTATCTTTTCATGATTTTTGTTTTTCTGGGATAGAGTTGTTGACTTTTTAGTCTTGTCGGTTCATGACAAGAATTTCCTCAACACTTGCTCTGTTGGCTGGCTGCTCTGCCCTCACTGAACTCGTTTTCAGGTTTGTCAGATGAAGCTCTTGGAATGTGCATTCCAAAGGGAGTGTGCACTTTGCGTCTCTCACTCCTGGATCTCTCTAACTTGTCAGGGCTCCCTTTTGAGATCAGTAGTGTACCCACATTCATTAATTCCTTGGAGGATGCACCTTAATTCCTCAGAGGATGCAAGGCCCTCTATTATTGTCATACGATGATTTTAGACCTGAATTTTGATGTCATTTTGAGACCCAATTGGCTCATCCAAAAGCAAGTTTTAGATTGTTGGGTACAAGAACTAATTTGTGCAACAGGATTTGCATGGATTGATGTGGACTGGGATGATGACCTCACTGAGAAAACTGGTCAAAGACCATCTTGAGTTTCTTTTGGTTATTTTTTGATGTATTTCCCATTTGAAGAAGTCCAGGTTGTGATGCTACCAAGCAACAAGTTTTTGGAGTGGCCAGGAACTGTGCTAGCATCATTACCTCTCCTCAAGGAGCTTTTGCTTGCTCAAAACCCGATTGCTGAGGTTCTTCTCATTGTCTCCTCTACACTGTTTGCTAGGGTAGCCTTTCCAACAAATTGGCATGCACCCCTGTTTCACAAAATTGTTCCAGGGTTACATATTTTCTTGAAGTCTTTTTGGCAAAATATTTGATAGCATGCCCATATGAGGAAGAAGAGTTCACAAAGTAAGCATTAGCAACAATTAACCAACACTTCAACCAACTCGCCTCATGTTGATCCAGTTAATAGATAGTGAAAAGGCAATGTCAACTCCCTTTTCAAAAAATTGATGGGATTCGTTAGCTAGGTTCATTAGATCCACAGCTGCTTTCTAGCACAAACAAGTTACAAATTGTGCTGGAATTTGATTTGGATCATCCTTCTTGTTTTGTTTTGTGTGAATGTTATAACATTACTGCGATGCCTCCTAAATCTAAAATTCAATGTCAAGATGAACTGAATAGGACATTGGCACAACAAAAGAAGCAGGAGGGTAGTAGAATGGAGGATTTAGGGTTTAGGGTTCAGTTGCTGGGAGTCTTGGAACCAGTGTTTTTTTTCCTGCTGAAGTTTCATCATTTTAACAAAGAAATTGGGAAAATTTTGTTTTTCTAGTGTAAATTTGAATACTTTTGCTAATTTTATTGTTAAAATTTGGCAGAAATTTAAAGCCAGAAATTTTTTTTTTAAAAAAAAAACTACTTGGAACCTTAATATGAAGTCACCATTGGCTCCACTGGGGACCACTTGCACCAATGGGGTAAATCAGTGACTTTCTTGGGGGCTAATATCACTATTTTGCTAAAAACATTTTTTTTAAAGGAATGTTATGTTCTAAATTCCCTATTTTGAGAAAAGAAAATTGCCCAAAAATCACCACAATTGACTAAAAATGAAAGGGTGCTTAAGATTTTCTACTTTCATATTTTGAATATTGTCAAATATGGCTAAATAGACTTATGAATGATCACCACTTCATCAACATCACAAAATTGGAACAAAAGAGAAAACATTGAGGGTAGGGTAAGCTGGCTCATGTTTGAATATCGACCGGTAATTGAATGCACCAACTATTTTGGATGTAGCCAATCAACAATTGTGCACAATTGCACTAATGTTTGCCTGGATGCCTAAGATCAAATGCTTGGTTGAAAGTATGCATTCAAAAAAAAATTAAGTGTTGATCATTTTGTAGTTTGTGTGTTCATCTATGGGTTGTGGGTGAAACCCAAAAAACAAAATCTTGAGATCTCTTGTGTATGGGTATGTTTGGTGATGAGTTTGTCAACTATCATGTTTTGAGCTTAAATTTAGTGTTCCATGAGGGGATGGGTCCTTTAACCCTTGGTTATAGGTGTCTTTTGGACAAATATTTTTGAAAAATTGATCAATAAGAGAAAAGTAACATTTAATCATGGGACTTATTTTAGATCATATTTAAAGAAGATTTGGAAACACACAAGCTTATGTGTATCATTTGAGAGATTTTTTAGAATAATTCTACCAACACAAACAAAGTGTTTAACTATCCCATTAAGAAGCATGCAATAGAGAATCAATGAACACAAACTTACAATGCACAAAAATGTTCAACAACAATTAAATAACCCTATCACAATATTGTTCTAGGAGTAATCAAACTAACAACTCACCTTGGTCTTTCCCTACAACTTGAACACTTTGGGTTCCCACCAAAATTACATATTTTAATTTCTCCTAGAACACAACTCATTCTAGCACCACTTTAATCATTTCCCACAATCTCATTTCTTGAATATGCTTTTCAAGTTAAGCCTAACAAATTATCTTACTATTACCTATAGATAATTTAAGACAACTAATTAAGTATGTAAGCTAAGCTCACTTACCAACATACATAAGCCTACCTAGTTTAACTTGACCTATTAAGCTTACCTAGCCTAATTAACCTACTAGTTTATAATAGTTTTTTTTAATAACATATTATTCAATAAATTAATTTATACACTTTGAATTGCAATAACAAAAATATCATGTATCATTTAATCAATTATGCATAGTTGTAAATATAGTTACAAAAGCAATTTAGTTGTCAATCATCAATGGATGCCACCCATAATGGATGACATATGTTCATATTTCATCAATATTTTCATCTAAACTTATAGTAGTCACACATTGTAATCATATGTATGACTAAAATTTGGAATTGTGCAAGTTTAGTCATATATGCAACTATGAACACTTGCAATTAAAATGTTACATAGGACTAATATAAGTGTAATAGTAAATTGAATTGCTTTGAACATTAATCGCACATTAATCGCACATATGGTTAGAATGGATACAAGTTCTTCTAATGATGGGATTAATTCCTAGTTTAGATGTTAGTTGTAATCCTATAGTTGATTTATATTTACAATAACATTACTATGTGGATATGCTTAGTAGCCCTACTATTATGGCAATTGAAAAAGGGGAACATGTTGTCAACCTAGATGATTGTAGTGTTAACCTAAAACAAGAAATTCACATTTTAGAAGATCCAACCCAAGAAGCAATGAGCTTTCACAACTTGTTATCGCTACACATTTACATGCAAGATATATTAAATGAAAAGAACTCTTAATAGACTATTCATAATCACATGTTGTGATTTCCACATAATATTTGGAAATCTTTTTGAAAAAACAACAAATAAAACCATAACAAATGAAAGTGAAAAAAAGAGAAAGAAAAGAAAAAGGCCAAAATAACAACTAAAAACTTGTTTATGACATAATGCACAACTCAAAGAAAAGTTGAAAGACACCATAAACCATAATTTCTATCAAATTGGTTTACAACAAATATAAGAAAGGCAATTGGTCTCTTTCACAATAATTTACGAACAAACTTCTAAACAAATTCATTCAAATATATGGGTTGGAATTTGGGAAATACAACAATGGTTCAACAAAAGGTGAAACAACAAGCACAAAAAAAAATGTGAAGGTAAGGGCATGTTGTAACTAGATTACACATTTTTTACTCAAAATAAACAAAATAAGAGTTAGAGGGGGGTTTAGAACAAGGATTGAATTGAGGAAAAAAACATCATGAGTAGGAGCACCAAAACCAAAAAGAAAAAAACTATCACCAAAAAAGAAAGGGGATATACTTTCTACGGGTGTAAACCCCTAATGCTGGACAAACAAACTCAATGTGTATTGTTGAAGTCTTACTAAAACATAAATATTTGCTTACAGAGTTTCTTCATCAAATTCCTTACAGATATCTAAATTTTATTGTTTTATTTTTATGAACCACAAGGGATGAGTTTCTCTTTTGATTTCTTCTTGAGGAATCAACTGATTGCTTAATGGGAATGGCAGCTCATACCCCAACAACAAGAATCCCACAGATACTAACTTGACTACATCATATGGTTCCTCTTAGAGACTAGACAAAGATTTAAAACATGATCAGTGAGTGTAATCTATTCCATTTTCCAATATCCCCTTGTTCCCAAAATCCCTGGAGCTCCCACAATCTAGGAGGTACTTTTTCTTTAGGATAAACACATTGCACACTCAACTTAAAATCCCCAAGCCATCAAACATGGAGTTACCACAACAACTACTCCAGAAATCCTTGACACATTCATCGTCTCCCTTGTGTTGGTCCCTAAAAAAAATAAAAATGCAAGACCTCTAAACCTTTTTTTGACACTCTTGGCACAATGGAAATTCAAGCGTTAGAATTTTTATGAGAGCCAACAGTCTCCATCAACTTCTACCCCTAATTAATTACCATCCAAAATCCAAATCCATTACACACTTGCTAGTTATCATGAAAATCTAGGAACTTAGCTTCATTTCTTCACCAAAAATTTGCCTCCTTCTCTTCGACCAACATCATATATATTCCTCCTCACTTCATCCTTTCATTCCCCTAAAATCTTGTCACCAATCCCCTCGCAATGCTGTGATTCACATAGCTCATAAAGAGTTTCCATTGAATAGCCGGGATCGCGTTCCATCATTGAAACGAGTTCACCAAGATCCCTTCGCAATAACTTGCAAAACAACAAAACAAACCAAAATAAAAAACAAACCAGAAAACAACTATTTTGGCGTCTTTGAAACACCACACCACCATTAGTTTAACCACAAAGCTGAATTAGGGTTTGTAGCCTTCATCCACAAAAAAAATTGACATTGTTTTTAAGTTAAAAAATAGTCAAATCAATAGCAAAGATCATATCGAAAATAAAAGCTTCATGAGTAGGAACACCAACACAAGAAGAGGAAGAGATCAAATTAGTAATAAGGATTGAACCCATAAGAAGAACTTCATAAGAAAAAACACCAAAACCAAAAATTCACCAATATTAGAAAAAAGAAGGTGATCAAATCAACAACTTTGACTATGAACCACGGAAAAGAGCTCCATGAATAGGAACACCAACACCAAAAGAAAAAGATAATTAGATCAACATATAAGTTTGACCAAAAATTAGAAAAAATAAATTTCATAAGTAAAAGTTGACCAACATTAAAAAAAGGAAAATAATCAACAACTAGATTCAATTACGAACTCGGAATAAGTGTATCATGAGTAGGAGTTCACCAACATTAGGAAAAGGAAGAGCTTCATGAACAAAAGTTCATCAACACTAGGAAGAGGAAGACAATTGATTAGTATTTACATTCAACCAAGAATAAGAAGAAGGAAACATAAAGTTTGACCAAAAGAAGAAGAGCTCTTCATGACCAAGAGCACCAACATTGAGAAGAGAAAGACAAAGCTTGCATTTTCTAGCAATGTTAAGATACTTCATGATCACTAGTAACAAGAGAGAGAGAAAACTTTGACAAAATTTTCACACGATAAGATGTGAAGAGGAAAGAGGCTTTTAGAGCACGAGTGCACAAAACAAAAGTTTTGAAAAAACGCAACTATCATGCCCACAATTTTTTTAAGCCATAGATATGCATTAGGAATTTTAAAGTTTAACAAACATAGTTATGTTCATGTCCATTGATTTTCTATTTAATTTTAGTTTAAATCAAAATCACACCCACAGATGTGAACATTTATTTAATAAAAAATGTTCAGTTTGCATGCTCATGGTGTTTGATGATGGGTAGGTGATGGACAGTTGCCAATTTGTTGGCTCATTGGTTAGGAGAGAGAGAAAAGGCACATTCATATTCGTAGGGGTTGTTTCATGTGTTTTGAGATTTTTCATTTTGATTCAACCCTTGCCCCTACCCCCCAAAAACTTTGCATGCTCATATCTTGGGCATTTCTCCATGGATTTCAACAATTCACACTTATCTCCATGCACCGTGAAAGTACCTATTCACACTTATCTTCATGAACCGTGAAAGTACCTATTCTTCTTCAGGATAGATTTCACCCATATCACCAAAAAATCCCAGACTGGCAAATAGAAAAAACCTTCTGGTCTTTGCAAAGTCAGATGGGGATCTTGCTCAGTACACCTTCTTCTTTCTTTTTTCTTGGTGGCAAGAATTTGTCATTTTGCAAAAAATAAAAAAATAAAAAATCCCAAGCAACATGGTCAATGGAACTTTATGAAAATTTTCCCCAAAAAATTGTCACATTTTGAGGGAAAAAAGCTAAGAAAATCACTTGATGGATTTGGGCAGATTTTTCTTGCTAGTATGTATATCACTTCTCCCAGTCACTAACTTGGGCATCCACTAGCTGACTCATCATCATGTAGGGTGATGGAAAGAGTGGGAGTGGGAAGAGTCTCCCTAAAATAAGTTTAAAGTCTCTTCAGGGAATCAAAATAGAGGGCCAAATATACTATGACCTTTATTTAGACTTGAATTTTTTTTCTAAGTAAAGGGCCAAATACATGTTCTTAAGGCTCAAATATCTTTATCCCAATAGAGGGCCAATTACACTAACTTTTAGGCTTCAATTTTTGTTTTTCTAAATACCTAGAACGCCAAATACATTATCCTTTAGGCTTCAATTTTTGTTTTTCTAAATACCTAGAACGCCAAATACATTATCCTTTAGGCTTCAAT
>Ga0116229_10013493_pt1 | contig 11541 bp, 7 predicted proteins | sample S1TSphgellanicum_3_FD_87313 | JGI IMG/M metagenome (GOLD analysis project Ga0116229, IMG submission 87313) | Host-associated microbial communities from peat moss isolated from Minnesota, USA - S1T2_Fc - Sphagnum magellanicum MG | ecosystem: Host-associated > Plants > Peat moss > Unclassified... | reverse complement strand
TGGCAAAAGCGCTTGCAGCCATCGAGCCCGGTGAGCCCTTGGGACCGGAAATCAGCCCGGATTGGGGTGATCCTGACCGTTCTGCAGCCGAGCGGGTGTTTGCAAGCAATGCCCTTGAGGTCCTGGCCTTTGAGACCGGCAATCCGCGAAAGCCGGTCAACGCCATTCCGGGATCCGCCCGCGCCACGATGCAGCTGCGCTTTGTGGTGGGCATCGATCCGTCTGCGATCGTGCCTGCCGTGAGGCGGCGCCTTGATGCCCTGGGTTTCAATGATGTCACGGTCACGGCCACGCGCGACGAGGCGATGCCCGCGACCCGCATCGACCCGGACCATGCCTTCGTTCGTGAAGTCGTGGCGTCGATGACGAAGACGGCACGGCAGGCTCCCGCGGTTCTGCCGAATCTGGGCGGCTCGCTTCCCAATCACTGTTTTTCCGGGATCTTGGGATTGCCTACGGTGTGGATGCCGCACTCCTACCCGGGCTGCAACCAGCATGCGCCAAACGAACACATGCTCGTTGACGTCGCGCGTGAAGGCATGGCCCTCATGGCAGGCGTTTTGTTCGACCTTGGGGGCCTAGAGCAATGAGTCGGCAAGGCGCGCGAGATTTTGCGCAAGGCGCTGGCGCAAGGGTCTTTTCGACCAGCGGATGTGATCGAGCTTGACGCTTTTTGCGAGATAGTGGGCATGCACCGCGCGCAGTTGCTGTGCGACGCCAAGGTCGTAGCAAAGCAGGCTGACCTCGGCGTTAAGCGCAAACGAGCGGATGTCGAGGTTGGTCGATCCGATCAACACCAGCTCGCTATCGATGAGCATGTGCTTGGCATGCAGGAAACGTCCTTCAAACAGTGCAATTTCAACGCCGGCGTGAAGCAGCTCGGTGTAGTAGGACTTCTGCGCCAGGTGCGTCACCGTCTGGTTCGAGCGCTTGGTCAGGATCAGCTGGACATGCACGCCGCGCCGGCTCGCGGCAATCACGGCTTGCAAGAAAGGCTGGTCGGGCACGAAATAGGGCGTGGCGATGATCAGCTCCGAATGCGCCGAGTAGATCATCGAAATCATCAACTCCTTGGTGTTTTCGCGGCCGTAGCCAGGACCGCTTGGCAGCACCTGCGCGAGCGTCGTGCCGGTGATGTCGGGCACGGTGGCATTGAGCGTCTCGCCTGGAAGTTCGGTGGTCTCGAAGAACCAGTCGGCAAGGAACACGGCCTTGAACTGCAGCACGACGGCGCCGGTGGTGCGTGCCACCAGTTCTTCGTTGGGACAGTTCGGGATGAATTCGGCGTTGACGATGTTTTGCGAGCCGGTGTAGGCGATGCGATCGTCGATGACGACGATCTTGCGGTGATTGCGCAGATCGAAGCGGGCGACGTTGCGGCGGAAAAGACCGACGGGCAGCATCGCGCGCACGGCAACGCCACCCTCGCGCAACCGGTCTGCGAGATGGCGCAGGCCGCGGCGCGATCCGCCCGCATCCATCAGCACGCGGCAGTCAACGCCACGGCGCGCTGCGGCGAGGAGGGCATCGGCGACGCGCCGGCCGGTGGCGTCGTCCTCGAAGATGTAAAACAGCATCAGGACCGAAGCCGTTGCCGCCTCGATATCCTCGATCAGCCTTGCCAGAGGGGCCTCGTAGCCCGAGAAGAGTTCGACCTGGTTGCCCCCGGTCAACTTGAAATCGCCAAGCAGCGTTGCCAGGCGCGCCGTATCCTGCAGGCGCGAAGGCAGATCGGCGCTCTCTTCGGGCAAGGGCATGCGCTCTTGCACCGAGCGAATCAGGCGCGACGCCTGGCGCTGCAAGGCGATGCGGCGCTTGGGCACGTAGATGCGGCCGACGAGGCCGTACAGGATGAGGCCCGCAAGCGGCAGGAAGAAGATCAGAAGCAACCACGCACGCGCGGCCGATGGCGTGCGCTTTTGCGGCACGTAGAGCAGCATCGTTATGCGAATCGCCCATTCGCTTGCCAGATAGAGGGCGTAGATCGACGGATGTTGCAAGGAGGAAGTCGGTGGGCGGCAGTGGCCGTAGTTTAACGTGCCAGGCGTCGCGCGGAAAAAAGCGGACGCATCCTGGCAGGCGCTCTTCTGTAGACTGCAGAAGCGCAAGCGATGACACGGCCCGAATTCTTGCTGCGAGGAAGATGCCCCGATGATTCGAAACACCGTCCTCTGTGCGCTTGGGTTGGGCCTTGTGCTCGTGGCGGGATGCGCGCTGCCGCTCAAGCCGGCAGGCCCGCAGAGTACCGCCCTCGCCGATGCGAGTACGACATCGCTCTACCAGATGGCACAAAAGCGCCTTGGCGATGACGGGCGCTCGGGCTTTCGGGCGCTGCCCGTGGCATCGTTCGCATTTGCCACGCGCACCACGCTTGCCCGCCGCGCCGAGCGCACGCTCGATGTCCAGTACTACGAATTCCACGATGACGACACCGGCCGCGCCATGATGCGTGCACTGGCTGATGCCGGCGCTCGCGGCGTGCGCGTGCGCATCCTGATTGACGATCTGCATTCGACCGGCGAGGACCGCATTCTTGGCGATCTTGATCGCCTGCCCAATGTCGAAGTGCGCCTGTTCAATCCGTTTGCCGGGGCGCGCGGCAACACGGCCTTCAGGCTGCTTGGCGCCGCCTTCGATCTTGAGCGCATCAACCGCCGCATGCACAACAAGCTCTTCATTGCGGACAATTCGATGGCACTCGCGGGCGGGCGCAATCTCGCCAACGAATACTTCATGCAGGACAAGTCGCACAATTTTGTCGATCTCGACATGTTCGTTGCCGGGCCCGCGGTCAGGCTCTTGTCGCAGGCCTTCGATCGCTACTGGAACAGCGATCGCAGCTATCCGATCGGAAGCGTCACTGACCTGCCAACAAGTGCCGCCTTGGCGCAAGCCGACTTCGATGCCCTGACGGCGAATGCGAAAGGCCCGGCGCTGCGGGATTTGCCCGCGGAATTCGCCGAATACGGAACTTTGCCTGGCGAATTGCAACGCGGCGAGCTCGGCCCCTTGGAGCTCGCGCCCGTGGAAGTGGTCGCCGATGACCCCGACAAGCCGTTGCACATCGACGATGCCCGCATGCAAACCGTGACGCGCACGGTGCTTGGCTACCTGTCGCGTGCCAACAAGGAGGTCGATATCGTCTCGCCGTATTTCGTTCCCGGTGAAAACGGCGTGGCGATGATGACCGACGCAATGGCCCACAACGGCACGATCAGGGTCTTTACCAATTCGCTGGCCTCAACCGATGCGCCAGTTGCCGAATACGGCTATATGCGCTATCGCAAGCAGATGCTCGAGGCCCACGTCGAGCTGTATGAAATGAGTCCCGCGCTCACGCGCGATCGCGAGCGCCTTGGACCTTTTGCACGCTCGTTTGGCAGCCTTCACGCCAAAGCCGTGAGCATCGATCGGCGCTACCTTTTCATCGGCTCGATGAATCTTGATGCGCGTTCATCCCTTGAGAATACCGAGGTTGGGCTGATCATCGATTCCCCGGCACTGACCGAAAAGGTCGTGGGCCTGCTCGATTTGGGCAGCTTTTACCGCCTCGAACTTACCGCCAATGGCGACATCCAGTGGATCGCGAGCGACGCGCAGGGCGAGCACGTGTATGACACCGATCCGGAGACCACCTGGTGGCAACGGGTCAATCCGATTTTCACCGGCCTGCTGGTGCCCGAGGACCAGCTCTGAGGGCCTAGCTGCTGGCCCGCATCGTGACGAACTCTTCGGCAAGCGTCGGATGGATGCCCAGGGTGCGGTCAAAATCGGATTTCCTGGCACCGCAGTTCAGTGCCACGGCAAAGCCCTGGATCACTTCACCCGCATCCGGGCCGCACATGTGCACGCCCAGCACGACATCGCTGATGGCGTCGACGACAATTTTCATGAACGTCTTCTCGCTATTGCCAGAAAGGGTGTGGCGCAGGGCGGTGAAGGTGCTCTTGAAGATGCGCACCGTATGCCCGGCCATGATCGCCTGTTTCTCGCCAAGGCCGACGCTGCCCACGTTGGGATGCGAGAACACGGCGGTTGGCACGTTCTCGTACGAGGTCTTCAATAGCCCCTCGCCAAACAGCTCGTCGGCGAGCGTCATGCCTTCCCTGAGCGCCACCGGCGTTAGCTGCATGCGGTCGATGACATCGCCAATGGCATAGATCGAAGGCACGCTGCTCTGGTAGCGGTCATTGACCTTGACCGCGCCGTTGATGCCAAGCTCAACGCCGGCTTGCTCAAGACCGAGATCGATGGTGTTGGGCACGCGTCCTGTCGCGAACATGACACAGTCGACCATGAGCGTGCTGCCGTCGCTTAGCGTCGCCTCAAGGCAATGGCTGTTTCTTGCCAGCCGGGCGATGCTCATCGACGGCTTGATGACGACGCCCTTTTTGGCCATCGCTTCGGCAAGATGGCAGGCGATGTCGTGATCAAAGGCGCGCAGCATCGCCTCACCGCGAAACATAAGCGTGGTGTTCGCGCCAAGACCATGAAAGATCGAGGCGAACTCGACCGCGATGTAGCCTGCACCAAGAATCAGGATGCGATCGGGCAACGTTTCCAGGTGAAAGGCGTCGTCTGAGGTGATGCCAAGCTCGGCGCCCGGGATGGGCGGCTTGAGCGCGCGTGAACCGGTCGCAACCAGGATCGATCGTGCCTTGATGCGCTCCTTGCCAACCATCACCGTATGGGCATCGGCAATGCGCGCGTGGCCGCGCATGAGGGTGACGCCGGCCTCGCGCAGGATGCGCGCGTAGACCTCGTTGAGCCTTGCAATTTCCTTGTCTTTGGCCGCGATCAGTCGCGGCCAGCGAAACGTGGCGGGATGCGGGTCATAGCCAAAGCCCTCGGCGTCGCTGAAATCGTTCCTGTAGTGGGCCGCGTAGGACAGCAGCTTTTTCGGGATGCAGCCGGCATTGATGCAGGTGCCGCCAAGATAGGTCGACTCGATGATCAAGACGCTCGCGCCGCGATCGGCCGCAAAACGGCTCGCCCGCACGCCGCCGCTGCCAGCGCCAATCACGACCAGATCGTAGCTCTCGCTCATAAAAGATGGATGTCAGCTCAGGAGATGGACCGAACCTTAGCAAATCGGCGCGGCGGGCGGGCCTTCGCGCCGGTTTTGCACGCTTAGCGGTTGTCGCAGCGGTTGAGCACGAGGCAGTCGCGTTGCGCCTTGAGTTCTTGCGCGAGATCGGGCTTGGGCGGTGGCGGCGGTGCCACCGGCGGGGGTGCGGGCGGCGCTGCCTCGGGCGCGGCTTCGACGGGCGCAGGTGCCGAATCGACTGCCACCGGGGCTGGCGCGGGCGCAACTTTCTTCCTGGGCTTTCTTGCCGATCCAGGCAGCGTTGAGCCGGGTTCGATGGACATCGTCACAGGCTCGGCAGGCGCATCCTTGGCGGGACTTGGCTCGGGCGCGCTCATGGCCGCGGGCATCGGCGATGCCGCTACCGGGACGGCCGCTGGCGCAGGCGCGGCCACGGGCATGCTGCTCGGGTTAAGTGCCGGCGCGGCCTGCCTTCTTGGCAACAGCGACAAGCCCAAAAGCGCACACGCTGCGATCAGCAGGGCCGCAAAAATCCGGCGCCTTCCGATTTGGCGCGCGCCTGGCGTTGGCACCTTGCTCGCCGCAGCGGCAAGCGGCACGGTCCGATCGCCGATGCCGGTCAGAAGGCGCACCGGCGCCAGGACGCGATCAAGCATCGACGGCGTCTCGTTCCTTGCGTTTTCGATCGGGGCTTTGGCATCGAAGGGCTTAAACGTCGGCAGCACGTCGGAAGGCGCAATGCCTTCGCGCTCGAGCAGCCGCAAGGCGCGCGCAAATTCGTTCATGCTCTGGTAGCGCAGCGCCGGCTGCTTGGCAAGACAGCGGCCAACGATTGCAGAAAGCCCCGCCGAGACGTGTTCGTTGTAGCGTCTTGGATCGGGCGGCGCGTCGTTGACGATCTGGTACATGATCGCCGAGATCGAATTGCCATCGAAGGGCACCCGGCCGGTGAGCATTTCGTAGAACACCACGCCCAAGGAGAAGACTTCGGAGCGTGGATCGGCCTTGATGCTTCTGATCTGTTCGGGCGCCATGTAGCGCGGCGTGCCAAGCATTGCGCCCGCCTGGGTCAGATCCGAGGAGGGCATCTGGGCGATGCCGAAGTCGGTGATCTTGAGGATGCCGCTCTCGAGCCTGACGACGTTTGAAGGCTTGATGTCGCGATGAATCACGCCGAGTGCGTGCGCGGCGGCAAGGCCGTCGGCAATCTGCAGGGCATAGCGCACGGCACGCTTGACGCTAAAACGCTGGCGGTCGAGCAACTCCCGCAAGGTTTCGCCGCGCAGCAGTTCCATGGCAATAAAGGCAATGTCGCCCTCTTCGCCGAAGTCGTAGATCGTGACGATATTGGGGTGCGAAAGCCGCCCCGCCGATTGCGCTTCGCTGCGAAAGCGCTCGCGGTATTCGCCAACGCCGCGATCCTTGGGATTGAGCCTGACGGTCTTTAGTGCGACACGACGATCAAGCGTTGGATCGCGCGCTTCGTAGACAACACCCATCGCACCCTGTCCGATTTCGGACAGGAGCTGATAACGCCCAAGTTCTGCAAGGGGCGCGGCAACAGCCTTGGTGCTGCGTGTCTCCATGCTAACGATCGGATAACGAGTTCTGCACGGTAGCAAAGCATCCCGCTTTCGTCCATGTCAGAGATCACCGCTCAGGGCTTTCCCGATGGTTTGCTGTCTCAACTTAGAGTAAAACGGAGGGCCCATGCGCCCGCTCCCCAGAAAGCGCGGCAAATCCGAACTTCCCCGCCTCGATGACAACGCGCCCTTGGCGTACGATGCGGGCTTCAATTGGAGGAGACAATGTCACTAACCCGTTTGCTTTTTGTGCTGGCCGCAGCCACCGCGCTCTACGCGTCAGGGGCCACGGCCCAGATCAAGGTCGGCGTTGACCTTTCGGCAACAGGCCCTGCCGCATCGCTTGGCATCCCGCAGAAAAATACTGTCGCCCTGCTGCCTAAGGAAATCGGCGGCAAGAGCGTTGAATACATTGTGCTTGACGATGCGTCCGATTCGACAGCAGCGGTCAAGAACATGAGAAAGCTGATCACCGAGGACAAGGTCGACGTCATCCTCGGATCTTCGATCACGCCAAACTCGCTGGCCATGGTCGATGTTGCCGCCGAAACCGAAACGCCGATGATCAGCATGGCGGCCTCGGCCAAAATCGTCGAGCCCGTCGACGCCAAGCGCATGTGGGTTTTCAAGACGCCGCAAAACGATTCACTGATGGCAAGCGCGATTGCCAACTACATGGCTGGCCACGGCGTGAAAAGCGTGGCCATCATCGGCTTTTCCGACGCGTACGGGCAGGGCTGGCGTGACGAATTCGGCCGCGCCGCCCAGGCCAAGGGCCTGAAGATCGTCGCTTCCGAGGAATATTCGCGAAGCGACACGAGCGTCACCGGCCAGGTGCTCAAGGTCATGGCGGCATCGCCTGATGCCGTTCTCGTTGCAGGTTCGGGCACGCCCGCGGCGCTGCCCGAGAAAGAACTCAAGGAGCGTGGCTACACGGGCAAGATCTATCAGACCCACGGCGTTGCCAACAATGACTTCCTTAGGGTTTGCGGCAAGGATTGCGAAGGCACGCTGCTGCCTTCGGGGCCGCTGCTTGTCGCAGCGCAGCTGCCCGATAGCAACCCGACCAAAGGTCAGGGACTGGCCTATACCCGCGCGTACGAGGGCGCCTATGGCGCGGGCACGGTCGCGACCTTTGGCGGCCACCTGTGGGATGCGGGACTGCTGCTTCAGGCCGCCATCCCCGAGGCGCTCAAGACGGCCCAGCCCGGCACGCCGGCGTTTCGTCGCGCGCTCAGGGACGCCATCGAAAACCTGCACGAGGTGCCGATCAGCCACGGCGTTGTCAACATGTCGAAGACCGATCACAGCGGCCTTGACAGCCGTGCGCGCGTGATGGTCACGATCCACGACGGCAAGTGGGAACTGGTCAACAACTGATGCAAGGCAGAACGCGCATCGACGCTCGCTAGAGACGCAGTGGATCTCTCGATCGTTCTGATCCTTTTGCAAGATGGCATCGTCAACGGTGCCATCTATGCCCTGCTTGCGCTCGCGCTGGTGCTGGTGTTTACCGTGACGCGCGTGATTTTCATCCCGCAAGGCGAGTTCGTGACCTACGGCGCCTTGAGCCTGGCTGCGCTTCTTGCCAACAAGGTCCCGGGCACGGCATGGCTGCTGTTGGGTCTTGGGGTTGTCGCCTTCCTGATGGATCTGACGGCGGTGTTCGCGTCGCGGCGCTTTGACAGACTCTGGCTAAGCGCCGTGTCAGACCTCGTCCTGCCGGTGCTTGCCGTCATCATCGCCAGGTGGGCGGCACATGCGGGCCTGCCCCTTCTGGTTAACGTGCTGGTCGTGCTTGCTATCGTCGTGCAGATGGGGCCGCTGCTTTATCGCGTCGCCTACCAGCCGCTCGCCGAAGCATCGCCGCTTGTGCTTCTGATCGTCTCGGTCGGCGTGCATTTCGCCATGACCGGCCTTGGGCTGCTGTTTTTCGGTGCCGAAGGGTCGAGAACGCCGGCATTCATCGACGGTCGCAGCAAGCTGTTTGGCATCGACGTCTCCAGCCAGAGTCTTTTTGTCGTCGTGGCAAGCGCGCTTCTGATCGGCCTTTTGTATGTGCTTTTTGAACGCACGCTCTACGGCAAGGCGCTGCGCGCGACCGCGGTCAATCGGCGCGGTGCGCGCCTCGTTGCGATCAGCACGAACTTCTCCGGACGCCTGACCTTCGCGCTGGCCGCACTGATCGGGGCCTTCTCGGGCATGCTCATCGCACCTGTGACAACGGTCTATTACGACTCGGGCTTTCTGGTCGGATTGAAGGGCTTTGTTGCCGCCATCATCGGCGGCCTTATCAGCTATCCGCTCGCGGCAGGCGGGGCACTGCTGGTTGGCCTGCTCGAATCGTTTTCGTCGTTTTGGGCGAGTGCCTTCAAGGAGGTCATCGTCTTCACGCTGATCATCCCCGTGCTGTTGTGGCGCTCGTTTGCCACGCCCGTACTCGAGGAGGACGAATGAGACGTCTAAGCGGGCTCTATCCGGTTGTCGTGCTCGTCGTCCTGATGGCGGTCTTGCCGCTCGTGTCGGTGACGCCCGAGTTCTGGATCACGCTCCTGAATTACATCGGCCTGTCTTCGCTCGTCGTGCTTGGCCTCATGCTTCTGACCGGCATTGCCGGCCTGACCTCGTTCGGGCAGGCGGCCTTTGTTGGCGTTGGCGCCTATGTCACAGGCTATCTGTGCCTGAACTATGCCGCCTCGCCATGGCTTACCGTCTTCATCGGCTTTGCGGTGACGGGGGTGATCGCCTTTTGCCTGGGTGCGATCACGTTGCGGCTGTCCGGACATTACCTGCCGCTGGGCACGATCGCCTGGGGCATCAGTCTTTTCTATCTGTTTGGCAACATGGATTGGCTTGGCCGCTATGACGGCTTGAACGGCCTGCCGCCGATCCACTTCTTCGGCGTCGCGCTCGAGGCCGGCCGCCAGATCTACTTTCTGATCTGGACGCTGGTCTTCCTGTCGATGCTGGCCTTAAACCAGCTGCTTGATTCGCGTCCCGGGCGGGCCATTCGCGCCTTGCGCGGCGGCCCGCTGTTGGCCGAATCGTTTGGCATCAATACGGCGCGCTACAAGATCATCGTGTTCGTCATCGCAGCGCTCTTGGCTTCGCTGTCGGGATGGCTTTACGCCCATTTGCAGCGCTCGATCAATCCGACGCCGTTTGGCATCAACGCCGGCATCGAATATCTGTTCATGGCGGTTGCAGGCGGTGCCGCGTCTGTCTGGGGTGCGCTTCTTGGCGCGGCGCTGGTCACCGTTGCCAAAGACCAGCTGCAGGACATCTTGCCGCGCCTTCTGGGCAGCAACGGCAATTTTGAAGTGATCGTCTTTGGCATTCTTTTCGTCTTGCTCCTGCAGCGCGCACCCGAAGGCCTGTTTCCCTATCTGCAGCGGGCAGCGGCGCTGTTGCGCAATGAAAGGACCCGCGGCAGGACGATTGCCATCGATGAAAAGGCGGCCCCGCTTTCGAATCGCGCACTGCCAAGCCCGGGCACGCTGCTCCTGGACGTGAAAAAACTGACCAAGCGTTTTGGCGGCCTGGTTGCCGTGAACGCCATCGATTTCTCGGTTCGCGCGGGCGAAATCGTCGGCCTGATCGGGCCCAACGGCGCGGGCAAGAGCACCACCTTTAACCTCATCACCGGCGTTCTCAAGGCGACTTCGGGGGACGTCATCTTCGCAGGCCAGGCACTCAACGCCTTGCGCTCGCGCGACATCGTCAGGCTCGGCGTTGCGCGCACCTTCCAGCACGTCAAACTCCTGCCGCAAATGAGCGCGCTCGAAAACGTGGCACTGGGCGCCCATTTGCGCGTCGATGTCGGCATCCTGCGCGCTGCGCTGAGGCTTGACCGCGCCCTGGAGGCGCGCCTTCTGGCCGAAGCCATGCAGCAGCTAAGGCGCGTCGGGCTTGAACATCTGGCCTTTGAGGAAGCCGGCAACCTCGCCCTTGGCCAGCAGCGCATTCTCGAGATCGCGCGCGCGCTCGCGGCCGATCCGGTGCTGCTCTTGCTAGACGAGCCCGCAGCCGGTCTGCGTTACAAGGAAAAGCAGGCGCTAGCCCAGGTGCTGCGCGCCTTGCGCGCTGCCGGCATGACCATCCTGCTTGTCGAGCACGACATGGATTTCGTGATGGATCTGACCGACAACCTGGTCGTGATGGATTTCGGCGTCAAGCTGGCCGAAGGCGTGCCGGCCAAGATTCGCGACGATCCGGTGGTTCTTGAAGCCTATCTCGGCGGCTTTGACGATGAAGGTGGGTTAACGTGAGCGACGTCAGCGAACTGCTTGCGGTCAGCGCCCTGTGTGCGCGCTACGGCAAGGTCGAGGCCTTGCATGACCTTGACGTGAGCGTCGGGCGCGGCCAGATCGTCACCGTCATCGGCGCCAACGGGGCCGGCAAATCGACGCTCCTCAATGCCTTGATGGGGGCCTTGCCGCCGCGTTCGAGCGCGACCGGCACGGTGCTCCTGGAAGGCGTTGACATCTCGCGCTGGGACGTCGAGCGCAGAGTCAACCTCGGCATGTCGCTGGTGCCTGAAACGCGCGAACTGTTCTCGACCATGAGCGTTCTGGACAACCTGCGCCTCGGGGCATTTCGAAGGTACCGGCGGCGCGAACGCGGCTGGGACGACCAGCTCGATCGCGTCTTCTCGCTCTTTCCGCGCCTCTCCGAGCGGCAGTCCCAGGCCGCGGGCACGCTCTCCGGAGGCGAGCGCCAAATGCTTGCCCTTGGACGCGCGCTGATGGCCAAGCCGCGCATCCTGATGCTCGACGAACCGAGCCTGGGCCTGGCCCCTCTCATCGTGCGCGAAATTTTCACCATCATCGCCGAGCTCAAGCGCGCCGATGTCGCGGTCCTGCTTGTCGAGCAGAATGCGCGCGCCGCATTGCAGGTGGCCGATTTCGGCTA
>Ga0116229_10013492_pt1 | contig 11541 bp, 6 predicted proteins | sample S1TSphgellanicum_3_FD_87313 | JGI IMG/M metagenome (GOLD analysis project Ga0116229, IMG submission 87313) | Host-associated microbial communities from peat moss isolated from Minnesota, USA - S1T2_Fc - Sphagnum magellanicum MG | ecosystem: Host-associated > Plants > Peat moss > Unclassified... | reverse complement strand
CAGGCTCACCAACCCCAAGATTAACTATGGTGGTAGACCTACCCTGGCACATTTGTTCTAGAGAATGTGGCCTGCTTCCCAGTGAGTGACACCTGGGTGCTTTATGTGGGTTGTAAACTAGTGCAGGGGGGTAGAAAATTACTAAAGTGGCGGTGATGCCAATTCTGCCATTTACTGCCAAATCAGCAGGTACAGACTACAGACTTTTACATGTAGGGGAAGGGTGCCAACGAGGTTTAGGTTTAGGGTTTAGGCCTTCAGACCTGTGTGTGGTTTCCAGCATAAAAAATCCACCTGATTTATTTCAGCATGTGTTTTTCTCAGCCTTTCTTTAAAACTGGGTAGCACATGTTATGAGGAGATTGATGGGTGGAACCCCCTTTCTTTTTTCTTGTAATGAGCCTTTTTAATTGGCCCATTTACAAAATATGTATTGCTAAGATTAGGATTCCCAAAATAGAAGTTTTTGGATGGGTGGTTCGCAGAACCAAGTCGATAGTTCTCACAAATGGAATGTTGATTCAATTTTGTAGACACCAAACTAGGTATGTCCCACATGCTTAAGGGCCCACTACCTCTAACAGATGCTAGTGTATATTACATTTTAAAAGCACAGTTCCTGGAAATTCTTTGTGCGGAAATTGTATACCTGGGTCCCTGTATTTAGCATGCACAAAGAGAAAAATGTCATTACAGGGAGTGGGTGTAGAATCTAGAGTGTAGACCATGGGACCTCAGGTAGGCTTCTCCAAATTACGAAGGGTACGAAACCTTGATAGGCGTGCTCACTCATGCCAAAGAGACCACAAAAATTTAAGAGTGAAAATGTGGCCCACAGGGGCTTGCAGTGCACATGGCCACCTTTGACTCTTGTTGCAAATGAGCCCTTTTTGGTATCTCATATCTGGAGACTGGAGTTCCAACAACGTATCTCTACACTTTATCTATATATATGTATGTATATCTCTCAGTGATTTAATTTATTCAAATTTCAGATGTTGTGCCATTGGCTAGCATTTCAAGAGGGATTTTGCATTAAATTGTGATAGGATTTTTAAACCTGTCTAAATAGTTTTAAAACTGCTACCCAAGTAAAAGTTGAGTCCCAATGTGGTGATTTTTTTTTGAATTTCTTGAAATTTGGCGATTTTTCAGTAAAAATAGGAATATTGTGACAAAACATTTCTTTTATATATATATTGGCGAAATTTCACACAAAAAAATGCTGACTTATATACTGTGATCCACATTAATTAGTTCAGGTGTGCATTCCAAGTTTAGAATTTTTTTTTTTTTGCAATGAGCCTCTTTGATTTTCTCATCATAAAAGAGTTCTGAAACTTTGGGGACTCCCCAATATACAATGTATTCACTCCAAATACAGAAACATATGAGAGAATCTCCAACAATGAAACACGAAAAAGGCACCATATCACTAAAGTAGCAACCCGCTTGGTTGCTCCTCGATTCTTGGTAGTGGAAGACTAATTTTGAACCCCAACAATGCATGCTATTTCACATGACAAAAATTGATTAGGAATCCACTGCAAGGGATTTCAGTTTGTTTTAGTCATGATTTCTTTACGTGAACTTGCACACAAATGTTGTATCCTTGTTGTTACACACAAAGATTTACAAGATTTGTGAGTATGATGGGCTTTTTTTGTTCAACAACCAGATTGTATAGGAAAACTTCAATTATTTGTAATCCAAAAATGTAGAACTACTCTTTGATAGCTTGTGTATGGAACAAGTGTAGAAGGTGAGAGAGATAATGACTTGAAACCTTTGTTTGAAACAAGCAAATCTAAGGTAGCTGAGCCAAAGATTAATATTTCAAACATATATGCAAGGCATTGAAAAGTTGGAAAGTTCACAAAACCCATTTTAATTTACAATTAAACCTTGTAAAACACTTGTGGACCATGATGGTTTTCAAGGAACTTGATTGAAATTAAAAAATTCATTGAGATTAAAATTTAATCCTACTTTCTTCATCTTTTTTTGGTTGCATATGGTTATAAATTCGACTAAATTTACTACCTCACTCATTAGCTAATTATTTATTTCCTTTTCTTGTTTTCTTCCACACCATGTAACATTGGGTTCAATGGTTTGGACATGAAAGCTTGCAACAAACATAAAAACACACAAGAAAAACAATAAAGATTGTTTGACTACATCTATGGAGCCTTTTGCTAAGCTTGACATCTTGCCAAACCTACCATCACCTTACCCATTCTTGGCTAAACCATCATCTCTTGGCAAAACCTCTAACCTTCAACAAAACCTACATCTCTTATTGCTTAAACCTTTACCACTTGAAAAAACTTATATCTATCTTAAATAAACCTTTACCTATTAGCAAAACATTTTTGTTTCTTAATTAAACCTTTATTTGTTGGCAAAACTATTATATCTTCCTAGTTAATCCTCTAACCTTTAGCAAAAGCTCTATCTCTTATTGGTTAAACCTTTACTACTTGGCAAAACTTTTAATTCTTTCTAGTTAAACCTCTACATGTTAACAAAACCTATTTTTTCTTAGCAAAACCTCTATCTTTAAAATATAAAGATTATAAAAGATAGAGATGTGTAATAATTTATTAGAGGTAGATCAACCTCTAACAAATTATTACACATCATTGACATACCCATGTGGGAGGTGGGGTTTATCCCATGTAATGTTTTCTCACAGATTGAGAAGGATGATGATCATGTTGAAATAATTTAAGTGAATAAGGTTGGTTACACAAAGCTTTTTAGGCTCGCATGGGATGCCTACAATTAATTCCAAATCCACCAAGTGTAATTGAAAGAAGGAAATGTAAACCACGTATAAGTACCATGAATTGAAAATGAATCATGGTTGGTAAATTTGCAAGCACTTAATTTGTTTTTAAAATTGTTTTTCCATTGTGCATTTGAATCATGACACTAAATTTTTTTGGGTCACTAAACTTCAAGATATAACAAAGGAGGCCTTTTTGGGAAATACAATCTAGTTCACACTTCAATGTCAACAACTTTTCGCCCATCCCCATGTGACAAAGGCTATAAAAGTTATGCCAACTTATTGGAAAAAGATATGGGCATTACCTATGATTCTTCTTTGAGTGAGGGTGCACTTTAAAGGATAGTGTAAAGCCATTGTAACCTAACTTCTAGTAGGAAATTTGTATATCTCACCAACATTTTTGTACCATGTTCATTTTTTATATATGCATGTAATTTTTTATACATGTAATTTTTCATAAATTTTTATTTTCCCAATTTGTAATACATGCATTTAGTGGACCAAATGCAATAAGAAATATTTAAAATATAATTATAAACAGATATTAAAATTTCTAAATAATATCATATATAATATTTTAAAATATTTTAAATTATTATTTTAAAAATTATTAATATATTCAATTCTGAAATTACATACCAATATTGCAAGTTTGTAATTCAAGAAATAAATGATGCCATTAAACTTTAGAGTGGACATTTATTGAAATTAAACATATACCCCACGTTTTAATTGAATTAATATTGAATCATAATGATTTTTTGTGGCCAAAATTTTCCATTTTTCTTTTTTTAAATGATTGTAAGTAACATGGTCTAAAAACTATTTGGAAATTTTTTATTTAAAAAAATCGACAAGTTTATGAAATCATGAAGACTTTCAAATTTCTAACTTTTTCATTTTGAAATCACCATATTTAGCTAATAGAATTTTCTTGTTGACCAACATGTATTAGGATTCTTAGAGTTTTTACTTCTCTATTTGTGTTGTAACTAGTTTTTTGTGTGGTTGATCACTAGTTTTGGTGCAACATGACAAAATTGAAAAAAAAACACTAAAGGTTTTGGTTAAAATAACATTTACTTTTTTTTAATTTCTTACTACACTAAATGAAGGTACTATTGAATTGTACTACAATAACATTCAAATAAATAACACGATAAATTTCAGAATATTTTAGATATTTTATTCGAAAATTTCATAAAATTAAAATTTTATTCTAAAACATAAAAAATACTGAAATTATATATAAATAAATTATATAAAAATGGAAAACAAAATAATTTTATAACAACTAATTATGCTTTGAATTTTAAAGTTAATCAAATGCAAATTTTAATGAATGGAAACATTAGCTTTAAAGTTTTTAGCTAATTACCCCAAATTATTTATATATAAACCTAATCAATTCTAATGATATATGCCATAAAAATTAATTACTATATAAACATATACAAATGCCACACAAAATAATATTTTAAGAGTGAATGATGAATTAAAATTGAAACATAATGAAATGAAAAAATTAAATGAAAGAAATAAAAATTCACTCTCTTACCTCTAATGTGGTTTCTCCAACTTGAAGGCCTAATTTGAAACCTTTTTCATTCATTTTCAAAACAAATAAAATGAGTCTTGGTGCAAATATGTGTAAATGAAAATGTCATCCCCAAAATTCAACTTAGGAATGATTTTAATTGGTATTTTTAAATGTCCAAAAATTCATAAATGTTTGATGTGTCTTTAACTATAAATTTATCAAGCCTATTGCTAAATTAAATTGGGTGTTAATTGTTCAATTAAATTGAATGCATCTTACATTAAATGGTCCAAAGTGGAAATAGGTTTTTTAATTGTTAAAAATATTTCCCACAATTATAATACTTGCATTTGGGGCTAGTGGCTTATCATCATCATGGGTTCAAATAGGACTAAAATATGTATCAATGGGTTATTTATAATACTTACATTTTATGTTATAATTTCATGAATTGAAATCCATAATCTGCAAGTGCATAGGTAGGTATGGTGATAGGTGGGTAGGTAGGTTTTGTCAAAAGGTAGATGTTTGTTAAGAAATAAGAAGCATTGGTAGGAAATAAAGTCGTATTGTTGAAAAGTGTAAATTTTGCCAAGAAAAAAGGTTTAATTAAGAAGAAATAGGAGTTTTGACACAAGGCAAAGGTTTAGTCACGATGAGATAAAGGCTTTGCCAATACATAAAGTTTTAGTCACGAAGTACAAATATTTAGCCAAGAAGTATAGAAGTTTTATTAAGATGTAAAGATTTAACCAAGTAGTAAAGAAGTTTAGTTAGGAAAAGATAAAGGTTTTGCCAAGAGTAAAGGTTTAGTTGAGAAACAAAGAGCTTTTATTGAGAGGCAAAGGTTTAGGCAAAAATTGATAGAGATTAAAAATAATTTGTCAAAAAGTACAAGTTTAGCGAAGAAAAAAGACCTCTATTGCCAATCAATAAAGATTTAACCAAGAAACAAAACAAAATTGTGGAGAGGCAAAGGTTAAACCAAAAAGATATATAAATTTCACCAAATGGTAAATGTTTAAGGAAGAAAAGAAAGGGTTAGATAGGAAAATATAAAAATTTTGACAAAAAGTAGATATTTAACTCGTGAATAGAAAAGTTTTGTCAAAAATAAAGATAAGTGTTAGAACCAATAAAATAATCAAACATACATCCAAGAAGGTTCACCTTTTCCCTTTGGGGTGGGAGCGGAGGGGATGTGAGGATGATTTTGTTTTTTTTTTTGTGTTTCCATCTTGTTTTCAACCTATAATCTCAAATCCAAAAGCCTCATTGATCGAGCCATCCTTACACCCTAAAATTCAAAACTAGATTAAAATTTAAATGAATGAATTTTATGAAGATCAAAACCATTGGAATTGGGAACCAACGACAAAAGAAAATTTGACTTAAACCCAAAATTGAAGAGTTTTGATTTTCTGAAAATTAAAAGAAAATGGAAACCGCCAGTTCTTTGTTTTTATAAAAAGATTTACGACCAATGATTCTTTTAAAAGTTGAAGAACTGGGCAAATTAGTCCAAACTACTTGGGGAGCCATGCCTACTATTACTTGTTAACAAAAAAAACCCTAAAGAGGATACCTTGATGGGTAGGGTTGTTTATCATGGTTGAGATTGGACCAAGGATTTACAATAAAATCTTACATGCAAAAAAAGTGCATATTTCATGTCTTGGGATGATTTATTGTTGGGAGCCACCCACGACATAAGGATGAACATCTTCATTAAGTCTCATAAAAACCATGCCCATATTTGTGGCACCAATCTAGAAGATGTTAAATTGGCCTAAGATTGCAAATGCAATTAGTTCAAAAAATATTGTTACGATTTTTTCGCTTAGTCTACCTTCTACCCCATTTATTTTTACCTTGTGATACCTAAACACATTTTGGGTCCATGTTGTGCATGTTATGGGTATTAAGGGTATGTAGCATGTCATTGGGCATGTTATGTGCCCTTTAGAACATTCATGGAAGGTTATGAGTGCAAGACATGCCAAAGTATCACCCAATTTTTTCCCACCAATCCCAACAATTCTTGGTGGTTTCCAAATTCTATGTCTAGGAACATAGGATAGATAAGAGCAAAATGGTTTCAAAACAAGTTGCCAACTTGCCACTGACAAATTGCACAATATTAATTTAAATTTGACAAACTTATATCAAAATAACAGTGACAAAAATGAATAAATTGAGGGAAATGGGGAATTTAATCCTACTTCAATCATAGTTAACTAATATTTTTTAAAAATAAATTACCAAATACTAAAATGGTGACCTATGTGTAATAAGCTCAAAATTGAAAAATAAAAATGAGTCACAATGAAGTTTTTTTTCATTTGTGCAAAAAATAAAATAAAATAAAATAAACTTGGAAGTAATTTGACAAGGGGGGTTGGAAGTTGTGATGTGGCCAACCTCACAACTACTATTATCAAACATAAAACCCATGAATTAATTTTAGTGGACTCATGTAACCACAAGCCTTTTTCAGTGTTGAAACCTTGCCAAACTTAATTAAAGAACAAACACCCACCCCAGAAAAGAAAAGGGGGAACGAAAACAATGGACCAATGTCCAACCAAGAAACAACATGCAAAAGTGCAAACATTAATAGGAGACCCCAAAAAAACCATTAGGGAGAAAGAATTTTGATGATAAATTAAAAAATTGTAGTGTATGTGCAGGGCACCTTATCATTAGGAAACTTTCACCTTATGTGAAAAACTTCTTGTTTTTAGGAACTTCAAGCATAAAAGAAAATGAGAAACCTTCAATGTCAGGTACCTTTTCTCCTTCTCAAATGAATCACAACTAGTTACAATTCTCCAAGTTTTTTATGTTGGGTAAGGACAAATATTGTTTGGAAATGACATTTTGAAGCTTTGTCAAAGTTATCAATTTGGCATTTAAAAAAAAATAATAATAGAAAGATATGCATAAATATAATTAATAATATATTTGTTATATATATTCATTTGGCAAATATGGGTTCATTGGTTTTCAAATTCAAATTAACTACAAAACATGGATAAATTTGGATATTTGGAGTAAGTTTTGCAATCACACACTTGTTTTATAAGAGCATTTTTATTTTTTCTTGCAAAACTAATAACTTGTGAGGGTGTTGAGCCCTAATCCTTTAAATAACTTTGCCCAATGTAACACAACCTTCATGCCCTTTCTTACCCCAACCACACCCCACATCCACCTCACCTAAAACACAAAAGCATTGAACCCCACACAACACAACCAAAAGTCATCATCCCTATTGTTGATGAACTCCAAAAGTAAACTTACATGGACACAAGAATTAAGTTTTTTCAAATGCAATTTTTCATTCAAATTTTAAGAAAAACATAAAAACAATAAAAATATTATTGTTTCACCTTTGCAAACCTAATCACTATCTAACTCCAATTGTTGAAAATAATTTGATTTTTCGATAAATTATAATTTTTTTCAACCAATAAATTTTCAATTTTCATAAGGCTTGTCAAATTTTTATGCCATGAAAATTCAAATAGGGATCAGTAGGCCTATTATTCACCATGGTGATGATGTAATTTTAATTTTCCACTTATAACTTGCAATGTCTTAAAACTATCAACACACCAACAAGATTGAACACACATTTGGTTTCAATATGTGATTTCAAAATTTTCAAAATTTCTTTTGCAAGGAAGCTAATATTTGGGAATTATCTTCCATGCATTCATAACCAAGTTAAGGGATCATCACATGTAGTTGGAGTTGTGGATAACCTCTTGAACAAAGATAATTCCTAAATAATAATTGCACATAAACTTTTCCATAAATGCATCAACAACAAAGATGTTATGGTCTTCTTTGATAAAATCATTATATCAAACAACTATTGATGCACCCCCAAACTCCTTAAAGGACCCAAATGTGGGTCACGGAGTGAAACAATGAAAAAAGAAAAAAATTAAGGCACACTCCCTAACTTGTAACATTTTGAAAGAAGGAGGGCATGCTAGAGCTCCAAAATGGGACTAGAATGAATTCACAAGTAGGAGTTCAAGATGAGATTAATCTACACAATCAAGAAAAGAAGGTGGTTAATGCAAGTTGAATGAAAGTGATGCAACAGACTTAATAAGAACAACTTTAAACACAAGTTTTACATAGCCCACAACCTTTAGGAGGAGGCACGACTCCCCTCCTTATAGTATACTTTGTGCCTCTCCATAGGGACTACATTTAGATGATATTTTTTTCCCGGGACTCCCAAGTGGGAGTCCCAAAATTGGGACTTTTGTTGTCCCAAAATTTTGGACTCTCATGTCTTTCTCAAATCAAGTTTATTTTGAGAATAAGAGAACAATATCTTATAGCCCTCAAAAAGATTTTTCCAATGGTGTATAGCACACCCCAATCGAAGCTCATTTGACCTTGCTTTCAAGGGATTTTTGGTCGGGAGTCAAATTCTTAATTTGACTCCCACCCTTGTTTTTTATCATAACTCATGCAAATTAGGTCTAATATGAACAATGTGGGGGTGCTTTAAGCATTTATGCTTGAAAACCTTTTTAATGGTGTCATGGGGGTTTAATTTGGTGTTTGTTTACTTTTCCAACCAAGGTTTTAAACATTCGCAACTCCCACACGAATGCAACTCCCAAAGTAAGAGCGCATTTGGGAGTCATTGGGCTCCCCCCTTGCACTCTTGGCCTCATGGGCCCTTGCATTGCACACTTAGTCACGAACCTAATGTTAAAATTGTAACAACTATTGTTACACATACTTCAATAATACGATTTAATATTTCAAGACCAACATTAGAAGAGGGATTATCACATTTGCATCACATTCATAAACAAGACAAATATAATCTTCACATCCCACATAGTTTTCCACACCCCGCAAAGACTTGAAATGAGGATCAAGCATAATGGTGAACATATTGTGAACCTAATGTAAATCATAAACTTTCAAAATTTAAAAAAAAAAATTGTTCACCTTAACAAATTCAACTCGCATGTTATTTTGAAAGATGAAGACCTAACATCAAAAGCTTTAAAAACATTAGTAGCATGTCCCATCTCAACTTCCAAATTTAATGTCAAACTAATAGATGTAGTGAGAGTGTCAAATAATAACTAGTGACCCTATGACTGATTCATCACACATGTAGTGACAACATGATTGAAAACATGTGTGAATGCTTTTGTGATTCCCCATACTTCAACTTTAGGAACTTTTTGCTGCAAAGTAATTGTCCTTTGTCGGCCATAACATAAGAAAATGGCCTCTTTGAATTTCAATAATTTGTTAAACATAATCACCTTACTAGCAAATTTGGTTTTCATTGGGGTCTTGAATTTCGAAGGCTACAACCCCTTTTCACCACATGCCTTTTCCCATTCTTGCTTTCCTTTTTCCAATTTTTTGTCCTTGTGATTATTTTGTGTAAATTGCCATGGACACATTTCACACCAACAATGTATTTCAAACTTACAATCACCTTCTCATCATTTGTAGCATATTGATAGGTTTTAAACATAATGTGATCAAAACACATACCTTCATAAACTTGTTAAAGTTTTAAAGGGTGAATATCAATAATTGAACATAGTGTTATCACAAAAGACATTAGGTTGCTACCTTAATATTTCACAAAAGTAATCACACAATGCATCAAATCATACTTTTCAAGTAAAGTATGCAATTGTTTAGCCATGGAAAGCCATGTGGTCTCATGAACTTCAAATAAACCAATAGTAACATGCATAGGGGTCCAAGAATCATTCAAATAATTAATTATTAAGGCAAATGTGTCCATGCTACCCCTAAAGGTCTAGACTAGATCAAAATTTGCTGACATAATTATTTCAATAAAATGCAGCAACACATGCAATTCCATGGTCTTTGTGACAATTGTAAGAAGCATAATTTATTCCACCAAACTAGAACAACAAGTGAACATTGCCATAAAATCAACCCCACAACCAAATATTTTCACAAGTGAAAAGTGCATTGTACCCCATACAATTATATAACACTAGATTTTCAAGAATTTGTTATGTGCTTCATCATATTTTTGGTGAGGATTTGTGGCACCAAAAAACACCATGATTTTTTTTTCTCAATTGTTGACTATGATTTGCCCTAGCAATTTTCTCTAACCAAGCAACCTTGGATGTGCATATTCGATGTGGGTCTTCGTAGGAATGATCCCATTAAACTTGTTATATTTGAGAAGACCTGTTGGTAATGTAGGTTGTTGGCAAAAATCATTAACACTAGCTTATTCTATTCTACAAATAATACATTGCAACATTTGCAAGTTTTCAATGTCCATAGGTACGTTATCATTAACAAAAAAAAACTCTAGCAAATCAAACTTTAACTATGTGACTCCCAAACTTGAGTTTGAACTTGTATAGTTGCAAGTTGCATAACATCAACCTTAGTAAAATTTGTCACAATAGCAAAATGAGTTTCAATAACAAAAAAATGAATTGCAATAGCTTGCATATGCACAATCTCAACATCTGAAATTTTATCATGCATAATAAAAATTGAAGATTGTTGAGAACCAGAAGATCAAGATCATTAAAAATCGCAATTGAAAGATTGAGATTATCGAAAGCTAAAAAATCAAAATTGTTAAAAGTTGTTGCAAAAACGCTTGAAAAACCCACAAATATGATGTGAATAATGCATAGACACAATATGAAGAATGCACAAATATAAACATGATATGAAGAATGACAACAAAAACATAGAATTGAGGGAAAAAATGCATATAATTTTATTTTCTTAAAAAACATAATTCAAGCTAGAGACTTTCAAATTTGCCAAGGCATTGACAATCTACTGATGAGAAAGTTTGTGACAAGGACAAAACACACTCGAACTTCAATGTTGCTTGGAAAAAAACACAAAATGAAACTAAAACTCCAAACCCCTTCAAATCTAAATCTCAACTCTAACTATTAGATACTAGTGGGAACCCGTGACCTTTGGTCACTGTGAAGTCCCCCAATTTATTTATTTAAACCGTATTTATTTCCTTTAAACCGAGATCGTGCCCCTCCCGAACAAGACGGTTCCGAGCTTGATTTGAAAAATGGTTTTGGGACAACATATTTACATAGAATGTTTGGTGATTGGCAAAAGCCATTACTTACACACTCTAAATCTTGTTGTTGATTGGCAAGATTGCTTGATTAGT
>Ga0116229_10013491_pt1 | contig 11541 bp, 9 predicted proteins | sample S1TSphgellanicum_3_FD_87313 | JGI IMG/M metagenome (GOLD analysis project Ga0116229, IMG submission 87313) | Host-associated microbial communities from peat moss isolated from Minnesota, USA - S1T2_Fc - Sphagnum magellanicum MG | ecosystem: Host-associated > Plants > Peat moss > Unclassified... | reverse complement strand
CTTTTGCACTTCCATTTCAAACATTTTCCCCCTTTTTCCCTTTTTTTTCAAGTTGTTTCTCTTAGCATCCTCTTTTTCTAAAGAGGAAAAAAAAAAAAAAAACACAAAGGGAAAAAAAACCATAGGAAAAAAAAAAAATGCAAAGAAGGGAGGGAGCTTTACCTTCAAGTTCCCACTTTGCCCTTTCACTTTTGGTTCTAGCTTCTGCCCTTTTGCTTTCGCACTTCCGTTTCAAATGCTTTCTTTGGCATCTTCTTCTTCTCAAGCAGAAGAAAAGAAAAAAAACACAAAAAAAAAGAAAACCATAGAGAAGAAAAAAAATGTAGAGAAGGGAGGGAGCTTACCTTCAAGCTCTTGTTCTGCCCTTTCAATTTTGGCTCTTGCTTTTGCCTTCCTACTTTGCCCTTTTGTTTCAAGCATTTTTTCTTGGCATCTTCTTCTTCTCAAATAGAAGAAGAAAAAAACACAAAGAAAAAAAAAATCATAGAAAAGAAAAAAAATGCAAAGAAGGGAGGGAGCTTAACTTCAAGCTTTTGATTTGCCCTCTCATTTTTGGCTCCTGCTTCTGCTTTCCTGCTTTTGCTTTCTTACTTCTGCCCTTTCGTTTCAAACACTTTCTCATAGCATCTTCTTCTCAAACAAAAGAAAAGAAAGAAAAACATGAAGAAAAAAAAATCATGAAAAAAAAAAAATGCAAACAAGGAAGAGAGTTTACCTTTCTTCTCTAACTTCTACATTTGGGATGAAGCGCTCCTCTTACTTTCTCCTCTCCACATTCCTTCAACGTTGAGCTTTCCACCTTCCTCAAGCCTTGTGTTTATGTCTCTTCGAAGCTTTGTGCTACTCAAGCTCGGGAACTCTCCCAAGCTTTGGAGATGGAGTGAGCGGGAAATGAGGTGAGGGAGGTAGGAGGGGGGGGGGGGAAGTAGGTGGGAAGAGAAAATTTTGGGGCAGAGAAGGGAGCTGAAAAATCCCTGGGTAGGAAAAGAAGATGTGTTTTCGTTCATCTTGAAATGGCTTGAACGGGCTCATCCTGAACCGGTGCATTGGTGGCTGCTAGTTCACTCCAGCCAAAACCCACATGTGAAGAACATTTCTCAAATGTGGGGCCAGATTGACTGTAACCCATATGCCCCATATTTGGGGTGCTACGAAATTGATGGAGGTCCCTGGTCGACAGGACAAAGATTAGTAAAAGGAAATGAAAGTTATTTCTGTAGTAGGAAGGCCTTGGGTGAACAAGCACTCACACTGGTGCCATATTGAAAAATCCTGCAAGTTGCTTCTCACTGTGGTAAACATCCCATCCTAAAAGACTAGCTCGCTTCCTCAGAGTCTAAACTTAATATTTCCTGCGTTGAATATTTCCACTAAGCCTAACAGGAAGTAGGCATGTAAAGTGCTATCGATTTTTCTCCTACGATTCAAATAGGAGGTTGACTTAGTATTTCTCCCAACCAGTATTTGATTTGGCGAAATTTTGCACCGCGGTGTCAAAAGAAAATCCAGTACAAAGTTACTCATGCTGGTTATTTTATTGATTGCTTTGTGGCCTAGTGCAAAAAAAATCCACCTATGTAAACTGACTGAAACTCTGCTATGTGTATTTCTATGTACGAGGCATGATGATGTTGTGGACAAAATTGAAATTGAATGAAAAGCAGCCAATTGATCACTTAGTCCTTTCCTTTACGTGAAGGTGTTGCCAAAAAAACAGAGTTACAGCAACTCCAGCCATACCTAGTATTTAGATTTTTGACAATATTTCTCACATCCAAGATTTTTTACTTATTGTTTTTCAAGTCCTACTTATAAACATGAAAAGTGGCATTGTAAAAGTGAGAGATTACTACTAGCAAACCACTCGGACAAATTGTTCTATCAGGCTAATCAAGAGAGATTGTTAAACTATACAGGCACAACAGCCCGTATGAATACTTGCACAAATATTGGCCTAAAGCCATTTTACTGCCTCAAATTGGCATGGACTTTAATATGGTTCATCTAGAACATAATGTGCAATACACAGTTGATCATGATCTTAGAAAAGAAGACAAAAGGCATGAAACTGAGTGACTACAACTGACCCAAGATGGGGTGAGACCTGCTTAGTCTAAAACAAAATATTGGCACCAATGCTTTTTTTTATTAAATTTTGCACTGTGTCGACAAGAAAAAATGGAATTTCTCAAATACAGTGTAAATTCGAAAAAAACTGATAATTCTTTTGAAAATTTCACCAAATTTTCGAAACTGCAAAATTGAAAAGAAATCCTTGATTGGCACTAGCTGAGTTAGCAAAATATGTGGCTACAAATATTTGCAGAGGAATTCTGTGATGATGTATTTTGAGGCTATGAGCCTATGAGGCTAATACAACATTTAAGTGCCACTTCACTGAAATTAAGTCCTCAAAACAATTCAAGGCTCACATTCTGAAAAACCTACATCAGGTTTTTTTCACCTGTAGGCACAAGCCTATTACATAGGCCCTATATATTTGTGTGTATATTCTAGACTAAATACTGTTTACCCTTGTCTATATAAAGACAAAGTTAAAAACGATTTCGTTTGGTTTTTAATTCATTTCTGGAACTATAAAGTCATTTCATTCCAAATGAACCCTTTTCTGCATTGGGCCAGTAAGGAAACTGTCGTACTAACTTTAGAGGTCGCCAAATCAACGCCTGGCAATCCTCTTGAGGTAGGGGAAAGCAAACAAAGAGTCGTGCTGAAGGTGGTTTAATCGCAGGCCCGGGCTCCTCTACAATTGGAGTTGACGTTGGAGATTTGAAACTTGAAGGGGCCTACCAAAGCGGCGTCTAATAGGCCAAGGAATAACGAATTTCTTTCCTGTGATCGATATATAGCTTTTACTTTCCCTTTATAAGATTGCAGATCAAGTATAAAGTTCCTTTTTCTTCTTGTAAGGTGTTTTCCGAAAGCAAGACTAAGAGTAGAAAATACAAATTGCCAAATGAATACATCGCTCGGTTACTTTGTTTCGGGTCGGGCGGCACCTTGTTATTTGCGACCGGATTTCTACCATGTGCAATTTGCAAGAATGCGGCCGCTAGATGGCCGTATTTACCGTTAAATCTGAAAGTCAGCGACGACGTACCTCGCCGGAACGACACGGCGCGCTAGTCGCCTCCTCCTGGGCATTTTTAGCTGGACGTAGCTAAACTTGTGCCGCGACCCCTGTTAGACCTCGCCGAATCGGAATCCTAGCTAGAGTCACTATGCACGATCACTATATACACCCCGAAGATTAATTGCTAACTTTCATAATCAAACAATACTCTTCCATCGAAATCTTCTCCATCAGATTCAGAGCTCGAAGTCGCGACACTAGAACAGCAGATGGATCTGATATTGATTTAAGCAAGTTGAGTGCATCAATCCTTGTTTGAAGCTTGCTTGGAAGGGTTCGGTCGTTTTCTGTTGGTTTTTTCTAGTTGTATAATAATTGGCGTAACAGTTTCAAGAAGAGCTGAGATCAGAGCAGTTTGCATTCATGACTTACTCAAGTTCAATGTGCTCGAGGTTAACTCGTCTGCTAGTCCTCATAGCAGCGCTAGTGTGTACGGGCTCCTTGAGAATGGTGGCGGCTTTCACGGCTGCGGACTATGCCACGGCCCTCCGTTTATCCATCCTCTTTTACGATGTGCAACGTTCAGGGGTGTTGCCTAACTGGCAACGTGTCCGTTGGAGGGGGAACTCAGCCATTTACGATGGTACCCAGAGCAATGTACATAATACTCATTGCACACTAGATTTTTCCACAACAATTTAAGATGATGGACCTTGGCTTACAGCTAATTTTGATCAATCTCTTTAACTTCAATGTGCAATTTTCTGCAGCTCCAAGAATATGGAACCAGGTCCGAATTGTATGCGTGCTGTAATATTTTTGATCCTAGAATGAATGGCATCTGCAGTTTTGATCCTCGAAATTTAATTTAATGGCAGGCTCGGTTGAGCGGAGGATACTACGATGCTGGAGACAACATGAAGTTCGGTTTTCCAATGGCATTTTCCATGACCCTGCTCTCATGGAGCGCTGTCGACTTTCGTGAGGAGTTGAAGCAAGCCGGTCAACTGGGGCATGCGTTGAATGCGATTCGTTGGGGCACTGATTACTTACTCAAGGCCCACACCGCTCCGAATGAATTATGGATGCAGGTGAGCAAGTGATCCATATTTGTACAACAGTCTGTGATACTTCTCGTAAAGCGTGCTCGGAGAAATTACCTGCTAAGACTACAGATATTAGGCGTACTCCTTAAGATTGGGAGGGATCTAATTGCGGCTACTTAAGATCAGTCCCTCTTTTAAGGAGTAGGCTTACGAAGCCTCCCCTACTATCTCCAGTGATCTACTTATGTTTAGGTTCACTATAACCTTCGTCTATAGTGCTTTACTATGGGTAAAACCCACAGCTGAGGGACATTCCCAAAATGAGGGGCTGGACTCGGCTACCGCCTAGTCGAGTAGGCCTTTTACTTTGGGAATGCCCCCACTCTGGCGAATTACCCTACACGTGTAATAGCTCTCAAGCCAACTGATGCCAACACTACCTTAACTGTCGTTAGCTTGGGTTCTCCTCAAATGCTTTTGTGCTATATACTCTAACGGCGCTTCCTATGGCCGGGAGTCTTTTGATTTGTAGTTCGAAGGATACTAAGAATTACAAGGATTGCGTGACTTCCACTAAACCCAAATCTGCATTGTTATTAAATGTCTCACTAGAGCTCAGATATGGTGATTTCAGGTCGGGGACCCTAACAGCGACCACGCGTGTTGGGAGCGACCTGAGGACATGGATACCCCACGACCAGCATTTCAAGTGAATACAAACCGGCCTGGATCGGATGTGGCCGCCGAAACTGCTGCGGCTCTTGCAGCAGCATCCCTCGCCTTCCGAGACCTTGACAGCATATATTCAGCAAGGCTTCTAACAAGTGCAATTCAGGTGTGCATGTTCACGACAAATGCAATAATAACACTTTTCTCTTCTTTTCTCTTGCTCACGTGTGGAATCCTGGAACTATGTAGTCATCTGCTGGTCGAGGGAAAATCTTGTTGATTTCTCTATTTGTTTTTATTTTGGAGCTGTAGTATCTGATAATAAGTTTATATTATTACAATTTACGGGCACACAGTACCCCTTGCGGACACGCTGCGCAACCCCAAGGACGTGATAGGAACAATTAATGCTGGGGTTCCACTGCCGTAGAGGCGTCCGTGTCAAATCCAGCTAGAGCATATGATGCCCAGTCTTCCTGATCTTTCTCGCCATGATCCTCACGTTCGGACCGTCCTCTATGTTTTCCAGGTGTTCAACTTCGCAAATAATTATAGAGGCAAATATAGTGATAGTTTTGGTGGAGTAGTCTGCCCTTTCTACTGCTCCTACTCTGGTTACAACGTGAGTATCATATCTTCTATCCCCATTTGGTCTTATTCTTTCATGTAACCTTAACTAGATGGTGTTAGTACTTGATAAATTGAAGTTCTGCTTGAAGAAAACAGATAATTAGTGATTCCAGAAGCAGGTCTAACCTGTTGCATCGTTGTCCCCTGACATTCTCCAACCGACAAGCTCCAAGCTTAACATTTGATCTTTCCTCCAGGATGAACTGGTGTGGGGTGCTGCCTGGCTATACAAGGCAACTCGTGATGTAACATACCTCCAATACCTTATATCGAATGGTGCTACCCTGGGTGGGACAACTGAATCTGTGAACAGTTTTGACTGGGATAACAAATATGCTGGAGCTCAAGTTCTCCTTTCTGCCGTGAGAAATTCTTTCTATTTGCTACAGTTCACGTTAATGGCAGAAATGATAAAGCTTTGAATATACTTGAGACCTAAATCGATTGCGTCTGATCGATTGATTATATTCCCGTCATGGTTTTCCATACTGAGGACTCCTGTCTGTTCAAGGTCACTTGTATATAAGTTCTGTTCAGTCAAAAGAATAGTATCGGTCGACATTTTCTGTGCACTAATATGTAGCTTGCTCTATCATCAACCAATTGACAATTTTCTGCGCAGTTCGTGCTGGGCGAAAATGACGGAGGTCTCCACGGCTACAAAGCTCGTGCCGACAATTTCATCTGCAGCATTTTACCAAGAAGCGTCAGCCCTATAACACAAACGGCTTTTACACCAGGTACTCAGGCATCCTAAGTGCTGAGACTGCTGTTCGTATGATTAACAGCTGCCACGTAGTTTGATAGGTATGCTGCACACGCTTATATCGGTGTCAAGAAATTCTCATCTCAGCACTTCCGGTATCAACCTGTGCAATACTATATTGAATCTTGTGGATCTCTTAATGATTTAAACTCATTATAATTCCCAAGTAATAGCTGCCGTCTGCAATTCTGTTTAGAACATACCAAGTCGATCTTTGTCGGAGTTCCGCATACTTCTGCTTGAAAGAAGTTCAAAACTCAGATGGATATACCTGAGATTATCTGGAAAATGTGCTGCAGGAGGGCTTCTCTTCCGTTCTGGGCAGAGTAATTTGCAGTATGTGACTACTGCGGCTTTTCTTGCCACTGTCTACGGAAATTACCTGTCAAACTCAAGGTCTACTATGTCCTGCGGAGGAGCCATTGTAACTCCCCTCCAACTCGCCTCATTTGCCAAAGGCCAGGTATATTGGAGTTGATGCGACTGGCATGATTCACAAATTGTACATTGGGACGTCCGGCCTCTTATAAACTTGATAACCGATGCAGACAGAAAATCCTTAGCTTCAGTTCAAACTAGAGACCTTTAACCTTTGAATCTTGTTTGTAGTATATGTTCGCCATTTCCATGCAGCAAAATGTAGTTTTTGTATCACAGTTTGATAGAGAATTTACTCATAAGATGGTTTCCTTCTAGCATTCAGAAAAGAAGGGTAGCGACTTCACTGTTTGGCAGTTCATTCATGATAATTGTGTGGTTTTCATGATCACGATATCAGGTCGACTACATCCTTGGAGGAAACCGTTTGGGTATGTCTTACATGGTCGGATTCGGTTCGAAATATCCGCAGCAAGTGCACCATCGTGCAGCTTCGTTGCCTTCTAAAAGAGTTTACCCAGGAATGATTTACTGCCAACAAGGCTTCTCTTGGTTCCAGACTGCAAAACCAAATCCCAATCAGGCGGCTGGAGCAGTTATCGGTGGTCCTGACCAATCTGACAATCTCAATGACGTGAGATCGAACTACGCACAGATGGAGCCCACCACGTACATCAATGCTCCACTAGTTGGGGTCTTGGCGAGCCTTGCGGAGGGAAGTAAGGGATATAAATAATTGATACTAAAGCGCCTTGACATGATATAACTTCGACAGGATGCTCCAGAGACCTCGTTGTCAAACTCAAGACTTGGGAAGAGTTTCCAGGACAGTATATTCCATCCTCTACCAACATGTCATATAGACGTACACTCAGTAGTCCGTAGTTCAATCCAGGCCCCAATAACAGGTATGTGCTTGGAAGAGTCAGCTAGTAATTTATATTTGTGAAATGATAGAAGTCCAGAGGAGGATCATCGGCACCTATTGTAAGGTGCCTGCATGATCTTTAAACTTGTTAGCTCCCGGCTTCATCTTCGCTGATGTTTGTAAACCTTTCAATATGTGTCACAACCGTCTAAGTATATGAGTACGATATGAAATTTCAAATTTCACCTCCTATATGTTCCCAACCTGTGGTAGACGCATGGAACTTCTTTGGATATACGATTCAATCGTGGAGATGACTAATTAAATCTGTAGCCAGGACTGTATATTATGCAACATTACATAGATGTTCTCGCCTCACAAGGGACCTGTGAGGAAGTCCCACATGGTCTCAAGGGGAAAAGTGAACTCTTTACCATCTCAAAAATTCTAGTTAAGATGCAGGAAAAGATGAGTGAAAAGCTGAATTTATGGAAAGATGAAGGAAATGATAAAATAAAATAGGAGGGAAAAGAACATGAAATGATAGAATGAAAATAATTAATGCACAAATGTATTACCATGTTGCAAACACATGCACATTCCAGCCAGAGGAATGGCTTTTAGACAACCTGGGAGAAATAAACACTAAAGAACTATGAAAATTGAAATCAAAACCATGAACCTTTTTTAGGATAATTCAAATGGTACTTCACCAAAACTTTGTCATCATAACATCATGCCTTATGAACAAGAAGTGTTTTTCACTCTATGTTAGAGTGACCACCTATTTTTGAATTCAGTATCTACCCCAATGACTTAAAATTATAAGTGCCAATTAGTGTTGGAATGGCTCTCTAGCTGCCATAAATAAAAAAGCTTTGAGGATTGGAAGAACTAACTATAAATTCTCTTTAAAGAACAAACATGTTCTATTTGAAAGCTCTCACACCTTGCAGGCAATCTACTTTGGTGTTGGGTTAGGTGTGCACTCTACCTCCAACTCCTCAGAAGGCACACTACAACTAATTGAAAAACAAATTTGAGATTGTGGGCATGACAGCATTTGGCTCAATTGAAAATCCAGGTAAGTGTGCTACTGATATTCCAGAGAGACACTTTGAAGACCTTTATCCATTCTGACAGTTCCAACACAAACAAAGTCAACACAACAATCATGACAATGGTCATATAAACTTGAGTATTCTCTATACAAAGCACAAAGTGAATCTTGAAGAAGGAAGGTAAAATTTGCTAGAATTTAATCATCTTTTAAGTGTTAACCAACAGCATTATCTATCACAAGGGGCCTATGGGGAGGTCCCTTGTCACCAAAAACTGGAAAACTCCACTGTTTTCCGTGTCTGATAATTTGCAATAGTAAAAACCAACTTTACCTGATAGAATTCCCCTTCCAACTCTAGGAAGAGGGAAACATAGGGGAAATAACAAGAATTTCAGACAATCTCATTTACTGCATTTCATGACAATCTTTGAAACTTCTAGTGTACTAAAATAGGTTTCTTGGTACAGAATGTATTGATAGATGACAATTGTACTAATTCATATATATATGTATCACATACATATATCCTGACAAAACATACAATATATATATAGATTATTTTGATAAATAAATTGATTATACTGATGTAGTTCAATTTTGACTTAACAATAGAATATAATAGACTTGAGTTGAATGATAGAATGGAACAGCTGTTCATCATGAATAGACAGAATTTTGAATTGAAATCAAGGAGCATTATGCTATTTGATGTCAGTTTTGTTTAGGTGGTGTGATTTGGTGTCAAGTAGTGCAGTAAGTGTTGTGCAGTTGAAGTTGTTGGACGTTGTATGCATAATGGCAATTGCCAAAAATTATTCATCTGTGGTCATTAAGTCATAGTATTGTAAATTCTGGGCAATCAATAATTAGCTGGTTTATTCTTTGAAGATGATTTTTTAGTATGAAGTCATTGTGAAATTTGGTGTTGGATTGTCCAACATTTTCAATTAGACTATAATATGTGGTTCTAAAATATAGGCATGAAGTTAACACTACAATTTCATTTTGGGTTGAAGTTCAGGACTTCAAGAAGCAAATTTGGCGAGAATGTGGATAATTGGTTTCATTCTGATGTTATCCAGTGATATGTGGTATGCTAATCTAAGTATGTATGTGTTTGTTTTGTGAAAATCTAATAACAAAATATGCAATAGGTTGGATTTGCATTGACTACCATTGCAAAAGAAGGTTGGGCAAAGCATATGGGAACTTATGTTATGGCACAAGGCAAAATATAACATGTAGCCTCCCAATTTATTGCTAGTGGGGTGAAATTTTTTTAAGGTGTACCGCACATGACAAAAAGGGCCTAATCCTTATTGCAATTTTTTTTTACTCTATATTTTGATCCCCATAGAAAATAATGAATCAAAAGTTGTCAAAAGTTTTAGAAGGACTATATTTTAGACTATTAAAATTCTAGATTCCATCATGAATGTGTCTTTACATGGTAAAAAAGGATTAGGTAAAAAAAATAGAAAAGGATGATGTTGTGACAAGATCTTGGTACACCTTAAAGAATTTGCACCCAATGTTGGTACTAGACCTATATTAGAGTAGTTGAATAGATGACTTGATAATTTTATCAAAGTGCCTTATCAAAACAAGTAGGTTCATTTCTATTGGATTCTGATGTACTAAATCAAGTTCATTGTATATCTATATGCACTAGGATTATAGAGTGTGATCCACTCCTTTTTTGGTTATTATTATTCATTGCATAGAAGATTCAAATGTGGCATTTGTACAATTATAAGGCCTTTTATTTTTAATGGGTGAATAGACTTTGTTCAAATTTCAATACTGGAATATTGACATTGTGATTTAATGGTTGTTGAAATTGTGTAGATATGGACATTGTGATTTAGTGAAATAGTCCATTTCATACCCATTGTTATTTTGTTTTGCTCACCAATAACCAAAGCATAATATGAAACTCAACACTTTAAACAAAATGAAACGTATGTGAAATTGGAAAATTGAAAAGGATAGATGACAATCACTTTACACCCAACTTAATGGGTTCAAAGAAATCACATACAAGAGATTGAATTTAACTCCACAGTGATGCCATGTTGCATTGTCAATTTTCACATTCATTATTGAGGCACACAAACATAATAAGTGTTATTCCATTCCATATAATTAACGAAGCAGCTTCATGTTTTTTTTCTTCTTTTAACAAAATAAAGTTCAACATCCTTTATGCTTCTAATCAACAACAAAAGGAAAGAAAAAACTATTACAATTGTAAACTGAAAGAGATGGTTACATAAAGTATGAAATATCAAGAGTACCTTCACATTATAGCATAAGAATGAAAACATAGGCATAGGTCTATACTATTCATTGAACATTCCATATGCAAATGTTTTGCCTAATGCCATTTTGAAGGATGAAATCTTTCTTTTATTAAACACTATTGCACAATTACATTTTTGCATTGCAAATTGAGCCATGTAACAAGCCTACAATTGAGACACATAATTGACACATGCGATTAAAAAACGCAATTGACACATGCAATTGTCTTATTTGTAGAACTGTCGCAACCCTAGCTTTGGGTTCGCGACCAAGGCTAAGGGGGGTTACAAGGTTGCGGGCCAAGAAGAAGGAAGCCCTGGAGTCAAGGCAAAGGCATTGCAAAAGTGCGGGCCAAGAGGAAGCTCGGGAGTTAAGGCAAGAGGAAGCCCGAGAGTCACGTCACATACTCCTGGGAGTGTAAGAAAGTGTGAGGGAGTGTGAAGGAGTGAACACTCACACTCCCAAGGCAACTCCCACTTTGGGAGATGGAGTCCCGGTGGACTCCCAAAATTTCAGAGAGTGATTGCAGGGGTCAAAACGCAATGGCTTGTGGTGTTCTTTATATCATTGGAAAGCTCTTAGAGCGTAGATGTTTAAAATGGGCTCACATGGCTCATTTGAATATCTGAAACACAAGTTATGGCCAAAAGAAGGGCCGGGAGTCGAATTGCCAGTTTGACTCCCGACCACAAAAAGTCGGGAATCGACTCAATTTACTTAGCT
>Ga0116229_10013488_pt1 | contig 11543 bp, 11 predicted proteins | sample S1TSphgellanicum_3_FD_87313 | JGI IMG/M metagenome (GOLD analysis project Ga0116229, IMG submission 87313) | Host-associated microbial communities from peat moss isolated from Minnesota, USA - S1T2_Fc - Sphagnum magellanicum MG | ecosystem: Host-associated > Plants > Peat moss > Unclassified... | reverse complement strand
TCGCCAGCTTGCCGTTCGCGACCGCGAGCGTCGTCTGGCTCGCGCTGTGCATCTTCGCCCTCGGACTCGCGATCGTCGTGACGCGCGCCCTGTGCGGCCTGTCGCCGACGATCGTGGCGCTGGCGCTGTTCGCGTCGGCCGGCTTCGCGTCGCTTATCCTGGGCCAACTCGTACCGGTGGCGCTGGCCGGCCTGCTGCTCGCGGCGCTGTGCGCCCGGCGCGGCGACGGCGTGGGCGCCGCGGCCGCCGCTTCGGTCGGGGCGCTCGAACCGCACCTGGCCCTGCCGGTCTGGCTCGGCCTGCTCGTGTTCGTCCCGCGGGCGCGTCTGCCGCTGGCGGTCGCCGGCGCGCTCTTGGCCGGCTTATCGCTGACCTTCGGCGCGGCTCGCAGCCTGGAATTTCTCACGACCGTGCTCCCCGGCCACGCGCGCTCCGAAGCGTACAACTTTCCAGCGCAGTATAGCCTAACGGCGCTGCTCGTTGACGCGCACGTCTCGCTACGCGCGGCGCTCCTGCTGGGCTCGCTTTCCTACGTCGCGATGCTGGGCCTCGGCGTCGCGCTCGGCGCGCACCTCGCGAAGCGCTTCGACGACCCGGCGTTCTTCAGCGTGACGCCGCTTGCCACGGTCTTGATCGGCGGCCCCTTTTTGCACGTGCATCAGATGGCCGCGGCCGTTCCCCTCGGCTTGATGTTGCTGGGCCGCCTGCCTCGCCCGAGCATCGCCTTCGCCGCCGTGGCCGCGGCGGTATGCGCCCTGGCCGTGCCCTGGGAAACGGTGGCCGAAATGCCCTTCGTGGCCGATCATCTGCCGCCGAAGACCGTCTCGCGCGCGCCGGCACCGCCGCGTGCGCTGCCCGGCGAGTCGCTGGAGATCCCGTACACGGCATTCATCGACGCCTTCGCCCAGCGGGCGGACGCGCGCACGCCCGCCGAGCAGCTGGCTTGCAAGCTGCCGACCTGGTTCGCGCTCTTGGCGCTGGTAGCCGTCGCGGCCGCGCCGGTCGGTCGCCGAGGACGCGTTGTCTCCTAAACGCCGGATGCTCTGGCTGATTTTGGCCTGCGCGCTAGCGCTGCCGTTCGCCGCGTTTTCAGTCGGCTCGTTCGTCCGGCCCGGCGTCGCCGGGCCAGTCACCAATCCCGCCGACTTCCGGGCGTTCGCGTGCGGAGCGCGCGTGCTCGCGCGCGGCTCCGACCCGTATCGTACGGAGCCGCTGCGGACGTGCGAGCAGGCGGCCGCGCGGGCGTTCGGCCTGTCCATGTTCGACGGTCTCGTGCTGCCCGCACCCCTTCCGCCCTACGTGCTCGTGCTCTTCGCACCGCTCGGGCTGCTACCGTTTCCGGCCGCCAGCCTCACCTGGTTCGTCGTGTCGATCGCGGCCGTCGCGTGCGCGAGCCTCGCGCTCGTGCGCCTGGGCGGGTTGCCCGTGCCGGTCGCGGTGGTCGCGATGTTAGGCGGGGCTGCCTACGTCTCGCTGCCGCTCGGGCAGCTCGTGCCGCTGGTCGTCGCGCTGCTGTGCGGGGCTGCGCTGGCCGCGCGCGCGGGTCGATTTGCGCTCGCCGCGATCGCCTGCGCGCTAACGACGATCGAGCCGCACGTCGGACTTCCGGCGTGTCTCGGCCTCTTCGCTTGCGCGCCGCGCGCGCGGCCGGTGCTGTTCGGCTGCGCGGTCGCGGCTGTGGCGCTCTCGCTCGCGTTCGCCGGACCCGCCGTTTGCTGGGAGTACGTTCGCGACGTGCTCCCCGCCCACGCGCGCTCGCAAGTCGGCCAGTTCGGCGTCCAGTATAGCTTGACGGCGCTGTTGTTCGCGCTGGGCACGACCGCTTCCGCGGCGCTCTGGGCGGGCTCGCTCTCGTACGTCGCGATGGTTGCCGTTGGAGTCGGCGCGGCCCGCGCGCTGGCCGTGCGCTTTGAGGACGCGGCTTTCCCGGTGTTGCTGCCGCCCGCGTTCGCGCTGGCGCTCGGCACCTTCGTCCACCTCGCCCAAATGGCCGTCGCGCTGCCCGCACTCGCTTTAGCGATTCGCCATGCGCCGCTCGGCTGGCCGCGTCGCGCGGCCTACGCGGCGCTCGTGGCGCTCGCGATACCGTGGGGGGCGGTGGCCGATAACGGCGCCTTCGACGCGCTACTCTGGCCGGAGGCGGTCGCCCCGCGCCACGTCGCGCTACCCGCCGCGGACGCCACGGCGTTGGCCGAGCGAACCGAGAGCGACTTCATCGCCGGCGGAGGGTACGGCTCGAGTGGTGCTTCAGTACTTGAAAATATAGTAATAAAGCTTCCCACGTGGGCCGCACTGTTCGCCCTGGTCGCGCTCTGCGCGCTGCTGCTCCCGCGCGCGTCGCAGCGGCAGGTGAGCGGGCAAACCGCGTGAATCGCGTCGCGCGCGTTGCGCTGATCGGCGCGGCGGTGGCCTGCTTTGCATTCGCGCTGTCCCGGGTGGCGCTGGTGGCATTCCCGCGGACGGAAGCGATGATCGCCGAACCGATCGACTTCCTGGCCTTCGATTGCGCGGCCAGGGTCGGCGCGACGCGGGCCGACCCATATCTGGCCGAACCGCTACGTTCGTGCGAAGCCGCCGCCATCGCAGAGTCGGGTTTGATTGCCGTGCCCGATCTCGTCGTTCCCGCGCCGCTTCCGCCGTACGCGCTCGCCGTCTTCGCCGTCTTCGCGCCGTTTAGTTTTCGCGATGCGAGCGCACTGTGGTTCGCGCTGTCGCTGGTAGCCGCCGGCGGGACGATCGTGCTGTTGGCTAAATTGACCAACGCGCCCGTCTGGCTCGTGGCCGTGGTAGTGCTGACCGCCGACGTCCTCGCGTCGGTTCCGATCGGCCAGATCGTCCCGCTCCTCTTGTGCGCGCTCTGCGGCGGCGCGGCGGCGCTACGCGCGCAGAGGCCGCGTGTGGCGGCGTTGCTGACGCTACCGCTCTTGCTCGAACCGCACGTCGGCCTGCCCGTGGTGGCGGCGCTCTTCATCTGGGAGCCGCGGGCGCGGCGCACCCTGCTGGCCGGCGCGATCGCGCTCGGACTCCTGTCGCTGGCGGAGGGCCCGGCTCGCAACCTCGAGTACCTGCGGGTCGTGCTGCCCGCGCAAGCGCGTGGTGAGGGCCTGGAGTTCGGCGGGCAGTACAGCCTCAGCGCTCTGCTCGCCGCCGCGGGCGTTTCGGCGGGCACGGCCCTCGGCCTCGGTGCCGCGTCTTATCTGCTGATGGCCGGGTGGGGCGTGGCGTTGGCCGGCCGGCTCGCCGCCAAGCTCGAGGACCCGGCTGCGGTGCTGCTGGTGCCTCCGGCCTTTGCCGTCGTGGGCGGCACGTACGCGCACATTCACCAGATGGCGTTCGCGCTGCCCCTGGGGTTGCTGCTGTTCGCTCGCTGCCCGCGGTTGCGCGCCCTCACCGTGACGGCGCTATTCGCGCTCGCGATCCCATGGGAAACGCTCGGCGAACTCTCCGGAATCGGCCCGGCCCACGCGGCGCCGCGTCGCGCCGACGTGGCGGCGCAGCTGGCGCGCGTTTCGTCGGGAGCGCTGCCGGCCGAAGTGGCCTGGGGCGTCTGGGTCCGTTCGGGCGAACGCGACTCGCGCACGCTCTGGGAACGGCTGGAATTCAAGCTCCCAACCTGGCTTGGTCTGTCGCTGCTCGTGGCCGGCACGGCGTTGGTCTCGCGCGAGCGAGAAGGCCGCGGCAGCGCCGCGGGCGCCTTACCCGCGGCGCCGCGTTCGGCGTAGCGCCGCGTACGTCGCCACGGGCGCGCCGATGATCGCGAACACCAGCGTCAGGTTGAGCAGCGAGCTGCTCGCGTAAAACGTGGCGAGCAGAAAGGTCAGCGGCGGCAGCGAGAGGGCGAACGCCGCGAGCCAGCGCCGCTCGTAGGCGGCGTACGGCAAACCCCACGCCACGTACCAGCCGAAAAAGGCGGCGGCGAGGGCCGCGAAGGCCCAGCTCGCCGTGGGCCACGAGCGGCGCGCGACGACCGCGCCGCCGACGGCTGCGAGCGCCACGAGCGCGAGTGCCGCGTGGGCGCCGTTGACCAACGGATCGGCGAGCGCCGCGCTGTACAGCCGGGCCGTCGTGCGGATCGCCTGGAGGTAGTCGCGGCCCCCGAGCACGGCCGAGAGCGCGACGCCGCCCGCGCTTACCAGCGCTGCGCGGCCGAGCCGGTCCGACGGCGATTTCGCGCCCGCGGCCGCCAGCGTCCCGATCGCCAGGAACGGCAGCTTTACCCCGCCCGCGAGCGCGCCCAGAATGACACCCGCCGCGGGTAGCCGGGTCCCGAGGGCCAGCGCCCACAGCGCCAGCGCGATCGCGGTGACGTCGTTGTGTCCGTCGAGGACGAAGTCGATGATCAGGGCGGGGTTGAGCGCGATCAGCGAAACTTCCGCGGCGCCGAAGCGCAGCGCTCGTAGGGCGAAGGCACAAGCGATGAGGCACAGCGCGCCCAGGATTCGCAGCGCCCGAAGCTGTGTCCCGAGGTTCGCGAACGGGAAAACGGCGATGCGCGCCAGGGCCAGCCAAACGGGGCCGTAGGGACTTGGAAAGATCGGGACGCCGTACACGTCATTGATCGCGCGGAAGTCGCCGGAGAACGCGACGTTCGGCGGATGGTAGGGATCCGGGACGTGCTCGCTGCCGAGGTAGGCGAACATGTCGAAGCTCGTCAGCGCCGGCGTACAGAAGGCTGCGACGATCATCAACGCGGCGCCGAGGACGACGACGGCGCCCGCCCGGCGACCGAACCGGCGCTGCCGTCCCGTCCGATAAACGGCCCAGAGGGCGATCGTTTCCGCGAGCGTGCACGCGGCGGCGGAGCTCCACAGCGGCGCGTGTCCGAACCGGGGGCCACGGTCGTCGATGGGTAGCAAGGGCAGGCTCGCCAACCATGCAGGTAAGGGACGCTGGCTGCGCGCGGAGAGCGTGATCAGGGCCAAGTGCAGCACAAACGTCGCGGCCAGTGCCACGACGGCGAGCGCGAGGCGCGGCAATTCGACCCGCCGCGGCGTTTCGAGTCGCCGCGCCTCGGGCTTCCGTTGACCGGCAACGTGCTCGGGCCCGTGGAGCGCGATCAGCCCGATGAGCACGACGGCTAGGAAGCCCACGACGACGGCGATCACGCGTCACGTTCCCCGGCTTTGCGGCGGTCGCTGGCGCGGCGGTAGAGTTCCGCGCGCGTGCCGAGTCCGCGGCGCGCGAGCTCCCGCGCCGCGAGCGCCACGCTGGCGCCGGCGGCGAGCGCGCGGTCGAGCTCGGCGTCGAGGTCGACCGGCGGGCCCGGGACCTCGCGTTTCGCGGCGAACGGGTCAGCGGCGACCACCAGAACGAACTCGCCGCGCGGCGGGTCCGCGAGCGCCGCGAGCACCTCGGCCGGCGTCCCGGCCAGCTGCTCTTCGTGCAACTTCGTCAGCTCGCGCGCGATGAAGACCTGCGCCGCCGGCTCGACGGTGGCGAGCGAGCGCAGACTGGCGGCGATGCGCGCGGGCGCCTCATACCAGGCCGTTGTGGCCCCAGAGCCCAGAGCACTGCGAAAGGCCCGTTCGCGTTCCCCCGCCGCGCGCGGCAGAAAGCCGCAGAAGGTCAGCCGGCTCAAGTCGAAGCCCGAAAGCACGGCGGCGCACACGAAGGCCGACGGCCCGGGCAGGACTTCAATTGCGATTCCGGCGGCGCGGGCGGCCGCCACCAGGTCGCGTCCCGGGTCCGAGATTCCCGGCATGCCGGCATCGCTGACGACCGCGACGGTGCCGAGCCGCGCGCGCTCCAAAATGCCGGCCGTGACCGCGGCCGCGTTTTGCTCGCGGTAGCTCCAGGCGGGCTTCGCGGGCAGCGCGAGGGCGGACAACAGGCGCCGCGCGACCCGCGTGTCTTCTGCCACGAGCAGATCGCAATCGCGCAGGACGTCGAGCGCGCGCAACGTGATGTCGCGCAAGTTGCCCAGCGGTGTTGGGACCAGGATCAAGCCCACCGCGCGCTCTTCGCGTTCGCGCCGCGAAGGCGCTCCTTGGGAGCGCACGAAGAACGGCGGTCATGAACGGCTACGTTCGCGAGATTGAATTGCGGGGGCACATCCTCGATTCCGGCGTGTTCGGACGCGTGCTCGAATTGATCATGGATCACGAGCAGGCGCGCTACACGATCGACAATTTCAGCGTCGGCAAGACCGCGACCGAGCCATCGACGGCACGGCTGCGCATCGAAGCGGAGAACGCGGGCGCACTCGAGGATCTGCTCGACAAGCTGCGCGACATCGGCGCAATCGTGGCCGACGACACCGATGCGATCGCCGAACCCGCGCCGCGCGACGGCGTGCTGCCCGACGATTTCTACGCTACGACCAATTTGGAAACCGAAGTCCGGGTCTCCGGCCGCTGGCTGCCGGTAGCCTTGCCCGAAATGGATTGCGCGATCGTGCTCGAGCCCGGCACGGCCCGCACGGTCGCCCCCTCCGACGTGCGCGCCGGGGAGGCGATCGTCGTCGGACACAGCGGCGTTCGCGTGCAAGCGCTGCAGCGACCGCGGCGCAAGGCAGTCTTCGAGTTTATGTCGAGCGCCGTGTCGAGCGAGAAACCCAAGGAGTCGCTGGTCGCGGAAATCGCGCGCGAGCTCGTGGCCACGCGGGCGGCCGGCCGGCGCGTGGCCTTGGTCGGTGGTCCCGCGATCGTGCACACGGGCGCGGGGAAGTACCTCGAACGATTGATCCGCGAGGATTTCATCGACACGTTGTTCGCCGGTAACGCGCTGGCCGTGCACGACATCGAGTCGCAGTTCTTTGGAACGTCGCTCGGCGTCGATCTCGACGACGCCTTCCCGGTTGAGGAAGGTCACGTTCACCACTTGCGTACGGTCAATCGCATCCGCGCGGCGGGCGGCATCGGGCAAGCGATCGCCGCCGGTACCCTGCGCGGCGGCATCATGTACGAGGCCTTTCGCAAGGGGATTCCGATCGTGCTCGCCGGCTCGATCCGGGATGACGGGCCGTTGCCCGACGTGATCACCGACGTCGTCGAAGCGCAGCGCGCGATGCGCAGCCACGTGCCGGACATCGGGATGGCGCTGATGGTCTGCACGCTCTTGCACTCGATCGCCGTCGGCAATTTGCTACCCGCCAGTTGCAAAGTTATTTGCGTCGACATCAACCCGGCTAGCGTCACCAAATTGACCGATCGCGGCTCGACGCAGACGATCGGGCTGGTCATGGACGCGGCCTCGTTCCTGCGCGAACTTTCCGAAGCGTTGGCGCAGGTGGCTCCGGAAGTGGGCTCAGGTCAGGAAGCGACGCGCGCCGAGGTAGCGGCCTCGAAAGTAGTCTGAGGCGAAGTTAGCGAGGTGGACGTCGGTGCCGATCGCGTTCACGAACCACCCGTTACCGATGTAGAGGCCAACGTGCGACGCGCCGTAATCGTAGGTTTGAAAGAAGACGAGGTCGCCGGGCTGCGGGTCGCCGTCGACCGGACGGCCGGCGGCGAACTGAACGTCGGCCGTGCGCGGGATCGCGATTCCGATCCGGTTGTAGGCATACCAGACGAACCCCGAACAGTCGAAACCGGAGGGCGACGCGCCGCCCCAGACATAGGGCGTGCCGACCAGCGACATAGCCGTCCGGACCAGTGCTCCGGTGCGACCGCCGGCTAAGGCCGCGGAAGCCGGCTCGCTCGGCCGCGCCTTGGCGGGGCGCCGCGCGGCCGGCCTCGCCGGCTGGTCGGGCGTGCTGACGATCAATTCGACCCCGCCGACGTCCGAAACCGAGGTTTTTCCCGACGCGGGCTGGACGCCGCCTAGCGTCGCCGCCAACACCCCGCACGTGAGAATAGTACGAACCGTCAACGTGCGATCCTCAGAAGCTGTACTGGAACATTGAGCCCACTATATGGCCGGCGTATGGAGAACCGCGGGAGTCCGCGGCCGGGATGTCGGTCGTCGCAGCCGGCCGCATCCCCGGGGGATCGGGGGACGTGTCCTCCCGTTTACTTAGTAACGATGTTGGGCGTCATTACGAAGACGACGTCGGATTCTTGCTTCAGGTACGACGTCGAACGGAAGAGCTGACCGAGGATCGGGATGTCTCCGAGCAACGGAATTTTTTGGATGTTCTTCGATTCGAGGCGCTGGAGCAGGCCGCCCATGATGACGGATTCGCCGTCTTGCGTGATGACGTCCGTCGAGAGTTTACTGGTTTTTAGCGCCGGGATCGTGAATCCGTTGATCTGGATGCCGTCGGTGTAGTCCAAACTCGAGACTTCCGGAGCGATGGTCGCCTCGACGGCTCCATTTCCGAGTATCGTGGGCGTTACGTTGAGTTTGACACCGAATTCCTTGTAGTCGATCGAGACCGTCCCCAGGCCGTTGGAGATCGGGATCGGGATCTCGCCGCCGACCAAGAACGTCGCTTGTTTCCCAGGCAGCGTGACCAAATCCGGCGACGCGAGCATCTTCGCGTGGCCCTCTTGCATCAAGAGGTTGAGGGTCGGCACCAGCAAGCTGATCCGATAGAAGGGCCCGATGACGCCCGGGTTCGGCGCCGCGCCGGCCCGGCCGGCCACTTCGGCCGCGCTGATCGACGGATCGCTCGAGATGTTGTAGGTCTGAACGCCGCCGGGCGTGATGCTCGAGAGGCTGGCCGACCCGAGCGAGACGCCGAGGTCCGACTGGGCCGTCTTGTCGACCTCGAGCACGTACACTTTTACGTCGACTTGGCTCGTCTTCGAGACGCCGAGCCGGTCGACGACCTTGCCGTCGGCCGACATGTACGGCCCGGCGAGCCCGTTAACGCGATCGAGCACTCGCTGGGCGTCGGATTGGTCGCGGACGGTTCCGCTGACGATCACGTTCCCCTTCGTGTCGGTGTCGACGCGCAAGTCGTGACCGCCCGGGATGGCGGCGATCTCGTCCTGCAAGTTGCCCAGAGGCTTGGTAATCGAGACGGCGTTGATGATGACGCCCGCGCTGCCGCCGTTGAACTTGATCCCCTTGAAGCGGTCCAGGATTTCGTTCAAGTTATTGTAAGCGGCCACGTCGGGCACGGTTCCGCGCACGATCAGGTTCACACCGAAGGCGACGACCTGGACCTGAGGCTCGTTGACGGCGGCCCGCAAGACTTTGGCGATGTCGTCGAAGCTCTGCTCGGTGACGGTGACTTCGTAGGTCTGGCGGGTGCCGCCCGACCAGACGAAGATCGTCGTGTGGCCCGGCTGCTTTCCGTTGACCACGATCTGGGAGGTTCCGATCGGCACCACGCCGGCGATCCGGCCGTCACCGACGGCGACGCGGCTGAGGCCATCGGCATTTAGAATGATCGAGTGTCCCGTCTGTAGGGACAGGATTTGGATTGCGTCGGCTGCTGCGGGGACTGAGGAGCAGACGATGGACAAAGCCATCAAGCCGCTGCTTAGGGAAGCCCGCGTGCGTAAATCGATCACGTAGTGCTCCGTGGGTGCGAGGCTAAGGTTCGAATCCGATTCGTTCGAAAGGATGGTAGTAAGGTTATCGGCGTTAACGCGTCAACACTGTGTAGTCAGCTTGTAAATCTTTTATCGGAAGCATTGCACTCAAGCCACACTCCCGCTAGAGTGCGGAAGCGGAGGTCACCTCTTGAAACGTCTCGCGACCGGTGCCGCAATCCTCGCCGCCTTGCTGGCGGCAGCTCCGCCGGCGATGGCCGGCCACGAAACACCTCTGGCGAAGGTCGCCGCCGACCTGGGCTTCCAGTACAGTTACCTCGGCCCGGAAGACGCGGTTTCCCTGACCAAGAGCGGCGTGACGGTCGTGATTCGCCCCGGTGAATCGCTCTTCGACGTCAACGACCGCACGGAAGCTATGGACGGTAGCCCGCCCCGCTTTTCCCGCAGCGACATCTACATCTCGGATGCGCTTCTGCGCCGCCTGCGACAAATATCAGCACATTACACAAGCTTGGCCGCCGATCACCAGATCACGGTCACGACGGCCGCACCGAGCGGTTATGGCGAAATCAGCGGCGCCATCACCGGTCTAACCTTCGCCCAGGCACCCGGGAAGCAAGAAGTCAGCGTCGGCGGCAAGGCTCCGGCCAACGCGCCAGTCACCTTGACGCTGATCGCCACCCTTTCAAACGAGCTTCCGGACGTCGTCCTAAGCCGCCACGAACTTCTTGCCGATGTAGATGGTACGTTCAAAACGGATATCTCCATCGCACCCGGTTATTATCGCGGAGGCATCCTCACTTTGGTCGCATCATCCGTCGCGGGCGTCTCTCCAGCCAAGGCCCACCTCGTGATGAAAGCACCGAACTGGTCCGTGTCGGTACCGAACGACCAGGAACCGCGGTCGATCCGCTAGGGCGACCGCAAAGCCAGCCACCCAATCCCACGTACCAACCCAACCACAACTCACTCACTCACTCACACTTGAACTAGGAGAAATCGTGCTTAAGAACTTTTCGAAAATGCTCGTCAGCGAAGATGGGCAGGGCCTCGTGGAATACGCGCTGATCATCGCGCTCGTCTCGATCGTCGCGATCACCGCCCTGAAATTCCTCGGCAGCAAGGCCAACAACACGCTGAACAACGCAGCGAGCTCGCTGAGCTAACCCCTCACGATCGTGGCGCCGGCATCGCCGGCCGGCGCCACGATCCTCATTTCGAGCTACGGCGTGCGGAGAGCAGGATGCCAGACATTATCCGCAGATTGCTGCGCGATGAAAGGGGCCAAGGGTTACTCGAATACGCCCTGATCATCAGCCTCGTCAGCGTTGCCGCGTTTGCCGCGCTCTCGCTGATGGGCCATAAGACGAATAACACGCTGATCGGCCCTGCCGCCAGCGCCATGCCTTTTTAGGATTTATGAACGTTTCCATCGCCATCTGGCTCGTCTTGGGTGCGTGCGCGGTCGCGGTCCTAACCGACCTGCGGTCGCGCCGCATTCCGAACGCTTTGACCGCCGCCCTGGCGCTCGCCGCACTGGTCCTCCACGCGACGCAGGGGCCGCTGGCCTTCGCCGTCGCGCTTGCGACCCTGCTCGGCGTGCTGCTGATCGGCTTCGTCGCGTTTTCGTTCGGCTGGCTCGGCGGCGGCGACGTCAAACTGCTCGCAGCCGGTGCGGCCGCGCTCGGCCTGCCCGATGCCGTCCCATTTCTGATCTACACCGCGATCGGCGGCGGCCTGCTCGCCCTGATCGTCGCGGTGGCCATGGGGCGGCTCAAATCCGTCCTCGCTTCCGTCGCGCTCCTCTTGCGACCGTTCGCTTATAAGGGGACCGTGGCCGTGGCCCCGCCGAAATCCATCACCCTCCCGTACGCCGTCGCCATAGCCTTTGGTGCGGTGGCCGTCGCGCTTTCTCACTCCGCCGCGCCCTTCTTGAGGCTGCCACTGTGAATACTCGCCGGATCACGTTGATCGTCGCCGTTCTGCTCGCCGTCGGAACGGGCATCATCACGCTGCGCTTCCTGAGTTCGCTCAATCAGCAGAACCAGCAGCAGCAGCAACAAGTCGAACTCAAGCCGATCGTCATCGCCAATCGAGACATTCCGGCGCGGTTGAAGATCACGCCCGACATGCTGACCAAGACGACGCAGCCCGCCAACG
>Ga0116229_10013487_pt1 | contig 11544 bp, 10 predicted proteins | sample S1TSphgellanicum_3_FD_87313 | JGI IMG/M metagenome (GOLD analysis project Ga0116229, IMG submission 87313) | Host-associated microbial communities from peat moss isolated from Minnesota, USA - S1T2_Fc - Sphagnum magellanicum MG | ecosystem: Host-associated > Plants > Peat moss > Unclassified... | reverse complement strand
GCGCGCATCACCCGCCGGCGCGGCGGCGAAGACGCCGGCGAGGCGCTCGAGCTGGGGCGGCGCGACGTGGCCCATGACGGAGACATCGCGTGGCCGCCCGGTAATCGAGCCCCACGCGACGCCGTGCGCCGTGTTGAGACCGGCGAAGGTCGCGCCGGGCACGTGGAGGACCGGCTCGAGGTCATCGGCGATGTAGCGCCGATACTTGGCGAAGACGCGGTCGCGATCGCCCAGCCCGAGCGGCGCGAACCACCAGGCGACATCGTGGTTGCCGGGGACGGTGATCACGGCACTCGCGCGACGCGCGATACGGAGGAGCACCTGTGCGCGCTGAAACTCGCCGGCGCGCGCGCGCTGCGAGAAGTCGCCGGAGATCGCGACGACATCGTAGCCCCCTTCGGCGATCATCGTCTCCACGGCGTCGATCTGCGCGAGCGAGGCCGGCCACCCGAAGTGGAGGTCCGACGTGTGCAGGACGCGCAGCACGTCAGGCCGAGAGCCGGGCGATCACCGCATCGGCGAACGCGTCGGTCGATGCCGAGCCGCCGAGATCGTACGTCAGCACGGTGCCGTCGCGGATCGTCCATTCGAGCGCGTCGCGAATACGATCGGCGCGCGGCGCATCGCCCAGGTGGTCGAGCATCATGCAGGCGGCGAGCGTCAGCGCCGTCGGGTTGGCGATCCCCTTCCCCGCGAGGTCGGGGGCCGTCCCGTGCACGGCCTCGAAGATCGCCGCCGACGTGCCGATGTTCGCCCCGGGGGCGAGTCCGAGGCCGCCGACGAGGCCGGAGATCTCGTCCGACAGGATGTCGCCGAAGAGATTGGTGGTGACGATGACATCGTACGTCTCGGGGCGCAGCACGAGATTCATCGCCATCGCGTCGACGATCTTCTCGTCGAAGCTGATGCCGCGGCCGGCGTACTCGGCGGCGACGCGGCGCCCGCTCTCGAGGAAGAGGCCCTGCGAGAACTTGAGAATGTTGGCCTTGTGCACGAGCGTGACGCGCCGGCGGTTGTGCTGCACCGCGTACTCGAAGGCGAAGCGGACGATCCGTTCCGACCCCGCGCGCGTGATGATCGCCACCGACTCGGCGGCGGCGTGCGGGTCGGTGCCGACCTTGATGTAGTGCTCGACGCCGACGTAGAGGCCCTCCGTGTTCTCGCGCACGAGCACGATGTCGACCTTCTCGAACCGCCCGCCCTTGAGGATCACATGCGCCGGGCGGACGTTGGCATAGAGGTCGAACGTCGTGCGGAGCGCGACGTTGATCGAGCGGTAGCCGTCGCCGACCGGCGTCTCGAGGGGCCCCTTGAGGGCGACGCCCGTGCGCGCGATCGCATCGAGCGTCGACTGCGGCATCGGGTCGTGGTGCTGCATCACGCCGGCGAGGCCGGCGAGGTGCGTCTCCCACGCGATCTCGGCCCCCGCGGCGTCGAGGATGCGCACCGTGGCGGCGGTGATCCCCGGACCGATCCCATCGCCCGGAATCAGGACGACCGGCGTACCCATCGTCTGCGGTCCCGGCCGGACTTACGGTGCGCCGAGCAGGTCGCCCAGGTGGGTCGCAAGGCTCGCGGCCGCGGCCTGCGCCGTCCGCGCCGTGTCGCCGACGACGTCGCCGGCCCACATGACTGCCATCCCCTGCGCGTCGATCAGCGCGAGGCGGAGGACCGCCAGCTGCACGGCGGGCGCGGCGCCGTGCGTCGTGTCGGGCGGCGGCGTCCCCGGCAGCGCGTCGTACGGGGACGCGAATCGCAGTTCGACGGGGGCGAGCACGTACCGGCTGTCGTGCGGGACGATGATGTCGCGCAGCACGCCGGCGAGGGGATCCGACAGCTGGTTCTTCGGCTTCCAGAGGTACGGGAGCAGCTGCTGCTCGGGTAACGCGTCGGGATCGGGGATCATGCCGGCGCCCCGCTCATACGCGCGCCGCAGCGCGGCCGGGAGCACCCACTTCTGCCGGTAGGCCCGATTGACCAGCGCGGCGCCGAGGAGGCTGTCACTCTGATGGAGGAAATCGCGCGGGTTCGGCATCGCCGCGACCCACCCCAGCTTGTCGCCCGGTCGCACGAACTGCAGCGGCAGCAGGATCAGGCCCCGTCCTTCCATCCCCGTCAGCGCATGGCCCGGGATCGGGTGCACCTTGTTGGCCGGGCTGTTGGCGGGGGCATTCGCCTGCGCGCCGGCGCGAGGGACCACGACGAGGGCGGCGACGGCGGCGACGAGCAGGCTGGAACGAATCGGGAATCGTCTCACTGGGCTGGTTGCGAGTAGCCGAAACGTAATCGCAGTTTCCGCCATGCGCGCCCCCCTGCGACTGCTCGGCTGGTGCGTCGTCGCGTGCATCGGCGCGGCGGCGATCGCGGTGCTCGCGCTGCATCGCGGCGAGACGGTGAGCGCGGCGTGGCTCCTCACCGCCGCCGTCGCGACGTACGCGATCGGCTACCGCTTCTACAGTCGCCTCATTGCGACCCGGATCTTCGGCCTCGATGCCGCGCGCGTCACGCCGGCGGTCGCGCACGAGGACGGCCGCGACTACGTGCCGACCAACCGCTGGATCGTCTTCGGCCACCACTTCGCGGCGATCGCCGGGCCCGGCCCGCTCGTCGGCCCGACGCTCGCCGCGCAGTTCGGGTATCTGCCGGGCGCGATCTGGATCCTGATCGGCTGTGTGCTGGGCGGCGCCGTGCAGGACTTCGTGATCCTCTGCGCCTCGCTGCGTCGCGACGGCCGCTCGCTCGGCGCGATGGCCGCCGACGAGATCGGCCCGGTCGCGGGGACGACCGCGCTGGTCGCCGTGCTCGGCATCATGATCATTCTCGTCGCCGTGCTCGCGCTGGTCGTCGTCAACGCGCTCAAGGCGAGTCCGTGGGGCACGGTGACGCTCGCCCTCACGGTCCCGATCGCCCTCCTCCTCGGCGTCTACCTCCGATTCCTCAGGCCCGACCGGGTGCTCGAGGCGACCGCGATCGGGCTCGTGCTGCTCGCGGGCGCGCTGTTTGCCGGGCGATGGGTCGCCGAGCAGCCGGCGCTGGCGTCGCACTTCACCCTGGGCCCGCTCGCCCTCTCGGCGTGGATCATCGCCTACGCGTTTGCGGCGAGCGTCCTGCCCGTCTGGCTGCTGCTCGCGCCCCGGGACTATCTGTCGGCGTTCGTGAAGATCGGCGTCGTGCTCGCCCTCGCCATCGGCATCGTGATCCTGCTGCCGCCGCTCCGCATGCCGGCGATCACGCCGTTCGTCAACGGCACGGGACCGGTGATCGCCGGGAAGGTCTTCCCGTTTGTCTGCATCACGATCGCGTGCGGCGCGATCTCGGGCTTCCACGCGCTGATCGCGTCCGGGACGACGCCCAAGATGCTCGCGCACGAGCCGGACGCGCGCCCGATCGGCTACGGCGCGATGTGTCTCGAGTCGCTCGTCGCGATCCTCGCGCTGATCGCCGCCTGCTCGCTGACCCCGGGCGTCTACTTCGCGATCAACGCGCCGGCCGGGCTGCTCGGCACGACAGCCGAGAGTGCGGCGCACGCGGTCGCCGGCTGGGGCTTCCAGGTCTCCCCCTCGGACCTGACGACGCTCGCGCACCAGGTCGGCGAGACGTCGCTCCTCTCGCGCACCGGAGGCGCGCCGAGCCTGGCGGTCGGAATGGCGCAGGTCTTCGCCGGCGTGCTGGGTCGGCCCGCCGGCGACGCCGCGGCTGGCGGCGGGCTCGCGCTCTGGTACCACTTCGCGATCATGTTCGAGGCGCTTTTTCTACTGACGACGCTCGACGCCGGGACCCGGGTCGGGCGCTTCATGCTGCAGGATCTGGCCGGGCGCGTCTGGGCGCCGCTCGGCCGCGTCGGCTGGTATCCGGCCGTGATCCTCTGCAGCGCCCTCTTCGTCGGGACGTGGGGGCTCTTCCTCTATCAGGGTGTGACCGATCCGCTCGGTGGCGTCAACTCGCTCTGGCCGCTCTTCGGCATCGCCAATCAGCTGCTCGCGGCGATCGCGCTCTCGGTCGGCACGACGGTGATCATGCGGATGGGCAAGGCCCGCTACGCCGCCGTGACGCTCGTGCCGCTCGCGTGGCTCGTCGTCGTCGCCGGCTCGGCGGGCTGCCTCAAGATCTTCTCGTCGGATCCGCGGCTCGGGTTTCTGGCGCACGCGCGGCAGCAGCTCGCGGCCCACGTCGCCCACGCCGGAGAGATCGCGTTCAACGACCGGCTGGACGCCACCGTGGCCGCCGCCGCGCTCGTGGCCGTCCTCGTGATCCTCGTCGAGTCGGCGCGGGTCTGGATCCGCCTCTGGCGAGCGCCGTATTCGGGGGACCGTCTCCTCGCGGTCGCGGCGGACTGAGGATGCGACGCCTCCTCGCCTCCGTCCGCGGCGCGCTTCGCGCGATCGTCGGGGCGCCGGACTACCGGCGGTATCTGGCGCACATGGCGCGCGCCCATCCGGGGATCGCGCCGCTCTCACGCGCGGCATACGTGCGCGAGCGCGAGGCCGCGCGCTACGATCGCCCGGGGACGCGCTGCTGTTAGCCGCGCCGGTCAGTGACCGTAGCCGCCGCCGTCAGCGGAGACCTTGCCGCGCATGATCCGGTAGTTCGTCACGACGTAGCCCAGGGCGAGCGTCATCCCGATCGACCACCAGACGAGGCCGACGCGCAGGGACTCGGGGCCGGAGATCGAGTTGGCGATCGTCAGATCGCGCGTGCCGTCGGTCGATGACGGGAGGAGGCTGGGGTAGAGACCGGCAGCCGCGCCGACGAGCATCACGACGAGGAAGAGCGATGACGCGCCGAAGGCCGCGAGCGCCCGCCCGCGGCGCGTGCACCACTGGATGGCGACGAGCGACGCGATGACGAGCGCGGGGATGACGAAGAGCGCCGGCACCGTCTGATAGCGCGCGAGGGTCGCCGGGCGCACGATGATCGTGGCGACGAGGCTGACGATCGTGAGCGCGGTGAGCGCGAGCGAGAGCGGGGCGACGACGACGCGGGCGCGCTGCTCGAGCGCCGCCGGCGCCTTGAGCACGGTGTAGAGGGCCCCGTGGACAGCGAGGGCGATCAGTGCCACGAGGCCGCCGATCACCGTATACCAGTCGAGGATCCCGGGGGCGGGCCCCGCGCGCCAGTTCGTCCAGAGCGGGAGGAAGAAGTAGTTGTCGGGTCCGAGCGGGACGCCGCGAATGACGTTGGCGAGCGCGGCGCCGAGGAAGATCGCGAGGAGCGCGCTGGAGACGAAGAAGAGGCCGTCGAAGAACGTGCGCCAGACGGGGCTTTCGATCCGCATGCGGAGCTCGATGCTGGCGCCGCGCATGATCAGGAGCCAGAGGACGATCATGAGGGGCAGGTAGAACCCGCTGAATGCCGACGCATAGACGAGCGGGAACGCGAAGAAGAGCGTGCCGCCGCCGGCGATGAGCCAGACCTCGTTGCCATCCCAGACGGGGCCGATCGAGCGCATCATCGCGCGGCGATCGGCCTCGGTGCGCGCGAGGAAGGGATAGAGGATGCCGACGCCCAGGTCGAAGCCATCGAGGACGACGTAGGCGGCGAGCATCACCGCGACGATCCAGTACCAGAGGAATCCCATCGCCGGTCGATCCTAGGCGTGGACGGGGTCGAGCGGCGGCACGGGCACCCCCGGGTCCGGCGCACCGTGTTCCGGCTCGTGGCCGGCCGGGATGGCACGGGGTCCTTCATCGATCGCGCGGTACACGATCACGACCCAGAGCACCGACAGCACGCTGTACATCCCGAGGAAGCCGAGCAGGGTGAAGAGGCTGTTGCCGGCGGAGACGTGCGTGGAGTAGCCCTGGTCGGTGCGCATCAGGCCGTAGATCAGCCACGGCTGCCGTCCGATCTCGGCGGTCATCCACCCCGCGGTGTTGGCGATGTAGGGGAGCGGGAAGCTGAGGAGGATCGGCCAGAGGATCCAGCGAGTCGTGTAGAGGCGGCCGCGCCAGAGGAGGAACGCCGAGACGCCCATGAGGAGGACGAACCAGGTGCCGAGTCCCGCCATGATGTGGTAGCTGTAGTAGAGCAGCGGGAGCGCCGTCGGCCACTGGTCGTGCGGGAAGTGGTCGAGGCCCTCGACCTCCGCCGTCGCGGTGCCGTAGATGAGATAGCTCAGCACTCGGTTGACCCGGATCGGGTTCTCGATCTGCTGCGTCTCCTCATTCGGCTGCCCCATGAGCACGATGGGGGCGCCCTTCTCACTGCGGAAGAGGCCTTCCATCCCGGCCATCGCCGCGGGCTGGTACTTCGCCACGAGACGGCCGTGGAGATCGCCGGTCGGGAAGATCTGGAGCGCGCACGAGACGACGCCGGCGATGACGCCGACCCTGAGAAAGAGCTCTCCGTACGCGGTGTGGCGGCGGTCGAGGAGGTAGAACGCCCCGGTGGCGGCCATCACGAACGCGGCCGTGATCACGGCGCCGGACATGTTGTGCGCGTACTGGATCCACGCCCACGGGTTGAGCATCAGGCCCCAGAAGCTGCCGACCTCGTAGGACCCGTTGGGCAGCAGATGATAGGCGACCGGGTGCTGCATCCACGCGTCGGTGACAATGATGAAGAACCCGGAGATCCACGAGCCGAGCCAGACCATGACGGCCGTGCCGAGGTGCGCGAGTCGGGAGAGGCGTCCCTCGCCGAAGAGGAAGAGGCCGAGGAACGTCGACTCGAGGAAGAAGGAGAAGATCCCCTCCATCGCGAGCGGCTGGCCGATCACGCCGCCCGCGCGTCGGGAGAACTCCGACCAGTTGGTCCCGAACTGGAACTCCATCGGGATGCCCGTGACGACGCCGAGCAGGAAGTTCACGGCGAAGATCCGCGCCCAGAAACGGGCCGAGTCATCGTACTGCGCGCGTCCGGTGCGGAACGCGACGACCTTGAGCACGACGATCAGGAGCGCGAGCCCCATCGTGAGCTGCGGGAAGAGGTAGTGAAACGTCACCGTGAACGCGAAGTGCATCCGGTGGAGCAGTGCAGCGTCCATGGCGGTCCCGGTGATGGGCGGCGGTCAGCCGGTGCGATGCGCGAGGCTGCCGACGATGGCGAGAATCTCGCTTTCGGTGAGCGCGCGTATCGACGCCTTGGCAGCACGCAGGATCTCGGCCACGAGCGCGTCATCGTCGGCATCGAGGCCGCGGTCGCTGAGCCACCATCGCACGTTGGAGGCGCCGGAGAAGGGGGAGATCGCGACGCGATGGGTGCGACCGACCACGGCCGGCGCGTAGGCGCTGTACACCAGCTCGGCCCTCCACGCGTCGCCCTGCGCGCGGGCCTTGAGGATCGCGGCGGCATGCACGCCGGTCGCGGTGGTAAACGCATCGGGGCCGACGACGGGCTGGCCCGGGGGGATCGGCACGCCGTAGGCGGCGGCCGCGTGCGCCGCGTACGCGGGGAGCGCATCCAACCGCTCCCCCCAGGCGCCGCCGTCGGCGCCGAGCAGGTACAGATTGAGGAGGAGCGATTCCATCGCCACGTTGCCGACGCGCTCGCCGATGCCGAGCGCGGTGGCGTGGATGCGGTCGGCGCCGGCCTCGATCGCGGCGAGCGCGTTGGCGAGGCCGAGCGCGCGGTCGCGGTGCCCGTGCCAGTCGAGACCGATGGCGCCGCCGACGGGCCCGATGATCGCGTCGCGGACGAACGCCGTGAGGCGCGCTGCCCCGGCCGGCGTCGCGTGGCCGACGGTATCGCAGAGACAGATGCGGGCAGCGCCCGCGGCGATGGCGGTTCGGCCGATGGCGAGCAGCATATCCGGGGTGGCGCGCGTACTATCCTCAGCAACGAACATGACCGCGTGGCCGGCGCGGACCGCTCCGGCGACGACCGTCTCCACGCGTCGACAGATGTCGTCCAGCGTCCACCCTTCGACCGCCTGGCGAATGGGGGAAGTTCCGATGAACGTCGCGACCTCGATCGGCACCCCGCTGGCCTGTGTGGCGGCCGCGATGGGCCAGACGTCCTCGAGTATGGTGCGCGCGGCACAAGTAGCGGCGAGGGGGAGGCGGGCGGCGGCGACCTCGCGGGCGAGGGCGACGACGTCAGCGGCGGCGCGCGGGCCGGATGCGGGGAATCCGAGATCGACGGACTGGATGCCGAGGCCGGCGATCCGGTGCAGGAACGCGCGCTTGTCGGCGATCGGCGGGTCGGTGACCGATGCCCCCTGGGCGCCGTCGCGCAACGTCTCATCCTGGATGGTGACGCGGGCGGCGGCCCAGTCAAACGCCGCGGTCTCGCCCGCTGTATTCCAGTCGTGCGGCACCAGGGAGCGGTCCATGTGCGGGAATCTTAACCGGCGATGAGCGACTCGACGTCGCGGGCCACGGCTCGCACGCATCACGCGCTGGCGGACGCGCACCGGCGGCTCGCCGAGCGGGACGCGTCGATCCTTCGCGTCCAGGTCGCGGTCTCGGAGATTGCGGCGCCGACCGGCGAGGAAGCACGTCGCGGCGCGTGGATCGCGCAGCGGTTCGAGCAGTTGGGGCTGACGGGCGTGCGGACGGATGCGGCGGGCAACGTCATTGGCCGTCGGCTAGGTGTCGCGACAGCGGGGCGGGCGCTTCCGGCCGTCGCGGTCTGCGCGCATCTCGATACGGTCTTTCCGCGGGACACCGCGCTCCGCGTGCGGCGGGACGGCGATCGGCTGGTCGGGCCCGGGATCGGGGACAACGGTCGCGGTCTGGCGGCGATGCTGGCGCTGGCGGAGGAGATCGATGGGGACCGGCTACGGACGCTGGCGCCGATCGATTTCGTGGCGACGACGGGCGAGGAAGGGCGTGGGGATCTGCGGGGGGCGAAGACGTATTTCGCCGAGTCACCGCATGTCGGGGCGGCGGTGGCGCTGGATGGCGCGGGGGATGACCGCGTGGTGCATCGCGGGCTGGGGTCGCGGCGGTTCCGGATCACGTTTCGCGGGACGGGCGGACACAGCTGGGCCGCCTACGGCGTCGCGAACCCGATCCACGCCGTTGGTGCGACGGTGGCAAAACTGGCGGCGCTGCCGGTGCCGTCGGAGCCGCGGACGACGCTGAGTGTCGGGCGGATCGGGGGCGGGATTTCGGTGAATGCGATCGCCGAGGATGCGTGGCTGGAGGTCGACCTCCGGTCGACGGCGCCGCGGCTGATCGACCGACTGGACCGGGAGATCCGCGCGGTCGTACGCGCCTCGGAGGTCGAGGAGAACGTGCGCCGTGTGCCCGGGACGCCGCCACTGCGGACCGAAGTGGTGGTGATCGGCGAACGGCCGTGCGGGGACATCCCATCCGACCATCCGCTGGTCTGCTCGGCGCTGGCGGCGACGCGGCTGATCGGCCGTGAGCCGGAGCTGGCGACGGCCTCGACGGACGCGAACGTGCCGATCAGCCTCGGGGTGCCGGCGATCGCGATCGGTGCCGGCGGCCAGGGCGGCGACGCGCATACCCCGGGCGAGTGGTTCGACAATACCGGCGGATCGCTGGGGATCGCGCGCGCGCTGACGATCGTCGTGACCGCGGCCGGGCTCGCGTAGCGGTACCGGGTCGGCGCCGGGCGGCGCCGGCGGTTTCAGGCGAGCCGGACCTCGGTGTGGTCACCGGCGGTGACGACGCCACGGACGCCGACCAGGACGACCTCGTCGCCGATCAGCGAGTTCGCGATCGAGGATCCGCGGATCTGGGCCTTCGTCCCGATGATCGAGTCGTGGATCGTGGTGCCGTCGATGACGGAGCCGGCGCCGATCGAGACGTTGGGGCCGACCGTCGAGTTGACGATCTGCACATTGTCCTCGATGTAGACGGGGTCGACGATCCGCGAGCCCGGGGTGGCGAGGCCGGCGGGGCGGCGGGCGTGGCCCCGCGCGAGCATCGCCGCGTTGGTCTCGAGGAGGGTGTCGAGCTTGCCCGCATCGTACCAGCCGCTGACCTCGAGCACCTTGAGCTTCGCGCCGTGGTCGATCATGTACTGGAACGCGTCGGTCAGGTAGTACTCGCCGTGATTCTTCGGCTGGCGGAGGACGTGCTCGATCCCCTCGTAGAGCAGCTGCCAGTTCCGGATGTAATAGAGTCCGATGTTGGCCCGTTTCGAGATCGGGTCCTTCGGCTTCTCGATGATCTGCGTCATGAAGCCGTCGGCATCGGTGACGACGACGCCGAAGCGCTGGTAGTCCTCGACTTCCTTCGTCCAGATGATCCCGTCGCAGTCGGTCGTCGCGATCACCGAGAGGTCGGCGTCGAAGATCGTGTCGACGAAGATGATCAGCACCGGCTCGTCGACGTACGGCTTGGCGAGGGCGACGGCACCGGCGGTGCCATCCTGCACGTGCTGCTCGACGAAGACGGACGGGGCCGTGTAGTGGGCGCGCACGTAGCGCTCGACCGTCTCCTTGAGATGCCCGGTGATATAGATCACCTGGTCGATGCCGCCCAGCGTCGCGAGGTCGTCGAGGATGTACGCCATCACCGGCTTGCCGGCGACCTTGAGCATCGGCTTGGGCGTCACGTGGGTGTGCGGACGGAGTCGCGTCCCCTTCCCGGCGAGCGGAATGATCGCTTTCATGGCCTCGTCAGACGATGGTCAGGGGCTGCTCTGTCCGGTGCGCCCGTAGCGGTCGCCGAGCCGCACGACATCATCGAGGTCGGGGGTCGACGCCTCGAGGACCACGCAATCGGTGACGGCGATCATCTTGTGCACCGTATTGGGCGTGTTGCGATACGATTCGCCGACGGCGAGGGCGACGTCCTGCATCCGGCCATCGATCTCGACGAGGTAGCGCATCTCGCCGGAGAGGAGATGGATCGTCTCGTCCTTGCGGACGTGATACTGCAGCGACAGCTCGTGGCCGGCCGTGACGTGCAGGATCTTCCCGACGTAGCGATCAGTGTGGGCCCAGATGATCTCGTGTCCCCACGGCTTGGGGACGGTCCGCACGGCGAATGTCCCGTGCCCGGCAGTGTCGGTCATGACCCGGAAACATCTGCCCGATGCGACGTCGGCGCCACTATGTGCCCGCGGCGCGGGGACGGCAGCGTGCCGTCGGTGGGTCAGCGCGGCGCCGTCAGGCGCGTGCGCAGCAGCTGGAGCCGGCGGCGGACGGAGCCGTCCATCACCGTGTCGCCGTAGCGCACGATCACGCCACCGAGGATCGCGGGGTCGATCGTGACGTGGGGCACGACGGCCTTGCCGATCGCGCGCGTGAGCTGGTCGGTGATCGCGCGGGTCTCGGCCTCATCGACGGGGCGCGCCAGCGTCAGTTCGGCGTGGACGCGGCCCTCCACCTCATCGAGCAGCGTCCGGTACTCGGCGGCGATCGCGGGGATCAGCGTCTGGCGCCGGTGGGTCACAAGGACCTGGAGGAAGCGGACGAAGACGCGCGGATAGCGGTCCTGGCACGCCCGGGTGAGCACGGTGTGCTTCTGCTCGACGGTAATGCGGGGCGACGCCAGGAATTCGCGGAGCGTCGGCTCGCGCACGACCGCGGCACTGACGTCGGCGATCATCGGCCCCCAGCCCGCGGGGTCGCCGGCGGTCTGGGCCAGTGAGAGGAGGGTGCTGGCGTAGTTGCGCGCGACCGAG